>Ga0209189_1003323_pt1 | contig 10834 bp, 25 predicted proteins | sample C_130820_EF_Meta_FD_187308 | JGI IMG/M metagenome (GOLD analysis project Ga0209189, IMG submission 187308) | Freshwater microbial communities from Lake Croche, Canada to study carbon cycling - C_130820_EF_MetaG (SPAdes) (version 3) | ecosystem: Environmental > Aquatic > Freshwater > Lake...
GAATCTCCCACCTGCATAGCGCGGTATGGGTACTCCTTCTTAGCCACTACGCTAGGCACAGGCACATTCTTCTCTATTTGCATACTTGTCTCCTCTACAGAGGAAAGCATCTTATCAGCAAAACACAGAAATTTTTTTGGGGAGGAGTCAGTTGGGGTGCACGCCATACCAGAGAGCGAACCCATCGCTGACGGCCGACGGGCGCTGACGCGTCGACGACGGCGCTGACCGGAACCCATGCCCAGTCCGAATCCGGTAGCGAGCGTGTGCGCACTGTGAGCTAGCTGCGCGATGATGTCGGTGACCCATAGAGAAAACTCTATGACCAGAGGGCGGGGAGTGGCATATCTATCTCACCCCCCATCTAGCGCCATCGACCCTAGATAAGATAAATCTATCGATACACTTACACATATATATAGAAACTACAGACTGTAATAAATAATTCACTAGACACTAGATAACAGGCACGTCACTCTACACATGCGCACCTAACGCGCATAACTAATCGGAATGGAGGGTAAGACAATGCTTCTGATGAAACTTGACCACATCACTTACTGGCCTACTTTCGAAGCGGCCGCGAAGATTGCAGAACGCAACATGATGGACAACGACGGCTGGTCATATGAGTGCGAGTCAATCAACGACGGCAAGACTTGGCGCATTGCAGTGTGGGAAAACGATCTACATCTAGGTTATCTGTAAGACTCATCTAGGGCGGCTCCCGGGCCGCCTCATGATGCGCCTCGCATCAACCTAACCTTGGAGACTGACATCATGCAAGACAAGACTTACAACGGCTGGACCAATTACGCCACATGGCTCGTGAATCTGGAGATGTTTAGCGCGGTCAATCCATATGAACATGGATGGATTAAAAATGGCGAGGCAGACTCTTATGGACTAAGCCTGACTCTCAAAGACTACCTCGAAGAATATATTTACGAGACTACAAGCGAGGGAATTGCCCGCGACTGCGCGCTTGCTTTTATATCGTTGGAGGTTAATTGGCGCGAAATTGCCGAGCGCATGGTCGAGGAATATTGCGAGGTTGAAGAATGAGCGCGCACACTCCGGGACCGTGGTATCGCAACATTCCAGCCGATGGCAAATATCCGACCGTGTTTGCTGGCCGCAATCAGCACGTCGCGGTCGCGTCACAGCAAAAAGACAGCGCCGAGACTGAGGCAAACATTAGCCTAATCGCAGCAGCGCCTGAGCTATTGGACGCGCTCGCCCTACTCTTACCTTATGCAGCCCGAGCCATACAGGGAACCACCGAGGGCCAGCCGCTACTAGATGCAGCCCGCGCCGCCATCGCCAAAGCAGAGGGCGCAGCATGACACGCGAAATGTGGTCGCCCTCGCGCCGCCGATCCTGGTACGAACGTCACCCTGTGTTGGCGGAGGCGCTTGGCATGGTAGCCAGCATCGCCCTAGTGTGTGCTGTCTGTTACGCAGCCCTTCGCACGTTATAATCATGGAGCGCATCCCGCGCACTTTTTTATAACCGGAGAGCAAACATGGCGTTTTTTAATATCACCAACGTATTAAAGTTTGAATACTGGATTGAAGCAGATAATGCTGGCGAAGCGATTAAAGAGGCTATCGAGTCTGATGAATATGAGACCGAGGAAAGCTGGCACTCGGTTGAAATTAACACCGAGGACGAAGAGGACGAGGACGAGGTTGAGCTGGAAGAGGACGAAGAGGGCGAAGACGAAGAGGATTTGGACGAAGCCGCATAACGCGCTACAGCATCAAAACACGGGCAGGTGGTGCGATGGTATCAACCTGCCCTTTTTATCGCGCTACGCGCGCTCATACGCAGCCAGAGAGGCATTGACATGACAAAAAAGAGTGAGCAGGTGTACCTGGACGACATCGAGGACTGGATAGACAGGTTGACTAGGCGGGTGACGTTGGTGGTCGCCTTGGGCATGGTGTGGATCGTTTGCTGGTGTCTGTACTCAATGCTACTGCTCAAAGATTGAGCATAGGGTGTAGTGCCTATATATACTAATGGTAAGTATATATAGGGGGGTTAATACTAGTATTTAATGCTTACTTCGTAAGCATATAATATATAGTATATAGGCGTAAGGGGGGACTCCTAACAAAGTTGTTAACAGGTTATCCACAGGGTTATCCACAATTGTTGTGTTTTGAACTAAGGGGAAAAAGATGCGTTTTAAGGTTATGAATGGCTGGATTCACTTCTCGCACCACTGGACTCGCCGCAAGTTTTGGATCAGTTTTGACCATACGCCCGGCTACGCCACCACCATAGGGTTGTGTGGTTTTACCTTCTGGTTTTTCTGACTACACCATCGACGGGTTGACCACGGTGCGCCCATACTCACCATGATTTCGATGGTAGGTTATGGCCTGGGCGTCGCGCTGGCTACGGTATCCGGCGTTGTGCGCCCATAGGTCATTCGGCTGCAATATCCGGTGCGTTTCTACCGCTACGCCAGGCAGGTCTTTCAGCGACTTATGGTGAACGTGTCCAAGGTGTGCATACCTGTGTGTACATTGTCCCCACATGACCGCTTGGTCGCACGCCATGACCGCTGCCATCTGATCCATCTTGACCGTGTCCCCGTGCGTAGCTGCCAGCATGACCTTGCCAAACTGTCTGTAATAAAACTTGCTGGCCGATGTCTCAATGTGTACTCGCGGCTCTTGTTCGTATGCCACCTGTAGCCACAGGCTCAGGTCAATGGCCGAGTGGTCATCATGGTTGCCTATCAGGTTCCAGACTATGACCTCTTGATGCTTCCGCAGGCACATCTGAATCATTGAGCGCAGGATGCGGAACCCAACCTTTCTCACCTTGGCATAGCGCCCGTCTACGTCTAGGTGGTGGCCGCTGCGGGCCGTGACATTGTTGCCATCGTCCGCGTGAAAATAATCCCCAAGGTTGAGCAGGATGCAGGTCGATGCTGCTGGCGCTCGATGCACTAGGTCGTCGTGACAGTTAGTGAAGAGCTGCTCTGATAGTGCTAGGTCGTGGTCTTGACCCGTTTCTTCCGACCACGCTCGCATCCCGATGTGGGGATCGCCGTAGACGTAGACGTTGAGGAATTCGTCCTGTGTGCGCTCAGGTGTTGCACTAGGTGGTATGCGCGGGATTTCATCCCTCATCGCTTCTAGGAACGCTTCTTTGATTTCCTCAGCGTTGCTCTTCTCTTCGCGGCTCTTGACCCACTGGCCCCTGACCTTGCCCTCTTGGTCGTAATAGGTTGATACGCCCTTGACGACATACCCTGGCGGCACTGGGTGAGTCATGTCGTGTTCGGGGCTGGAGCCATACTTGGCCGCTCTAGTCCGCAGGCGCTGCAAACACTTTTGAAGGTTGCGGCGGGCTATCCCCAGTCCATCCGCTGCCTTTTGATTGCTGCCGTACTTTTCCAAAGCGTCAAGGATTTCGTGTTCGCGGACGGTTGCAAACTGTCTAAGGTGTTCCATAAGTGATTGATTCCTAGGTTAGAACTAAAAAAGTCTCACTAAACGGTTGACACGCTATCACACACTCACTACATTCTGTTGCACATCGTCACGGCGACGGTGCTAACCGAATAGGGGGGAAGCATGATTCGGAATGTAAAGCTGTGCCGGAACTGTCGGCACTATGATCCCGACGAGATTAAGTGTGTCCACGAAAAGGCGCAACAAATCAATCTCGTAACGGGTGACGTTATGCATATCAGCGCATACGGTATGCGTAATAACTATGATCTGTGCAGCCTAGAGGGCAGGTACTACGAACCGTGGCCTGAGCTGATTCAGACCCTTGACCTGACTAAGGAGCCTTTCTAATGGAAATGGTCAGCAAGTGGTCGCCACCAGAAACCAAGATCGGCTCTGCAAACCTGGACAAGATTCTGCGGCGGCACGTTATCGCCGACTGTGCAGAGGCTAACTTGGTGTGCGGTGTCCTCGTGCAGACGTTCATCGACGCCCGCGCCGAGGATTCGTATCTGCGCCGAGAGGCTAAGGGGTTCCTCATCAGCTCAAACTTTGACCTGTGGTGCAACCTGGCGGGGCTTGATCCTGAGTACGTCCGCTGGATGGGCAAGACCGCTGGGTTCCTGCCACCGGAAAAGGATTGCTGGATTCAAGTGCCAGAGACCAGCATCAAGCGTAAACGCTTCAAGAAGGCAGAACGATGACACGCGAAGAAATCATGAGCATGGCTCACCAAGCTGATTGCTTGGACGAGTCGCACTACGGCAGCGCCTGGGCAGACAAGCTGGAGCGTCTCGCTGAACTGGTCGCCGCTGCGGAGCGCAAGCAGTGCGTGGATGTCGCTATGAAACTCATGGACGAGAAAACTGGGGAGCATCCAGAGTATTACAGGGGCATCGTTGTAGCCGCTGCACACATCCTAACCAAGGAGAATCAATGAAACCTGGCGATCTTTACCAGATGCCGTCGGGACGTACCGCTTTTGTACGCACGTTCCGTTCCAACATCTTCACTTTGAGCTATGAGGGCGCTGGCCTGCAAGAACTGCTCGACGGAAGTATGTATTACAGCATCAAGAACCTCCAACGCTGTAGATACAAAGGTTCTATTCCTGAGTTCCAGAAGTACATCAACCGACTCAAGAAAGACCTTGAAACGCAGCGCGAAGAAATGAAAAAGATAAAGGAGCAGAAGAATGAGCTTTGATCCGATTGAACGCCGCCAGGCTATCTGGGCGAGCGATGCACGCAAGATTGGCTCTGGCCGTGCGCTGGATGTCTACCTTGAGAAGATCGGCGAGCAAGACCCGCCTGATCTGTCTGACGTTGAAGCGGTGCAGATGGGCCACGTTATGCAGCCCATCATTGGTCGGCTGACCGAAGACCGTCTGAAGATGCGCCTGAAGGATATGGGCGACATCGCTGTCGTGCATCCGACTGAGCGGTGGATGCGCTCGCACTATGACTTCATTGATGACACCGGCAAGGTGTTGGTCGAGGCCAAGAACTACAACGCGATGGCGCGTAACAAGTTTGGCGAGAACCTGGGCGACTATGTGCCGCCAGCGGACTACTACCAATGTCTGCACGAGGCAACCGTCATGGGCGTTGAGCGCGTCATCCTGGCGGTGCTGTTCGGCGGTCAAGAGTTCTGCACCTTTGATCTGCGGTTCAGCGAGGATCAGAAGCAAGAGTTGATTGAGCTGGAGGCTAACCTGTGGGGTCGTATCAACGCTCGCACGCCGCCGCCGCCTGAGACCGCTGACGAGGCTCGCAAGCTATACCCGATGTCGATGTCCGACGCGGTAACGGCGACTGCTGACCTTGAGCAACTGATTTCTGGACTTGCGAACATCCGCAATACGCGCAAGCGTTTGGAAGCCGAGGAAGACAAGATGCAGGGAGAAATCTGCGGGTTCATGAAGACCGCAGAGAACCTGGTGTCGATTGATGGCCGAGTGCTGGCAACGTGGAAGACTTCCAAGCCCAGCAAGCGGTTCTCATCTGATCTGTTCAAGTCGTCCATGCCGGACATCTACGAACAGTTTGTTATTGAGCAGCCTGGCTCACGCCGGTTCTTGGTGAAGGGGGCGTAATGAGTACAGCACTTGCAACGCTTGATCCGGCTGTCATCAGCAGCCTGGTCATCAACGGCGACCTAAAGGGGCTGGACAACAACCAGCGGGTTGCCTACTACAACTATCGCTGCCAGCAGGCAGGACTCGACCCCGCAGCCAAGCCGTTCGACTTGCTGACTCTCAACGGCAAGCAGATTCTATACGCCAACGCGACTGCTACTCAGCAGTTGTGCGGCACTCGCAATCTGTCAGTGCAGATAACGGCCAGGGAAAAAGTTGAGGATATATACATCGTGTCCGCTCGCGTCTCTGACCAAAGCAATCGGATCACCGAGAACACTGGGGCAGTAAGTATCGGTGGCTTGAAAGGTGATTCCTTGGCTAATGCGATGATGAAGGCCACTACCAAGGCGATTCGTAGGACTGTTTTGGCTCATTGCGGTCTGGGTCTTATGGATGAGACGGAAGCGGAGACGATTCCTGGAGCGGAACGTCAGACATTAGACATCACGCCACCGGCAGAGTTGGTCGGGTTTGAGGACAGTAGCATGGACTGCCACCTCTTCGTGCCTGGTCAGGACGAGCCGTACTCCAAGCACCACAACATCAGTCAGTGGCAAGACGCCTACCAAGTCATGCTAGAGCGTATCCAAGGTTCTAGCAAGCTATCTGGCGAAGAGAAGCTGAAGAAGGTGGTCGCATTCCGCGAACTAAACAAAGCAATGCTTGATAAACTGCCACCTGGTCAAAAGGTCAAAATGATTGCACAACACGCAAAGGTGACGCACAATGGCTAAAGAGTTTGATGTAGCAGAGGGTACGGGTTTCATTTTCGCCAACAAAAACAAGAAGCACGAAAAGGCACCCGACTGGCAAGGCACCATGAAGGTGGATGGTGTTGAGTTGAAGTTTGGCGTGTGGGAGCGATCCAGCTCAGGTGCTGGAAAGTTCTTCGCACTCAAGTTGGATACCTATGGCAGCACTCGTGCAGCCGGAACGTATCCCCGTGAAGTGAAAAACAGAGACGACGATGTACCTTTCTAACATGAACCGAAATCAGACGATGGCCGCTTTCAAAGCGGCTGGCGGCGAAGATTGGTGGATGTCAGACCATGGCGTTGATTTCAACGGCATGATCGACTTCCTCCAGGACTTTGCTCGGGTTTCGCGTACCGCTAATCCAATCAAGCACGAAGATTGGATGAGCGAGAGCGATACCTTCGCCAGCCAATTTGATGAGTAGTCGGGCCAAAGGCGCGGCTTTCGAGCGAGAAGTAGTCAACGCTTTGCGTGACTACATGGGGGTCGATTGCCGCCGTAATCTGGAACAGTCTCGGTCTGGTGGGGAAGACATCGTGCTGCGTCCGTACTCAATTGAGTGCAAGCGCAGGGCAGCGATCGCTTTATATGATTGGTGGGAGCAGTCTTGCACCTCAGCCAAGAAGAAAGCATTGCGCCCACTCCTCGTCATCCGCGCAGATCGCAAAGAGCCTCTTGTCGTTATGGAGTTTCAAGAGTTCTGTAGACTGGCTCGTGAAGAATTAGAACCTCCCGCCTAGTGTACGGGTAGAGCGGAACCGTGTACCGCTCGGTTAGGACGTTGACCGTAGCCGCAACGTGTACACACCGGCTACACCTATCCTGGGGAATTATGAACAACCATCACATTGAAGACTGGTCGCGCTATCTGATAGTTTCTGACCATCTTCTGCGCCAAGCAACCGACGCCTTCAACATGAAGGATTACCAAAAAGCAGACGACCTGATAGCCGAGTTGCTACACAACGGGCGTATGGCTCGCGTCTGGATCATGACCAAAGGGGAAACGAATGGACAAGGTTAAAATCTTCATCGCTACGCCTATGTACGGCGGGCAGTGCATGGGCTTCTACACCCAGTCGCTGCTCAACCTACAGAACGTGTTTCAGCGCCAGGGCTACGATTCGGTGTTCAGCTTCATGTTCAACGAGTCGCTGATCCCCCGCGCCCGCAACGCGCTGGTCAACGGGTTCCTCAAGACCGACTGCACCCATCTGTTCTTCATTGACGCTGACATCAAGTTCAACGCGGCTGAAGTGCCGCTGATGGTTGAGGCCGATAAGGACATCATCTGCGGTATCTACCCGAAGAAGGAAATCAACTGGCACAGCGTACAAGAGGCCATGAAGAACGGAGTGCCACAGGAAGAGTGGAAGTACCACACCGGATCGTTTGTGGTGAACCTGGCGAACTACACGGGTTCTGTGACGGTGCGTGCTGATGAGCCGGTGGAGATTTGGAACGGTGGCACTGGCTTCATGCTGATCAAGCGGGAAGTGTTTGACAAACTGTTACCTGTAACGCCGAAGTACACCAACGACGTACTCGACCTTGAAGGCAACCTCAAGGCTGACCAGATCATCGAGTATTTTGCTTGCAGCATTGAGCCTGAGACCAACCGTTTGCTGTCAGAGGATTACCACTTCTGCAAAGAGTGGCGAGACATTGGCGGCAAGGTGTGGGCAGCGCCCTGGGTCAACCTGTCCCATATTGGGACATACGCCTTTGAAGGGCGGTTGATTCCCGCGCCTTAAGTGTCGGTGACATAAACCGGCACGCAGATGCCGGAACTGCCCTTGTAGACGTTCTCGTGCCAGATGCGTATCTGCTGGCACTCTTCCATCGTTTCCAGCACATCAACCAGATTCACTTGATTATTAAACAAGAGGATCAGGTTGAACATGATGTGCATGGTATTACCGCTTCGCAGTACGCTTTGATTTGCGGAACGCTTTGGCAGTAGGTGCGCCCTTGCTGCCAGGCGTTCTCATCCTCTCGCCGGAACCATGCTTGATGCGATTCCTCTTGGCGTGGATGTTTGCGTATAAACCAGGTTTCATTTCACCACTCCATAACGCCTCAGCATATCTACCAAAGAGCGTTGTTGTTTCAACTGCTGACGAATTGGCTCTGCCTCTTTCGGATTCTTCAATCCAAGAGCTTCAGGGTTTACACCAGTATCTTTCATAAATTCTTCCATCCACAACGTTGGATGCTCTTTACCTTTAAGCATCTGCCCAGACGGAAGGGCCGAGGGCCAGTGATACCGATTCTTGTCGTATGGGTCGCGTTCTGGCTGTACGCCAGCCTTCCAGGCTGCGCGATAGTCATACTGTGGATCATTCAAGTTTGGCGTTTCTTTGTAGTCACGCACAAACTCTTTGTACCAATCAGTACCTTTGATCCAATCCTGAAACTTTGATTCTTCTTCAGGATGCAACGATGTTGGGGCGGCTTGATCTACCTGCATCCCCATCTCCGTCTAGCGGCTTTACCCCGCTCCCCTTTCCACTTCTTGCTACGCGCACAGAAGCTCTTATGCCGAGGCCCAGACTTCGTAGGAGCCTTCAGGTTGTGTCCAGCAGCCTTAGCCTTAGCCCTACCCTTGGCAGTCAGGCCAGCGCCCCTAGAGGCGGGCAACTTCTCGCCACGCCCAACGGAGAGCTTGGGAAATTTCTTACGAGTAGGCACGGGTGCCATCCTTGTCGATGATTAACTTCTGCATCCTAGGCTTGGCAGACGGGTCGTTCGTAATGCTGATGTGAACCCATGAGTCAAACTCGCGGATCAACTGGTCATACTTGATGTCGCTGCCAATGATGTGGAGCATCAAGTCATCCGGCGACTTGTTGATAGCTCGGATGTCAGCAGCGCAGCCCAAGATGTGCTGGCTAGTCTTCTGACCGCCGATGGCGCTGTTCACCTTCTCTGAACGATAAGCAGAATTTATTACGACAGGGCAACCAAGCTCTGAGCGCACTTTTTCCAACAACACCGCTAGACGCTTTAGGTTGGAAATCGCCTTGTCATCAGGATCATTCGTCCAGCCTCGACGCACCGCGTAATCTGAGTGCGTCATTTCTTCTAGCGTGAAGTTGGGTGTCAGATTCATTTAGTAACTTCCTGCATCTTTCTGATCCATTCCTGCAACGCAATCAGTTGTTCTGCGTTTTGCTGGAAGGCTGCGATTGTGTCGGTTGACCACTCGGCAAGTTCGGTAGTGGTAGTGGCGGGGACATCAGAGGCTCCGGCGGTTGCGGGAAGCGGAACACCACTTGCGGCAGAGTTGATGAGCAGCCCGATACGCCCAGCAGCAGGGCAATCAACCCCAGCCAGGTAAACAGGAATTTGCTTGACGATGACATTGGATTTTTCCTTGATGTCGTTTTGCTTCTGATTGTAATCAGCAACCACCTTAGTCGTCGCTTGAGTTTGGTTTTGTTGCACTTGCAGAGTGTGGTTAGCTTCTTGTTGCTTGAAAGCATCCCACTGCTTCTGAACGCTGGCTGACCCCTTGAACCAACCAAAGCCAAACACCGCAACACACGCCAGGACGATCGCCCCAATACGCATGACTAGCGGGTTCATCAGCAGTGCCATCACGGCTCGGAATCCTTCTTCATTCCTAGAGCAGCGCCGACAGCGGCAAACAAAGCACCCATTCCAACACCGTAAGCCTGAAGGTCGAAGTGAGCGTTGTGTGCAACGACATCATAAGCTGATAGCGCAAGAGCCTGTAAAGTGCCAAGAACAGCGCCCCAACGGATGACATCATGAGTTTGATTGTCTTTTCCAGTGACGATGTGTTGCAGCCAATACATAGACCACTTCATTGCTTGTCCTTGAATTTTCCGTTGAACAACTCAAACAAGGTACGCACCTTTTCCTTGAGTTGCTCAATGTCAGAATGAGACTTAGCCAACCAAAATACCAACGCCGTGAAGCCGACAGCAATCGGCCACAGAGTATTGATGAGGGCTAGAAAGTCTTCCATTACTTGTCAACCTTACCGTCCAGTCGGTCAAAAATCTTGGCGAGCATCCCTTTGATGTCAGCGATGTCGTCGCGGTAGTCATCTTTGGTGATGTAGAGGAGAGGTAGTTCAGCGAGTCGGTCTTCAACTCTTATGATGGACTTGGAAAGGCTGTTGATCATCCAGCCGCCAAAAAACCCACAAGCCCCGATAAGAATGTTGATTAGACTCTGTGCATCCACCTACAACCCCTCTCCTGGAACAACATAAATTTCTGGCGTACCCGCTTCTGATGTTGCAGAAATGTAGACAGTTTTTGTGTTGCTACATTGAGGGCCAGTCAAAATCAAAGTGCTTGATGGACGCACAGGAATTCCATAAGCGGCATTTGCAGTACCGTTACCTGGAACAGCAGCATTGTTTCCAGCCACATCAGAGATTCGGACATACACGGGTTGTCCAGATGCACCCTCATGGTTAATGAACAGGTAT
>Ga0209189_1003325_pt1 | contig 10830 bp, 7 predicted proteins | sample C_130820_EF_Meta_FD_187308 | JGI IMG/M metagenome (GOLD analysis project Ga0209189, IMG submission 187308) | Freshwater microbial communities from Lake Croche, Canada to study carbon cycling - C_130820_EF_MetaG (SPAdes) (version 3) | ecosystem: Environmental > Aquatic > Freshwater > Lake | place...
CGCCAACCAGGGCGGCAACACCAACTGGTATGCGGCGACGCCTGTCACCAACACCGTGGTGATCGCCAAGGCGAGCAATTCCATCGCCTCCTTTGCCACGATCCAGAACCAGCTTTACAGCAACGGTGCGACCGTGGGCATCACGCCGCCGTCGGCGAGTTCCTCCCTCCCCGTGACGGTCACGGTCAAGAGCGGTCCCGCCACCATCAGCAGCAACACGGTCACCCTGACGGGATACGGAACGGTGGTGCTTGCAGCCGACCAACCCGGCAATAACTACTACCTGCCCGCCACGCAGAGAACCGCTTCCTTCCTGGTCCTGCATTCCAACACGATCGCCCCCTTCGCCGCGATAGCCACCAAGTCCTACACCACATCGCCTGTCGTGATCACGGTGCCCGCGGCGACCTCGAAGTTGCCGGTGACGCTGTCGGTGAAGTCCGGTCCGGCACAGATGAGTACCAGCAACTCCATCTCCTTCAACGGCGTGGGAACTGTGATGCTTGCCGCGAACCAGGGTGGTGACACCAACTACATCCCTGCACCCGAGGTGACCACGAGTTTCAGCGTGATCCAGGCCTCCAACACGATCGGCGCCTTCGGAGGCATCACCGCCACCAAGGCCTACACCACATCGCCTGTCGTCTTCACGATCCCAACTGCCACCTCGAAGCTTCCGGTGACGGTGACCGTGCTCTCGGGACCGGCAGCGCTGATCACCAGCAACTCACTCTCCTTCAACGGCGTCGGAACGGTGACGCTTGCCGCAAACCAGTCTGGGAATTCCTATTATGTGGCTGCGGCCCAGGTGACCACGAACTTCAGCGTGATCCAGGCCTCCAACACGATCGGCACCTTCGGAGGCATCACCGCCACCAAGACCTACTTGACCTCGCCTGTCGTCTTCACGATCCCAACGGCGACCTCGAAGCTCCCTGTGACGGTGACGGTGAAGTCGGGACCGGCGGTGCTGATCGACACCAACAAGATTTCCCTCACCGGAGCGGGAACGGTGACCCTTGCCGCGAACCAACCCGGGAATGCCAATTACCTGGCTGCGCCCGAGGTGACCACGAACTGCATCGTGACATCGGCATCCAACACGATAGCCGCCTTCGCCGTCATTCCCGCCAAGACCTACTCGACCTCGCCTGTCGTCTTCACGGTCCCCGCGGCGACCTCGATGCTGCCGGTGACGGTGACGGTGAAGTCGGGGCCGGCGGTGCTGATCGACACCAACAAGGTCTCCCTCACCGGATCGGGAACGGTGACCCTTGCCGCAAACCAACCGGGTAACAGCGGCTTCCTGCCCGCGCCCCAGGTGACCACGAGCTTCACCGTGGCCAAGGCGCCCAATACGATCACCTTCCCCGTGATCGCCACCAAGACCAACGGAGCCGCGCCGTTCCTCCTCGGGGCAACGGCCTCGTCAGGACTCCCGGTAAGTTACAGCTCGACAAACACGAATCTCATCGGTCTATCGGGTAACGTGGTGTCGATCCTTGGGGCTGGAACGGTGACCATCGTGGCCAGCCAACCGGGCAACAGCGGCTACACGAACGCCACTCCAGTCACCAATAAATTCACGGTCACAGCGCCAGCCAGCTCGACCAATGCATTCACCAACCAGATTGCGGGTGTCGGTGTTGCGTCTGGCATCCCGACGATTCCGTCTCTGCCCATCCTCTTCCCGCTGACCGTACCCCAGACCGTTGGAACCGTCGTGGCGTGGGGGAACAATACCTACCTGCAGACAAACCTCCCCGCGGGACTTACCAACGTCGTGCAACTCTCCTCAAGGGGATTGCACACCCTCGCCCTTCGCAGCGATGGCACGGTGAGTGCCTGGGGTTGGAACTCTTACGGGCAGACCAATGTACCTATGGCCGCTACCAACGTGGTGCAGGTTGCGGCTGGGGTGAGTTTCAGTGCCGCTTTAAGTGCCGATGGAACCGTGTTGACGTGGGGAGATGGCAGTCTCGGTCAGACGAACGTGCCGGCCGGACTCACCAATGCCGTCCAGATCGCGGCCGGATCGGATCACACGCTCGCTCTCCGGAGCGACGGCAGCGTCATCGCCTGGGGATGGAATGACTACGGCCAGTGCAACGTCCCCTCCGACGCCACCAATGTCGTTCAGATCTCGGCGGGCTATTTCCACAGCGTCGCCCTGAAAGCCGACGGAACCGTGGAGGCTTGGGGTGACAACACCTACTCGGAGACCAATGTCCCGGCGGGGTTGACCAATGTGGTCCGCATCGCCACGGGATTGAATCACACGGTGGCGCTCAAGGGTGACGGGACCGTCGTGGCCTGGGGTTGGAACAACGCGGGCCAAACCGATGTTCCTGCAGGACTCTCCGGTGTCGCAAGGATCGCCACGGGTGGCAACACGGTCTTTGCCGTCACCACCAACGGGACGCTCGTCACATGGGGTGATAACTCCTACGGCCAACGGAAGATTCCGACAGGACTTTCCAAGGTCATCCAGTTTGTCCTTGGCCTGTACCATGCCGCGGCCCTGAAGAATTAGGCCTCCCCGTGGGAGGATCCGCCGCGTTCCGGGAAGCCGGGATCGGTGTGTCCGAACGCTCAGGTTCCTGCACGTCCGTGGCGGACGTGCAGGGGACTGACCTGAATGGCAATCGCGAAGGCTGGAGCGGTTTATGGAAAGCCGCGTCCGTTTTCTTTGCGACGCCATGGGGCGTTCGCATGTGACGTATCGATCTTTCCGGCGGGACAGGGACTACGGCCCCACGGTGACTCCGCGCCGACCCAAGCCCACCATTCTCCGGATGGTTCTTCCTATGGCAACGGACCCGCCGCGTAGCGGTCGGCCGCCGCCGACTGCATCACGTCAACCCAGATCGGGAGGGCCAGTTCGGCTCCATAGCCACCCTTCATGATGGTCTGGGGATGGTCGAAGCCAACCCAGACCCCGCAGGTGAGGCCCTGCGTGTAACCCAGGAACCAGGCATCGACGAAATGGTCCGTGGTTCCGGTCTTGCCGGCGGCCGGCTTGTTCAGGCCAAGTGAGGCGGCGCGGGCCGCCGTTCCACGGGTGAATACCTCGCTGAGAATTTCCGTCGTCGTGCGGGCCGCCGCGGGATCGAGCACGGGAATGCGGTCGTGCGTGGCCCGGAACAGAACCTTTCCCTCGGCGTCCGTCACCTGTTCGATGAGGTGGGGATGAAGCCGCGATCCACCGGTGGCGAGGGCCGTGTAGGCGACCGTGACATTCCTGAGGGTCGACTCGAAGCTCCCCAGGCAGATGGAGGGATAGCGGGGGACATTCTCGGCGAGTCCGAGCTTTTCCATGATGGAGGCGACGGTTCCAAGCCCGGCAGTCAGGCCGACGCGCACACTCATGGTATTGCGGGAGTGGATGAGGCCCTCCTTGGCCGGCAGATCCCCGCCGAAGGTTCCGTCGCTGTTCTGCGGATCGTAAGCGGTGGAACGTGCGGGGAGTTCGGTGATCGAGATGCGGGCGTCGCTGATCGGTGATTCCGGTGTGATCACTCCCTTGCGGAGGGCCTCCTCGTAGACAAAGGGTTTGGCCGAGGAGCCGATCTGGCGTGTTGCCACCAGTGCCCGGTTGTATTTGCTCTCGCTGAAGTTGCGTCCCCCGACGATGGCCGTAATGCCGCCGTTCGCATTGTCGATGGCAAGCAGGGCCCCCTGAAGCGGTTCGTGCTCATCCGGTGACCGAGGCAAGGGCGACCGGGTTGACCTGATGGATTTGCCCCCCTTCCCGGTCCTGGTCGGATGGGGCGGGGCATGCTGCCGGCGGAAGTCGGGGCGGGCCTCGACTTCCGAAAGGCGGCGGGCGACGGCCTGCTCCGCGGCCTGCTGGAGCCCCGCATCAATCGAGGTATCGATCCGCAGACCTCCGGCGTCAATCAGGGAAGGGGAGATCACCTGCTCGAGTTCGTGGAGGATGGCGTCGACGGCCCAGCTATTGATCGGATTGACCATGCGGCGGGGATGCGGAGAGATCCTCTCCCGGAGAGCCTTCTCGTGCTCCGCATGGGTGATGAGTTCCAACTCCTCCATCCGGCCGAGGACGACATCGCGCTGTTTGAGGGAGGCTTCGAGATTATTGAACGGGGAGTAGCGGTTCGGACTGCGGATGAGACCCGCCAGCAAAGCCGCCTCCGAGAGGCTCATGGCCGAGGCCGGTTTCCCGAAATAGGCCTGGCTCGCCGTCTCCACCCCGTAAAGGCCGGAGCCGAAGTAGATGCGGTTCATGTAGAGCTCCAGAATCTTCTCCTTGCTCATCTCCATCTCGATGCGGAAGGCCATCGCGGCCTCAAGGAACTTACGGTTGAACGTCTTGCCGCCGAGAGGAAAGCTGTTGCGCGCAAGTTGCTGGGTGATGGTGCTGGCCCCCTCCTTCATGCCGCCGAAGAGAAGATTCCTCACCGCGGCGCGGGCGATGCCGAGCGGGTCGATGCCCCGATGCTCGTAGAACCGCGAGTCCTCGCGGCTGATGAGGGCCTTCACGAAATTCGGGGAGACCTCGTCGTAGGGTACCACCACGCGGTTTTCCCCCATGGTGCGGCTGTAGAATGTCCCCGTGCGGTCAAAGATCGCGGAGCGCTGGGGCATCTGTCCGATCGTCGAGAGATCGAAGGTCAACGCCCAGAGATAATAAAGGAGGCCCACCAGCATCCAGAGGAGGAGTGCGGCGAAGCCGAGCTTGACCGGCGTGACCAGCAAGGAACCGCGGCGCTTCCGGGGAGGGGGGGGGCTGCGGCGTTTGTTCGCGGAGCGGGAAGACACGGGACTTGCATCCTAACCGGCTCTTTCCATGATGGCGAGGCGCTGATTTTCAAAATGCTCGAGATCCAGATCCTGACCCCCATACCCTCCATCGCCGAGGGCGTCCTCGGCGAGAGTATCCTTGGCCGTGCCCAAGAGGCCGGGTTGGTGAGACTCGAGACCGTCGATCTGCGCCGATGGACCCATGACCGCCACCGCACGGTCGACGACGCCCCTTACGGCGGCGGTCCCGGCATGGTGATGAAGATCGAACCGATCGCCGCCGCGTTGGCCGAACTCCGCAGAGCCGGGACCAAGGTGATCTTCCTCACGCCCCAGGGGAGACCCCTGAAACAACCGATCGTCCGCGAGTATGCGAAGGCGGAACACCTGATCCTGCTTTGCGGTCATTACGAGGGGGTCGACCAGCGTGTGGCCGACCATCTCGTGGACGATGAGATCTCGATCGGCGACTACATCCTCACCAACGGCGTGCTGGGGGCCCTTGTGCTGACCGACGCGATCGTGCGACTCGTTCCCGGCGTGCTGGGTGACGATCGGTCGGCCGTCACCGAATCCTTCGAGACGGGCCTGCTCGACCATCCCCATTACACGCGTCCGGTCGAGTTTGAGGGATGGGAAGTCCCCCCGGTCCTCCTTTCGGGGAATCACGGGGCCATCGCCTCGTGGCGGGCCGATGAGGCCCTGAAGGCGACAAAAAATCGACGGCCTGATCTTCTGTCCGATGAGGCGGTAAGCGTTGCACGTATGGTGCCGCGGGGCCGATGAAAACAGACCACCCGTTAACAGGAAAAAACACCATGAACAACCCCACTGCACTCCTTGCTCTCCTCGTCGTATTTGGCATCAATCCCACGCTCCCGGCCATCGATGCTGTTTCGGATAGCCGGTCGGTTTCTGCGGGAGACAACGGCGGATTTTATCTGAAGGATGGCGACAGGGTCGTTTTTTACGGCGACAGCATCACGGAACAGCGCCTCTATTCCGGGATGACCGAGCTCTTTGTGGTGACGCGCTTTCCCAAGCTGAACGTCGAGTTCACACATTCCGGTTGGGGAGGGGACACGGTTTCCAAGGCCTTCATGGGAGGTGGGAGGGATACCCTCGACGTGAGACTCCAGAGGGATGTCCTGGCCCATAAGCCGACGGTGATGACCGTCATGCTCGGGATGAATGACGGGCATTACCAACCCTTCGACCAGGCCACCCACGATAACTACACCAACGGATATGCTTATCTCCTGGATACCGTGCAGAAGGGGAATCCCGGAATCCGTTTCACGCTCATCGGTCCCTCCCCCTACGATGACATCACCCGGCCTGCTCATTTCGAAGGTGGATACAATGCCGTCCTGAAAGGATTCGTTGCCTTCGTTGCCAAAACCAGCGAGGAGCGTCGGCAGACATTCGCGGACTTCAATTCCAGCCTCTGCGACGTGCTGGACAAGGCCAGGCAGAAAGATCCCCAAACGGCGCAGGCGATCATCGGTGACCGCGTGCACCCAGGGGCAGCTGGTCACCTGATCATGGCGGAGACCCTTCTCAAGGCATGGAATGCGCCCTCGCTGGTCTCCCGGGTTGAGATCGATGGCGGGAAGATGAAGACCATGAAGAGTGAGAACACCGTCGTGACCGACCTTTCGGGCACCAAGGGCATCAGTTGGAAGCAGGAGGATGCGGCACTTCCCTTCCCGATCGACCAGAGCCTTCCGGAGATCAGGCTGGTGGTCGGTTCCTCCGATGTGTTTGCGGCTCTCGATCAGGAAATCCTGAAGGTGACCAACCTGCAGGGGGAGGCCTACACGCTCAGGATCGACGGGGATCCCGTCGGTGTGTTCTCAGTCAAGGAACTCGGGGAGGGGATCAATCTAGCCGCCCTCCAGACGCCGATGTGGAAACAAGCCTGGCATGTCTATGATCTCACCAAGCAACGGATGGAGAAACACTTCAGCCGCTGGCGCACCCTGCAGGTCTCCATCGGGCAGGATCCGTCACCCCTCATGCAAACCCCTGAGATCAAGCAGGCACTTCAGATCCTCCTCAAGGCCTTGGATCAGGAGAATGAGGATCTGCGCAGGCAACAGCACGAGGCGTCGCAACCTCGACCTCATGTCTATCAACTCGAGCCCGTTCTGCCACAACAGTCCTGAAAGGGAAAAATGGCCCAACGTGGATGACACTTCCACGAAGCCGGGCAATGCGGTGACATTCTGCCGAAGTCTCCGCCTGTCGGCAACCGACGTGGCGGTGACTTTTCGATCCGGAAGTCGGTTTGGCGATTGGGATTTTCGGATCATGACCTATTCTCCCCCCGATGGATCCGGATCGTCGCAACTGGTGGGGGCATGTGATCGAGGGGGGATTTTTCATGGGCGGTCTGGCCATGGTGAACGCCCAGACGCTTCTCCCCTCCGTGGTGCAGGGGCTTCGGGGGCCGGAGTGGTTGGTGGCCATGATGCCGATCCTGATGTCGGTCGGCCTTCTCGGTCCCTGCATCTTCACGGCGCACCTTGTCGGCAGTCTCACGCATTTTCGTCCGATGCTGCTTTGGACCGGGTTCTTCCAGAGAGTGACCTATCTGGCTGCGGCCTTGGTCCTGCTCTTCATTCCCGACCCTCTCTGGTGCCTGATTGCGATCGCTGGTGCCCCCCTCCTTTCGGGTGTCTTCGGGGGCATATCCCTGACGGGTTGGATGCAGTTCATCGCACGCACCGTCAGCTCCGGGATGAGATCCTCCCTTTTTGCCTGGCGCATCATCGTCGGCAGCCTCCTCGGTGTTGCCGGGGGATGGGTTGTTCAATCCACGCTGGCCGCACATCCCGGCATGCGCGGTTACGGCCTGCTTCATCTCTGGGCCTTCCTCGGACTGGCTGTTTCCTACACCCTCTTTGCCACCATCCGGGAACCGGATGAAGCGGCGCACCGGGAACCGGAGAACGGTCTCTGGGAGAATCTCCGGGCGATGCCCCGGGTGCTGACGACCAACGGGAGGCTTCTCCGTCTGCTGGCATCCATTCTGGTCTTCGGTCTCTCCGGTGCCCTCATCCCCTATCTGGCCATCCATGCACGATACTCCTGCGGGGCACCCGAGAGCTTTCTGGGGGGGCTTGTGGGTTGGCAGATGGCTGGAACGATTGCCGGTGGTTTCGCTGCCGGATGGGTTGGTGATCGCCACGGAGGGAAGCTCCCGCTCCAAATCGGACGTCTCTTTCTGCTAACCATCAGCGTGTTTTCCCCGTTCGTCAGTTCCCCCGCGGCTTGGTACCTCCTCTTCCTGCTCTTCGGGATGGGATTCCATGTCTGCCAGGTCGGTTACAGCACCCTACAGTTGGACATCCTTCCGAAACACGGCCGAGCCAACCTCCTAGCGATCATGAATACCATTCAGGTCCTCTCGGGAATCCTCGGCGCCCTCATCGGAGGGGCTTGCTGGAAGGCGTGCGGCGAGGGGGCCTTCGTCTGGCTGGCCGCTCTGGGCGCCACATCCCTGGTCGTCTCCATCATCATCCTGATACCGCTTGTCGAACCAAGGGAGCGCGTTTAAAAGTTGCACGCATCCTCTTCACCAGTGCTTCTTAAAATCCTGGGGAGCCATCCGGAAACTCCGGGTGTCATGGACTAAGCCGTTTCGAGCGAGTCTTCGAGGAGTGTCTCTCCTCATGGAGGACCATTGCGGCAATCTCTGCAGATATTTCAGACCAAAAGAAAAACCCATCCGTGATGAAGGGGATGGGTGTGCTTTGAAAAGATTTGATAGCCGATTAATCGACCTTTGCAGACCCAACCGTTGCTACGCATCCGTTACGGCGACGATACGCCACGATCAGAGCCAAGGCTCCAATGCCGAAGAGAGCGTAGGTGGAGGGTTCGGGGACTACGGTGGACGAACTACCTATTTTATATGTTGTACCTGAAGGCACTCCATCACTAATATCTCTCGTATTTAGTCCAAGATATAGGGTGGATAGAGGAGTGTTATAATAATTAACAGTGAGGTCAATTAAAGCTGTTGAATCAGCATTTACCAAATACTCATTGCTACCCTGATTGCCATCGATGTCAGTTAGGTAAATGTCTACTAATTCCGAAAAAGCAGATGTGTTGAGGAAATTTATTTTTACTTCACTGTACGCTTGAAGGTTGTTAAAAGTGGATGCATTGGGAGCAGTAATAACAGCTGCTCCCCGATATTGTGCATCTGATGGGCTACCTGCGGCTCCCAAGGTGGTATCGACGTTTATGTTGGGAGTATAGGCATCAGCCTTCACATTTCCAGCGAATGAGGTGAGTCCTGCTGCTATGGCAAGAGCGAGGATTGTTTTTTTCATGGGATGGTTTTTTTGGGTATCAAATCAATGGCGAGTCTCCTCCCCCCCGAGATGTGTCAAGAGGGAAAAGATTCGGCTGATGGAATGGCAGCAATCACCATGCCACCCCGGTTTCTCCCATGGCGAGCAACCCAACCCGGCTACCCGCCGGTTGGGTTGTTGATACTCGGAAGTTATGGATGACTAGGCTTTGCCTCCGAAGCTGACAAAATCGTCCACATCCAGGAGGTCGAACCATCCGGCGATATCATCTCTGCTCGGAGCGATCTTTTTCTGGGACTCGTGCATGTAATCGCGGTTTTCCACGGATGACGGGACGCGGCTCTCCTGCCAAGCGGACCATGCTTTGATTTCAAGTTCGGTCGGCTTGGTGGTGGAGTTGGCTTGAACCCATTCAAGGATTTCCCCATCGCCTTTGCCGGCTTGCAATTCCACGAGCAGAGCTTCGGGATCGATGCCGGCGAAGTCTACGAAGTGTTGGTCGAGAGGGCAGTTGTAATGATATTCCCCGTTCTTGCCACTGATCTGGGCGCGTCCCTTATCGAGCATGCGGGGAAGGATCACATATCCGCCTAGGCGGATGCGGGGGCTGCGGGGTGGGCGAGAGGTAAGATCCATAGATAAGAAAAGGCTGAAGGCGAAAAACCTGCAAAGGGAAAAATCCAGAAGTCCCCCTCAATCACCGGGTCACGGCATTCGGGCAAAAGAAACCCCCATCCCACTCCCTGTTACCGGAAGAGGATGGGGTCTTCTTTGGTTACCCCACCCCTAGTGGCAAATGGTCATCGTGCCCCCGCAATGCGTGCAGGTATGTTTGAGCGAGCCGGTTTTGAAGAAATTCTCCATTGCCGAATGACAATCAGGGCAGACCATTGTCTTTGCGTCGCGGTAGGTGATGGTGGGGTTTTTGGCGGTGGTTGGATTGGCAACCTTGACCATCACCATGTTGCACTTATCGCATATAACGGCCCCACTTGATGGAGGTACGCCATACGATTGGGATGGCAGAATGGCGAATAACATCACGATTCCCGCTACTGATAGGTGGCCGATTGGATTTTTCATAGGTTGTGGTTTGGCGGCTTGCGTAAAGCTCCTTGGCCCACCCCGCCTTGAACAGGCTTTGGAGACGTAGGTTGTTCTACATGTGAGTTACTCTACTCTTGGCATAAGGAGTCTGCTAGGAGCGGAAGTGCTTATATCGGACTAAGCGGAATCATTACCGATCTGAATCCTCCCAAGCCCGGCTTCTCTGGAGCGATTCTGCGGCGGACTGCCCACCCCGGCTACCACACAATCCCTCTGGAACCTCTTCAGACTGAAGGAGTCCTCTGAAAAAACCGAGACGCGGACTGGCGGGATGATCCTGCTCATGGTTCCTGTGGGTTCCTGTGGCAGGCTCTGCGGAAATGGCTTCGTAATGAGGGAAATCGCTATCGCGCGGGCAGTCGAATCACATTCAAGCAGTCAAACTATGATCTCAGACCTCGCACTCTATGTGACTTTCTAGGTTCTGCACGGCCCCAACCGGGGTCTATTTCTGGGCTCCAGCGTTTGGTAGCGGTGAGCGGGGTCGTTTCGTCACTACTGCAGGGTAATCGTAACGTTGGTGTTGGTGGCGGCGTTGTAGTTGGGGGTGGCGGGAGCCGTGGCGGTGACGGTGCCCGTTCCCTTGGCCTTCATCGTGGCTGTCGTGCCGGAGATCGTGAGGATATTGGTC
>Ga0209189_1003326_pt1 | contig 10824 bp, 13 predicted proteins | sample C_130820_EF_Meta_FD_187308 | JGI IMG/M metagenome (GOLD analysis project Ga0209189, IMG submission 187308) | Freshwater microbial communities from Lake Croche, Canada to study carbon cycling - C_130820_EF_MetaG (SPAdes) (version 3) | ecosystem: Environmental > Aquatic > Freshwater > Lake...
TGGGGAGTTGATGGGGCGGATCAAAGAGGAGGTGGTGCACAATCTGTTCCGGTCGTCTTCCAGTCTATCGGCATTTGAGCATTTTCTGGCCGCCCTGCCTCAACGAACGGGTCGGGGAGAGTTGCCGGCAGAGGCTTCCTCCAGTGAAGGTTCGATGAGCATGCAGGCGGAGGGTGGGAGTACGGTGGTGGAAGAGGCATTGGCACCGATCAAGAGACAGGGACCAAAGCTGGGAAGGAATGACCCGTGCCCACTCGATCCGAACAAAAAGTTTAAGAACTGCTGTGGGGCTACGGGTAGTAAGGGTTGCTTTAAAGTTTCGGCTTAAAAGACTAAGGGACGATCAGTTCGTAAGGCAGGGAGCCCACGCAGGCCTTGGGGAGTTTTTTTTCAAAAGTGGTGGGGTCCCCGCTGATTTCCCCTTGGCTCCCATCGGCATAAGCGACCAGGGCTTTGCCTGCGTGACGGAAGTGCACAGCGGTTTTGGCTTCGGATGGTTTTGTGTTGAACATGTAAAATTCCTCCAGCATCGGATTTTTGGCGGAGGCGGGGGATTGGAAGGTGTTGATCTGGGCGCAAGTGGTGAAAAGGACGATTCTGCCAGGTTGAGGAATCTGGTTGATGCGGAGAAGGCGGTTCGTTTCGTTTCCACTGATTCCGCCGGTGAGTTCGGTGTTCACACCGAAGCCAAAATATCCGTTTTTGAACTTGGGCTTGAAGCTGGCTCCCATTGAGGTGAATGCGAAATCGGGGACGGTGCCGGCGGAATCGGCAATGTAGGGCCCGAGGGGGCCCCGGGATTTGTCGAGGATACGTTGTCCCTCCGCGGACGGACCGGAGGAGCTTTCGAAGCCAAACCACCACTGGACACCGCCGGAGACGTTTTCACGATATCGAAAAAAACGACCTTCGTTCTCGGCTAGGTAAGTCTGGGCGGCGATGCCGAGTTGGCGGAGGGCGGTGGAAGAGGCAGCGAGGGTGGACTGACGCCGAACTGCTACGGCGGCGGGAGCAAGAAGGGTGAGGAGAACCCCGAGGATGACCATCACCGCCAGGAGTTCGATCAGGGTGAAGGCGTTATCCTTAGATCGCTTCATGGTCGAGCTACTTCGATTCGGTAAAATCTTTTGCTTGGTAGTTCGGGTTTGGGATCGGTCCACATCTCCTTGGAACTCGAGGCCGTCCTAGTCGATCGTGTTACGAAGGGAATCGATAGGTTGTCGGTGGATTGAATCGCATACACGGCACCTGGAGCGGCTATCCAAGTGAGTTGAACAGCCCCATTTGTTTGAAAAGCCAAGGATTGAATGGAAGGGTAGGGGATAGATGGATGCTGGTGATAGATCCAGTCAGACGAGGAGACGAATTGATAGACATATCCATCCCAGTATCCATCCCGAAGTATTCTTTGTGAAATTCCGTACCATGATTCCTGCCAATCAGAGTCTTGGGGGAGCCCAGTAGGTGCGGTGGAAAGGGGAGGGGTGGAATCGATGCCCTCATCCGGAACTGTAAAGACCCCCCAATAGTTGCCCCCGATCGGTTGGTTGGATTCGTCGAAAAGATTTTCTGATCGCAGGTTCAATCCTTGCCATGTGATGGACCGAAGAAAAAGGTTGGGGGAGGTTTCGCTACCCCAATTTTCTGACCCGAAAGAAAACTCGGGGTGGCTGGTGTGAATTCGCTCCAATGCCTCCGCGCTCGTAATGAAATCTTCCGAGAAAGATAGGATGAACCAGACCTGCGGGGAAGCAGGTGGGCCAAATTGGAAGACAAGGTTGGCATGGTGTGCTCCTTCACCAACACGGATTTGAGATTGGGAGGAATCCGGAAGGATGAGGTAAATGATAAGGAGTATAGAAAAAGCCCAACTGGGCCAGTTCCTTAACATAAAAGCCAACATAAAACTCCAGTTCTGGCGATGACTAGACGGGTCCGCACGGGATGCGGGCATCCGGACTCTCGCCCTTCATTTTTGCGATGAGGGTTTGCCCCTTTCTTACGAAAAGGGATCGATGAGCCTTGGCGGGCAGATGTTCGGACTCCGGGTTGCAATCCTCCTCCCCGCCTTCACCCTTTCATCCTGCCGCGGCAAGATGTCTAGATTGGCCTGCTTTCGCATGGGAATTTGTCACCCGATACCGCAGCGCAACTGTGGCCGGTTCTCACGGCCTTCCCTGATTCCGCCAAGGGAAAGAACTCCCGTCAGATTGAGGGTCACGAAAGGAAAGGTCAACCGACGGATTGGCTAAGGCTAAGGATGAGACTCCTAGGGGATGGAGGAGAGGGATTCCAACCAAGTCTGTTAATTGAAAAGTGTCCAAACTTCCGGCTTAAACTTAGGCCAAAACAGGGCATTCTATCCGGATGTCGGCCAAATTGTATAAAGTAGCGGTGGTGGGGGTGACCGGGGCGGTTGGTCAGGAGATCCTCCGTGTTTTGGAGAGGCGAAAATTTCCTGTCTCGGAACTGGTTTCCCTGGCCAGTGAGCGGTCGGTCGGAACAGAGGTCGAGTTTGCCGGTAAAAAACACAAGGTGAGAAAACTGGAATCGGGAGCCTTTGGAGGAGTCCAAATTGCTTTTTTCAGTGCCGGGGCAACCCGATCGCGGGAATTTATTCCGATCGCACGGAAAGCGGGAGCCGTGGTGGTGGATAATTCGTCGGCGTTCCGGATGGATCCCCAAGTTCCCTTGGTCGTTCCGGAGGTGAATGGGGACCTGTTGGACGCCAAGCCCGGGTTGATTGCGAATCCCAACTGTTCGGCTGCGATTTTGGCGGTGGCGTTGGCTCCGCTTCATCGAATCGCGGGGTTGGAGAGCGTGGTGGTGGCGACCTACCAATCGGCGAGTGGGGCGGGTGCAAGGGCGATGGAGGAGTTGGACCGTCAGGTGCGGGATTATGCCGGAGGCAAGGAACCTAAAGCGGAGGTGTTCCCCCACGTACTGGCCTTCAATCTTTTTTCCCATAACAGCCCGGTCGGAGCGGATGGATATAATGAGGAAGAGACAAAAATGGTGGAGGAAACTCGGAAGATTTTTGCCATACCCACGCTGAAGATGGTGCCGACCTGTGTGCGCGTGCCGGTCCCGAGAGCTCATTCGGAAGCAGTGGTGGCCCGATTCAATCGTCCGGTATCTGCCCGGGAAGCGCGAGAAATTCTGGGGAAGGCACCGGGAGTGCGAGTGGTGGATGAGCCGGAGAAAAACCTGTTTCCCATGCCACGGCATGCTTCAGGAGAACTGGATATTCTCGTGGGGAGAATTCGGTCGGTCGAAGGAGATCCGAACTCTCTGGCTTTCTTCGTCAGTGGGGATCAGCTCCTCAAGGGGGCCGCGTGGAACGCTGTCCAGATTGCCGAAGAGTTGGCCCGGCGGGGTGGATTGCCGATTTAGCCGGCGGAAGATCAGTGACCGCCGGGGATGGCGCCTTGGCCTTCCCAGGAAGCAGGTTTGTTCCAAGGGGTCGTCGTGACGCTGTTTTCATCCTTGGGGGTGCCATCCGCATTTTTTCCACTTCCACCGGAAGCGCAGGCGCCAAGGAAAAGAGCCAAGGGGAAAGCCAAAATGGGGAAGATGGATTTCTTCATGGCCGGGATCAATAAACGACCTGATCGCCGACTTCGATAGCGGTGGCTGGGGTTCCGGGAAGGACATCGGCGACGGAGGTTTGGGCGTCAACTGTGACCGTCTTGATCTTTCCGACCAGTTTTTCGCCCCGGTAGATGACCATGGTCAAACCTTCGACCACTTGATCATTTTTGCCGAGATCCAAGATGACAAAGTTCCAGGTCGGGTTGACGGCGACAATTTTTCCGGAGAGGGAGATATTTTTGGCACCACCAGGTTTGGACATTTCGATCTGGTCACGGAGCTTTTTCAGGTCCTGATCCAGTTTTTCCTTGGCAGCGGTAAGCATTTTATTTTCTGAATCGGAAACCTTGACCTTTTCGCCCAGTTCGTTGATCTGGGCGAAGAGTTCGCTTGGTTTCTTGCCTTTGAGTTCGTCGTTGTAGGCTTGGAGTTGTTCCGAAGTGACCTTGAGTTTCGAATTGGTGGCTTCGAGATCGTTCTTTGTGGAGGAGAGGTCTTTCGTAAGTTTTTCAGCCGTCAGGCTCAACTCCTGCGTCTTGGCCTTGGATTCCGTCAGTTCGACCTTGGTTTTGTCCAGCGTTCCTTTGGTATCCTTCAGGTCGTCGCTCGTGGCTGCCCAAGAAGTTCCCGCCTTGGCTATTGTGGCAGCGGGCTCAGCTTCGTTTTCCATGAAATTCCCCGTATAGGGCAGGCCCAAGGCGGCAAACTTTCCTCCGGTCAGGCTGGATTCGACGGCCCGGAGTTGTTCGGTGTAACGGGTTTTTGTTGTCATCACCATAAAAGCCAATCCGGCCGTGGCCAAGGAGATGGCAATCGAGCCTCCCATACTGATTTTTCCAGCGATCGTCATAGATGCGTCTGGAGAGAGATTTCCCCCAAAGAGGGCATTTCCCAAGGAGCTTTGTGACTATTATTCGGCAGTTACTGGCAGGCCTGTGAATTATGTGAGTTTCTTGTTCCGGTAGCGGGTGAGGGATTCCGTCACCTCTTGGCCGGCGGCCCGGAGTTCATCCGAGAGCCAGTCCGGGGAAAAGCCGAAGGCGCCGAGGGACTCCACGGCGGTTATTTCTGCATGATCGGCGGTGACGACACCAATTTCCCCTTTATCGGCATGGGCTTGGACAAGGCGTTCGATAATGCTGTCTGCGGTTTGCCCAGCAGAAGCATAAAGGATAGCCATGGAATGAGGAGGGGTTTCCTCCTTGCCTCCGGCCTGTCCGTCAAAGACCAAGGTAACCCGCCAGCGACCCGAGTCGTGGAGTGGGGTGAGTTGGCGGATCAGTTCCTGGCGGGCGGCCGCCGGTTTTTGGGTATGCAGGGAGCGGAGAGACGGCCAAGCGTGTAGGACGCTATGTCCATCGACGAGGAGGTATCGAGGCGCGGGATCCGTAGGGAGCCGCGCAACGGGGCTCATCCCGCGGCGGGTTTGGGGGCTTTGGTTCCGGATTTAGCCTGAGCCTTCTTGCGTTTCAGATAGCGCAAGCGGCGGCGTTTCTTGAGGATCGCGTTATAAGGTTTGCCCATAAGAAGAAAGGGTGGGGGAGGAACGGCCTTGGGTCAAGGTTGGACAGTCGGGTTTGCCAAAAAACCGCCCTGCGTTCATGCTTGGGCCATGCCGTGGGCCATTTTTCTTTTGCTTGGAGTGACGGTTTTTCGCTGCATTCGGCCCTGGGCGGGAGGTCCGGAGAATTTCGCCCCGCTGGCTGCGTTGGCTCTTTGCGGGTCGCTCTATTTTCCGCGTCCATGGAACTGGGTTGGTCCGCTCTTGGCGTTGTTTGTTTCGGATGTTTTTTTAAATCTGCACTACGGGTTTGGACCGATCACCGGATCCACATGGATGGCCGGGGTCGCCTATCTTTTGATCATTTTAATTGGAAACGGGTTTGCCCGGCGTCGGTCCTGGCCAATTTGGTTGCTGGGTTCCTTGGGAGCTTCCTTTCTTTTTTATCTGGTGACCAACACGGGAGCGTGGTGGGCCCTTCCGGGGTATGAGAAAAGTTTTGCCGGTTGGAGCCAGGCGCTGACAACGGGTTTGCCCGGGTATCCCCCCACCTGGACATTTTTGTGGTCTTCCCTCGTTTCGGATCTTCTGTTCACCGTTCTTTTTGTTGGCGGGGTGGAGTGGTCGGTCCGGTGTTTCCCTGGGAAAGTTCGCCCGATTCTGACCGTTGCGACGAACCGCTAAAGTGGGCGCAGTCCTCCGGATTGCGGTCATTGCCGATACGCATGATCGGCTTGCCCCTTCTCTTTTGGAGGGAATTGCCCCATCGGATGAGATTTGGCATTTGGGGGATGTTTGCGAGAGGACGACTTTTGAGGAGATTCTGCGCATCGGGCCGACGGTTCTGGTTGTAAGGGGGAATCAGGACAACGAGACGGACTGGCCGATGAGTCTGGAACTGGAACGTCTGGGGCATCGGTTTCACCTGATTCATATCCCTCCTCGTTCTGCTCCAGCTGGAGTGAAAAATCTCCTACATGGGCATACCCATGTGCCCCGGGATCAGGTCGTCGAGGGGACGCGGTTTCTGAACCCCGGATCGGCGGGATTGGCGAACAAGGGGGCTCCGCGTTCCTATGCCTGGCTCGAACTGCAGCGGGGGGTTGAGCCGGTTTTCCGGTTGGTCGGGGTGAGGTAAGGCTGACTTACGATTTTTTCGGCATGATGATCCAGAGGATCAGATAGATGATGGCTCCCGAGAAGGCCGTGAAGATCGTCAGGATAGTGTAAAGAATCCGGACGAGGGTGGGGTCCCAGCCAAGCCATTCGGCGAGACCACCACAAACACCGCCGAGCATGCGGTTGGAGGAGAGGGTAAGTGCCATGCATTTTGCTACCCTTGGCGCGGAAGTCTGTCGAGTGGAAGTGATTTGGCCGTGAATTTCAGTTTTCGTGGGGCAGAGTGTTGGGATGACAACATCGAGAGATGCTCAGGCCGGCTCTTCCCATTTTGAGCCGTCAGAAATGGTCGAGGGTGGGGGGCTAGATATGCGTTGGTTTTGTTTACGGGTGGCACCGAAGCAGGAGCATGTGGCGATCGCTCATCTGCGCAAAGTCTATCAGGTCGAGGTTTTTTGTCCCCGACTTCGGTTTCAAAAGGCGACGCGAACGGGGCGTCGCTGGTATTCGGAGGCCCTCTTTCCGTCGTATCTTTTCGGACGATTTGATTATCTGACCCAGCACCGGGCAGTACAATACTGCCCAGGAGTGAGTTCGATTGTGCATTTTGGCGGCAAGGTGATTCCTGTTCCGAAGGAGGCGATTGAGAATTTGGTGGCGGCGATTCCAGAGGGAGCCGGGGAGATGATTACAATTCTTCCGGAAGTACGCCCCGGTCAGGAGGTTCAGGTCGTGGAAGGGGCTTTTGCCGGATTGAAGGCGGTGGTGACCCGGGTCATGCCCGCTCGGCAGAGGGTGGCGGTGTTGCTCGAGTTTCTTGGACGTTTGTCCGAAACGGAAGTGGCGGTGGGGACCGTATTGCCGACGGCGCGTCATCCGTTGGAAGGTGTTCCGGAAGAGGCTCAGCAAGATCGTAGGTAAAGATTCCGGATTTTTGTATCTTGAAGATCGAAATAAGGATCAAGGCCAGACAGGGGGAACAACGTCATTGCCTCTGTTTTAAATTGAGGTTTTGGATCGAGCTTGGGGGGTGACTTGCTGTTGAACTTGAACCTAAACTTGTCTGAAACATGAACCGAAAAGGGATCATTCTGGCAGGAGGGACGGGGACGAGGCTTTGGCCGTTGACCCGGGCCGTCTCAAAGCAACTGCTTCCGCTGTACGACAAGCCGATGGTCTATTATCCGTTGACTGTACTGATGCTCGCTGGGATTCGCGAAATTCTAATAATTTCCACCCCACAGGATCTGCCGCTCTTCCGGCTTTTATTGGGGGACGGACAGAGTCTGGGGTTGAAGTTGAATTATGCGGAACAGGCAAAACCCGAGGGGTTGGCACAGGCTTATCAGATCGGTGCAAATTTTGTTAAAACTTCTCCCTCCTGCTTGATCCTGGGAGATAGTTTTTTTTACGGTGCGGAATTGGTCCGGTTGATGTCTGAGGCGACCTCCCGGGAAAGTGGGGCCACGATTTTTGGATATCAGGTGGCGGATCCCCATGCGTATGGGGTGCTGACGTTCGATTCGCAAAACCGGATCACCTCGATTGAAGAAAAGCCGGCGAAGCCACAATCCAACTGGGCCAACTGCGGGATGTACTTTTATGACGGAAGGGCGGTGGATTTTGCCCGGGGTCTGAAGCCGTCGGCACGGGGGGAGTTGGAGATCACCAATCTCAGTCGGTGTTATATGAAGGACCACAGCCTCCATGGAGAGAAGCTGGGGCGGGGTTCTGCTTGGTTGGACACGGGAACGGCGGATGGTCTTCTGCAGGCGGCACAGTTTGTTCAGACGCTCCAGGCACGGACGGGAATGCTGATCGGCTCGCCGGAGGAAGTGGCGTTCCGCAAGGGTTGGATTGGAGCCAAGGAGTTGCGGGGACTGGCGGATGCGATGGGAAAAAACTCCTACGCGGAGATATTGAGGCAGATCGCGGCGGAATAGAAAAAGGGTAGTCTTTTTTTAATGTTAAACTTGCCCGTAGGCTGGTCTGGAGGGACAAAGGTTCATGCCCACCAAAGGTGAAGAGCTGAAAGGTTTGTGGGTGAGTGTGGACCGTGTGGAATATGTTCCAGGGGCTTCGGGGCCACCGGACCGCCCCCATCAATTTGTTTATTATGTCACGATTCACAACGACAGCCCGCAGGCGGTCACCATTGTCGGGAGAAAATGGGTGGTGACCAACGCCCAAGGGCACCGGTTGGTCATCGAGGGGGACGGGGTGGTGGGGCAGTTTCCAAGGCTAACACCGGGGGATCAATTTCATTACAACAGCTATCATCTGGTGGATTCGGACAGTGAGGCGGAGGGGGCGTATTTGGGGAAAGATGAGAAGGGAAAAGGTCTGGTCGTGCGTATTCCCTCCTTTCGGTTAGACATACCCATAGCATGAAGTTGGCAATTCTGGGCGCGGGGCGGATGGGGGCGACGATCCTCCGGATGCTCGGGAAAGATTCCCGTTCCGGTTGGCAGGTGGAGGTGTGCGAACCGGACGCGAAGGGGCGGGAAGTTTTAAGCAAAGAGATGGGGCCGACTCCGAAGTTTTTCGGTCATGTGGGGGAACTGGGGGAGGCAGAGGTGATTTTATTGGCGGTGAAGCCGGCGATGCTCAAGGAGGTTTCCGGATGGCTTCAGGCGAGAAAAACTCCTTACCTTCTGATTTCGATTTTGGCCGGCGTGACGACGGAGAAGTTGGCGAAGGAGGCGGGTAGCAGGGCGCGGGTGGTGCGGGCGATGCCCAACCAAGCTCTGCGATCGGGGGAAGGGGTGACGGCGCTTTGCGCGGGGCCGGCCGCCCAAAAAGCAGACATGGAGACAGCCCGGAAAATTTTCACGCTGGGAGGGTATGTTTTAGAGATTGAGGAAAAACAGATGGATGTGGTGACGGCTTTGAGTGGGTCGGGACCAGCATTTATGGCCAAATGGGTGGAGGAACTGGCGGATGCAGCGGTCCGGGCCGGGCTTCTGCCGGCGGCTGCGGAGGAATTGGCAGCCCGGACGATGTTGGGTACGGGAACTCTTTTGGTGAAGGAGAGAATCAAACCCGGAGAACTTTGTGCAGCGGTTGCGAGTCCCGGGGGGACGACCGAAGCGGGGCTAAGGACTCTTCAGGCCGGAGGATTGGGCGGTTTGGCAGAGCAGGCGATGGAGGCTGCAATTCGACGGGCGAAAGAGCTGGCAGCGGGGGGATAAGGGGATCGGTTTGGGCGATTGATTGTCGGAGGGGGTGGGGGTAGATTTATGGTTTCGGGCCGTAGCACAGCTTGGTAGTGCGCTTGTTTCGGGTACAAGAGGTCCAGGGTTCAAATCCCTGCGGCCCGATAATTTTCCGAAGGGAATTAAGATTTTTAAAATCATCCCAGCAGCACGAGGGATATTTGGTTTAAGTTGAGGTTTTGGGTTCAGCCATCTAGAACAATGGGGTGATCCAAAGATTTTCTTTTCTGCTTGGATTTTTTTTCTGTGCCACCGGGCTGCAGGCGGGAGAAATTCCCAGCACTTTGCTTCTGACCTGGGAAGGGGATCCCTGCACCACGATGACGGCGCAGTGGTTGCGAGGGCCGGGGTTAGGGAATCGACCTGAAAAGAGGAAAGGAGAATTAGTAAGGTGGAAAGGGACGAGTGACGAATCGTGGCAGGTGATGGATACGTCCACGACTGATTTTCCCGATCCTGAAAAAATGGGGATGGCTCGCTGGCAATTGGTTCGTGCCTGCTGGAAGGACTTAAAGCCGGGTATGGATTACCTTTTTCAAATCGGGGATGCACCGGTCCTAAAATTCCGAACGGCACCCGACCATCTGTCGGAAACCGTGGTCTTTGTCGAGGGAGGGGATGTGGATGTGATGGAATCGTCAGCTCAAATGATGAGGTTGGGAGCACAACAGGCCCCCCTTTTTATGAGTTTGGGTGGGGATCTGGCCTATGGGGACGGTCATGATGTGACTCGCGAGATCGCCTTTTGGCAACAGTGGAGCCTGGCGGCCCGGGCTCCGGATGGGAGAGTGATTCCTTTTGTCGCCGGGATTGGAAATCACGAGGTCAAGGGTGGGTATGTGCAGGAAGGTGCAACTTTTGCCCAAATGAGGAAAAGGGCGCCGTTTTTTTACTCCCTCTTTGGAGGCCTGTATCGCAAAGCGGAACCGGTGGCGTTGGATTTTGGGGATTATCTGTCCATTCTTCTGATGGATTCAGGCCATGTCCTGCCCATTCCAGCGCAGACGGAATGGTTGAAAAATAATTTAGAAAAGCGGAAATCAGTTCCATGGGTGTTTGCCTCCTGGCATGTGCCGGCTTTTCCTTCGTTTCGGACTTGGAAGCATCAAAAGGAGATTGTCGAGGTCCGGGACAATTGGGTCCCCGTTCTCGAGGCTTCCAAGGTGACAGCGGTTTTCAATCATCATGACCACAATCTGCAAAGGGTGGAGACGGAGGGCAAAGGAGGGAGGAAGATACCCTTTTTTGGAAACGGAGCTATGGGGGTGGAGGCGCGTCCTCAGCAATGTCCGGAATCAAAACAGCTGATGAAGGCTTTTGCGCAGTCGGATTATGTGAATGTGGTCCAGCTCCGGATGGACGGAACGACCGTGCGTTCTTTGGGGCCGGCGGGACAGG
>Ga0209189_1003327_pt1 | contig 10824 bp, 13 predicted proteins | sample C_130820_EF_Meta_FD_187308 | JGI IMG/M metagenome (GOLD analysis project Ga0209189, IMG submission 187308) | Freshwater microbial communities from Lake Croche, Canada to study carbon cycling - C_130820_EF_MetaG (SPAdes) (version 3) | ecosystem: Environmental > Aquatic > Freshwater > Lake...
AAAAAGCCAATAAAAATGATGTGGACACGTGAAGATGATATTACGCAAGGGCCTTATCGCCCAGGAATGCTGAGCCACATGCAAGGCTTTGTTGATAAAGGAAAAATCACAGGTTTTCACCACCATGCCATTGGCGAATCTATTGTTGGTCAAGTATTTGGCGGTTTAGCTCCAGACGAATCCGACCCTTGGTTATCGGGTGAAATCAGTACTGAAAATAGCAAATATGAATTTCCTGTCTCAAAAGTTTCTTGGACAAACGTAAAAACTGAGATTCCAATCGTTTGGTGGCGTTCGGTTTATGCTTCAAATATGGGTTGGGGACAAGAATGTTTCATTGACGAATTGGCTCAATTGGCAGGAAAAGACCCACTTCAAGCACGTTTGGACTTAGTGAAAGATGCTCGTTATAGAAAAGTATTGGAAACTATTGCTGAAAAAGCCAATTGGAAAGAGAAACTCGGTGCTGGACAAGGCAAAGGAATTGCTGTTTTTGCTTCATTTGGCAGTATTTCTGCTTGTTGCATTACAGTCTCAAAAGATGGAGCGGGTGTAAAAATCGACAAAGTTGTATCGGTACTCGACTGCGGATATTATGTAAATCCTGACAATGTAAAAGCCCAAACCGAAGGAAATATCGTTATGGGTATTACGGCGGCAATCAAAGGTGGAATAACGTTTACAAATGGCGTTTGCGACCAAACTAATTTTCATCAATACAACGTTATGCGATTGAATGAAGCTCCAAAAATGGAAATTCACATCATCGACAGCGGCGAAAACCCAGGAGGCGTTGGCGAACCAGGTTTACCACCCATTGCACCCGCCTTGGGCAATGCGATTTTTGCAGCAACAGGCAAGAGAATTAGAAAATTACCTTTTGATATTGCTAATTTGGGGTAATGAAAGAATAAAATTCAATTATTATGACTGTAAATATAACACCAAAAAAAGGTATTAGTTACGTAACTAATAGTGCAGGAAAAAGAACTGCTTTGATGCTTGATCTCAAAAACAAAGTCATTCGTGAATTAGCCGAAGATTTATTAGATAACTTAGCTATTATCGAACGTCAAAATGAAACAAGTCGTCCTTTTGAAGAGATTGATAGTGAAATTTTAGCTAAAATAGCTAGTAAAAATGGCTAAATATACAATTTCTATCAAGAAAAGTGCTGAAAAAGAATTAAAAAAACTATCAGCAGAGATGTATTTGAGAGTCAAAAAAGGTATTTTAAATCTTGCCGAAAATCCTCGTCCAAATGGTTGTAAAAAGCTAAAAGGAAAAGAGTCGTATCGAATTCGGGAAGGCAATTTTAGAATAATTTATGAAATAGAAGACGATGTTTTAATTATTATGGTTGTTAAAATCGGGCATCGTAAAGAAGTATATGACTAATTTTTAGTAGTGTTTGTTATTAAAATCAATATTAAGCGTCTAAGAATTATAAACTCTTAGACGCTTTTTTTTGCCCAGTGAAAAAGGGACTTTTGATATTGCTGTTTAAGAAATAGGATAATATCAATTGGTAAATTTGAAAACAGCTAAATAACTGACTATAAGCTTATTACATTTATGTGGTCTTGGTGATTATTGACAGTAGAGTATTTAATAAATAAAATTTACTTGAAATAATTAATTGGGTCTAATTCGAATATTTGAAAATCGAATGTAATTAGATGCCTAATTGTTCACTTATTGCCTAATTGTAAAAAGACAACCAACCGCACATTTTAGTACATTGGTTTTGCCCGACACAACAGCCAACCCTTCGCAAAACCAAAAGAACTAAAATTTCCCCGCCGCTCCCAGACGGTGAATAATTTGATTACCATTAAATAATAACAGAAGAATTTTTATGGTTACTTTTGACAAATATTAGCAAATCTAACTTTGTACGATTAATTCCATAGATGGAAAGATAAGGACAATAAGGAATCGAAGGGTTTTCGACAACTTGTCGGACATCTTGAAATTAATATCGCTTTAATTTTTAAAATAGAAAGAGGTAATAGAAGACTAACCACAGAATAAATAATCAAACTTTTGTAATTTTACATCGTGACAGATGAAGGACTTTAAAAACTTTGGCTTAGCGACAAACTTCTATACATTATTGAAAACTACTCTTTCGCAGTGTAAAGTAAAAGAAAGCTTAAACCATTTTAAAAACTTATGATGACAGAAAAAGTAGCAAAACCATTTTTAAAATGGGCTGGAGGGAAAACGCAATTGATAACAGAAATTGAGAAATCGTTACCTTATGAAATAACCAATAAAAAATTCACTTACCTTGAGCCATTTGTTGGTAGTGGTGCTATTTTATTTTGGATGCTTTACAATTTTCCAAATTTAGAAAAAGCCGTAATTAATGACATAAATGCTGATTTGATTAACACTTATAGAATCATCGCATCTAAGCCAAAAGAGCTAATTTCTATACTACAAATTCTTCAAAATGAATTTCATAATCTTGACGGAAAGGATGAAGAAAAAAGGGAATACTATTACAAAAAAAGAGAATTGTACAACACAAGAAAAGAAGAAAAAAGCGGACAAGCCGCTTTGTTTATTTTTCTCAATCGGACTTGTTTTAACGGTTTGTATAGGGTAAATAAAAGTAATGGCTATAATGTGCCAATGGGTAGGGTAGTTATAAGAAACCAACTATTTGTGACGAGCAAAATATTTTGGCCGTAAGTAATGCATTGCAAAAAGTTGAAATACTTTGCGAAGACTATGAAGCAACCTTAAAAAAAGCAACCTCTAATTCGTTTTTCTATTTCGATCCGCCTTACAAGCCATTGAATAATACTTCTAGTTTTAATTCTTATGCAAAAGATGAATTCAACGATGAAGAACAAATAAGACTAAGAAATTTTTGCTCAAAATTGGAGAAGCAAGGTCACAAATGGATGTTGAGCAATTCGGATGTGAAAGGGAAAGACACAAACGATAATTTTTTTGACGACATTTATTCTGAATTTTCTATTTCAAGAGTAAAAGCGAGAAGAAGCATCAATGCAAATCCTAAAAAAAGAGAGGAATTGGGCGTTCCCCTATCGGGTCGGGCTTTCCGTTCCAATCTTTTGTTCGTTCCTCACAAAAGGATTTCCACTTCAATCCCTTACGCAAAAATCGCTGCATAAATGAACTTGAGTTTCAACACAAAACTTGCGGATGGATATTCTAGTAATTCACAAATCGCCAGAGTTCTAACCGAAAATTGGGTTAAAGAGAACTCATATTGTCCTTGTTGTGGTGAAGTTCCATTAAATGAATTTGAGAACAATAGACCAGTTGCAGATTTCTATTGTAAAAAATGTTCTGAAGAATTTGAGTTAAAAAGTAAAAATGGGAAATTTTCAAATACAATAAATGACGGAGCTTACACCACAATGATTGAAAGAATCAATTCAAATCAGAATCCTAATTTTTTCTTTTTAACGTATTCGAATAATTGGCTTGTTGAGAATTTTCTAATTATTCCAAAGCAGTTTTTTACCACAGAAATAATTATAAAAAGAAAACCGCAATCAGTCACTGCAAAACGTGCGGGCTGGATTGGCTGTAACATTGATATTTCAAATATTGCCGAGGCTGGTAAAGTCTTTTTAATAAAAGATTCTAAATTAATTGACAAAAAAATTGTATAAAACGCATTTAACAAAACATTGTTTTTAAGAGAAAAATCGAACGATTCCAAAGGTTGGATTTTAGATTTAATGTCTTGTGTTGATTTAATTAAAAAAGAAACGTTTTCTTTAGAGGAGGTCTATAAATTTGAGGATAAACTCAAATTGAAATACCCAAATAATAATTTCATCAAAGATAAAATAAGACAGCAACTACAAGTATTGCGAGATAAAGGAATAATAGAATTTGTAAGTCGAGGTAATTATAAAAAAATCCAATATGGAAACATTTAAAATTGAAGTAAAAGAAAAACTTTCAAGAATTATTGAGATTGAAGCCAGTTCTGAAGATGAAGCATTTTCAAAGATTCAAGAGTTATACAATAAAGAAGAAATTGTATTAGATGCTGACGACTATATTGAAACAGAATTTTTAAAATCAAAAGAGTAAAAGATGTCAAACGTAACGCCAAGTAATTCCGATTTTATTCTCTATACTTCTCAAGATGGTGAAATCAGGGTAGATGTTTTTGTTAATGATGAAACCGTTTGGCTCACTCAAAAGGCAATGCAAGAATTGTTTGATAGGTCAAAATCAACTGTAAGCGAACACATTAGCAATGTTTTTAAAGAGGGAGAATTAGAAGAAAGTCAAGTTGTTCGGAAATTCCGAACAACTGCTGATGATGGAAAAGACTATGAAGTTTCCTACTATAATCTTGATGTAATTATATCTGTTGGTTACAGAATCAAATCACAAAGAGGTACTCAATTTAGAATTTGGGCTACCAAAACATTAAAAGAATTTATCATCAAAGGATTCGTTTTAGATGATAAAAGATTAAAACAAGGAGGTCAGGTCTTTGGCAAAGATTATTTCGATGAATTACTTGAAAGAATTCGGGAAATTCGAGCGTCAGAAAGAAGATTCTACCAAAAAATAACGGACATTTACGCTCAATGTAGTATAGATTACGACCTTAAATCAGACTTAACCTTAAATTTTTATAAAACCGTTCAAAATAAACTTCATTGGGCAATTACTGGAAATACGGCAGCAGAACTTATTGACAAAAGAGCCAATGCAGAAAACCCAAATATGGGCTTGACTTCTTGGAAGAATTCATCTGAAGGGAAAATTTTAAAGTCAGATACAAACATTGCAAAAAACTATTTAACTGAAAAGGAAATAAGTGAATTAAACAGACTTGTAGAACTATATTTGAATTTTGCTGAACTACAAGCAGAAAGAAATATACCAATGAAAATGAATGAATGGGTTGAAGCATTGGATTCATTCCTAAAAATAAACAGTTATGATTTATTAAACAATCCTGGTAAAATATTACACGATGAGGCAATTAAAAAAGCGGAATTGGAATATACAAAGTTTAGAAAAATTCAAGACCAAAAGTTCATTTCTGATTTTGATAAAGAAGTAAAAAAAATTAAAAAGAAAAAATAATGGAAGTAAAAGTTAGTCGACGTTTCGCAAAACCAATTTTGTTTCTTTTTAAAATACTAGGTTGTCAAAAGATGCTTGTAGTAAGTAAAGGGTTTGGAATAGATTATGAATTATTTACAGAATTATTTTGGGATGAAGACAAGGAATTAGACTTTAACAACGATACCCAGTATCAAGATTTTAGAATTTGGCTATAATAACTCCTGTTATTCTTATTTACTTTTTATCAAATAACAAATTATCAATTCAAAGTGGAAAAATTGATAGTTTAAACAAAAGAAAATGGGATAAATCCAAAGACTTTGAATTCCGATTTTAATACTGAAGTAAAGAAACTTTACTATGAATAAATTGAATAACAATCAAACTTGTATTCATCAAGCAGTTGCACCAACAACTCTTGAAGAATGCATTCATTTTGAAAAAGAAGAGCATGTTTGTCCCATATGTGCTTATGAAATTGGTTTTTTAGAAGGTAGTAGTCAAAGATGGTCGTGTTACGAAGATTACATTTCATCTAAAAAAGATATATCTAATTGCAGCATTGGAACCCAATACAGCAAAGCGGATTTTGAAATAATTAGTTAAAACCAAAATTTTTCAGCAATAAATATCTGTATTTATTGTTCTTTCAAAACAGGATTTGAAGCAGCCTATATTACTAGTTTTGATGAGTATAAACTTGATATAGTAGCTAAACCAAAGAATTTATTATTGAAAATATTTAACAAAAAATAGAAGCAGAAATTGAGAATCCAGCAACAGCTGAATTGTTTAGAAACAGAATTGCTGGTTTTATTGACAAAAAACAATTTTCGCTGTTTATTGAAAACGAAACACCAACAACAGACATTAAAGTAGCACTTGGTTTTTGCCGTTCTAAAGAACTCAAAAAATTAAAGACAAGTAAGACATTTTATTTTCATGCAATTGAGAGTAATAATGCAGTTAAAGACTTCCCTTTAGGTATTCTTGATGCTACAAGACTTTTAATTTATTCAGGCGGCAGGAGCAAACCAATTAATTTGACAGGACTCTACGCTGAAATAAAATCTATTGAACTAAAGCACAAATCAAAAATTAAAGGCAAAGAAAAATCGGAGACAGAATTTTATTATGAAATTATTTTAGAGGACTGTTTTAAAGAATCAGATGACTTGAAATTTGCCATAAATACAAAAAAACTATTTGACAAATCAGACGACAAAAACAGAAAGTTATTGCAAAAGTTTTTACCCGCCTTAACAACGTGGGACAGACTAATTAAATCAATCGACAAGACCAATGCCAACGCTTCGTAGTCATATACATCTGTAGGTCACACAAGTCAAAGCTTGCAAAAAAGTAAGCTAACCCAACCGCACCACTGACAGATAAGTGGACGACCGAAAAGAACAAAGAAGGCATAACATAACCTACCTAAAAAGGCAGAAATTTCTTGTTCCAAAGACAATTTTGAAGTAAAAACCCCTTCCTGCGTTTAGCTCAAAACCGCTAAACGCAGGAAGGTTTTCAAGCCCTCAACCATTAAAAAAAATTATAACAGCCAACAAACCAATTCTACTTTTTACGTTCAATCTCTCGTAAATTTTCCATCTTTTTATTGCGTAAAAAGCCTGTGATGTCTTCAAAGTGTTCTTTTACACGCTTATTGCCAAACTCAAAAACTTTTGTGGCAAGTCCTTCTAAGAAATCACGGTCGTGAGAAATCAAGATAATTGTTCCTTCAAACGCACGAAGGGCATCTTTCAAAATATCTTTTGTTTTCAAATCCAAATGGTTGGTTGGCTCATCGAGAATCAATAAATTTACTGGTTCGAGCAAAAGTTTCACCATTGCCAAGCGAGTTTTTTCTCCGCCCGAAAGCACACGTACTTTTTTATTTATTTGCTCGCCACGAAACATAAACGCCCCCAAAATATCTTTGATTTTGGTACGAACGTCGCCCACCGCAATATTATCAATGGTCTGAAAAACGGTTAAATCTTCATCCAAAAGAGACGCTTGATTTTGAGCAAAATAGCCAATCATTGAGTTATGTCCGAGTTTCAAAACTCCTTCAAATTCAATTTCTGCCATAATTGCTTTCACGAGTGTTGACTTTCCTTCACCATTTCGGCCTACAAAAGCAATTTTTTCACCACGCTCAATGGTCAATGACGCATCCTTAAAAACCAAATGCTCGCCATAGCTTTTCGTCACATTTTCCACAATTACAGGATAATTTCCAGAACGTGGTGCTGGCGGAAATTTCAAACTCAAAGCCGAACTATCAATCTCATCAACCTCCACAATATCCAATTTTTCGAGCATTTTCACCCTCGATTGTACCTGCAAAGTCTTTGAGTAAGTGCCTTTAAACCTATCAATAAATTCTTGCGTGTCGGCAATCATTTTTTGTTGGTCGTTATATTGTTTTTGCTGTTGTTCTTGGCGTTCTTTTCTGAGTTGTTGGTACTGCGTATAATTTACTTTATAGTCATAAATACGCCCCATTGTCACCTCAATCGTGCGGTTGGTGATGGTATCAACAAAAGCCCTATCGTGCGAAATCACGATTACGGCTTTGGCATTATTCATCAAGAAATCTTCGAGCCACTGAATTGATTCAATATCCAAATGATTAGTAGGCTCATCGAGTAGAATTAAGTCAGGGTTTTGAAGCAAAATCTTGCATAATTCGATACGCATACGCCATCCACCACTAAATTCAGAGGTCGGGCGAGTAAAATCAGCTCTTGTAAAACCCATGCCTAGAAGCGTTTTTTCTACTTCGGCATCGTAGTTTACTTCTTCCACTGAATAGTATTTTTCGCTCAATTCTGATACTCTTTCAATGATATTCATGTACGCATCCGACTCGTAATCGGTGCGAGTTTCGAGCTGATGATTGAGTGCATCCATCTCTTTTTTCATATCCAACACCACCGAAAACGCCTTTGAGGCTTCTTCAAAAACCGTACTATCATCTTTAGTAAGTAAATGTTGCGGCAAATAGGCAATTACGGCATCATTTGGGGCAGAAATTTTGCCACGAGTAGGCTTATCAACACCGGCAATGATTTTGAGCAAAGTAGATTTTCCAGCTCCATTTTTGCCCATAATGGCTATTTTATCTTTTTCGTTGATATTGAAAGTAATATCACTAAACAGCGTTCCACCATTGAACTCAACTGCCACATTATCGACTGAAATCATGCTCTTTTTTAAAATTAAGGTGCAAAGATAGGAGGTCTTAATTAAGAATTAAGAATTAGGAATTAAGAATTAGGAAAACTTTACAAAAATATCCCTTATTATACCCAGCAATCTTCATAATCATTCCTAAATCGTAATTCGTAACTCATGTTACGCACTATAACGCTGAAAGCGTTAAACCGCTACTGCGGACCGTTCGAATAGCCCCGAAAGTATTTCGGGGTTTAAAATATAAAAGATGTTGACAACCACGAAGTGGTTGAACAGAACCGTCCAGTTTAAGTTCAACCACTTCGTGGTTGTGAATATAATTTATTTGATTTACCCCGAAATTCTTTCGGGGCTATCCATGTTTAAGCCCTTTGGGCTTGAGAATGCGTAACATCAATTCGTAAATCGCAATTATCTTCACACATTCGCCAACTCACGTCCAAACATTTCTATTACATTAGCTATTTCTTCAGCTACTTCTCCAGTATATAAAAACCTTGAAATTTTTAGTAGATAAGCATTATAATGCTCTTCGGCTGCTTCTTCAAAAATTGATTTGTAAACCCTCGTACAAAGAATTAAGTGAAATTGGTCATCTCGCACATCGTATATAACCATCGGCAAAAAGGAACAATCTTCATCAATATCAAAGCAAAATAAGCATACCGGAAAATCAAGTAAACCCATACCATTGAGGTTATGAATCATATCGGCATCGAAAAAATCGTAGAATTTGAACTCATTTTTTACTCCTCGGCTGTCCAATATTTCGCTCAAAGTTCTTAATTTTTCAACAATCAAATTTATTGGAATTCGAGACGAGTCAAACGCTTCAAACGGAATCCAAACATCACTAACAAAATCAAGGTATTGGAGTGTGGGTTTGGCCAAATCAAGCTTATAATCAAATAGCGGATAAGTTGGTGCAAAATACCCTGGGTAGAAAAAATGAAAACCATTTTGTTTACAGAAATCCATTTTGAGGTACATCAAATATTTTCCTAGACTATATTTTCGATAATCGGCATCATAAAAACATGAAATTCCTGCGGCACTTTTTTCGCCTAAATCCAAAAAACCTACCGCAATTAGTTTGTTTTCATCGTAAATATTTATCTCAAAGGTATCAAAAATTCGGAGAGAGGCACGCTCATTATAATGCCCAAAAAGCAAGTTTTTGACCGATGTAGCAGGGTCAAAAGTCATTTTTTCTCGATACTTCCTAAATAACTCTTCGTGCTGTTCGGACGGATTGGCTATTTGAATTTCGACCCTGAATTTAGCATTTAGTTTTTCGATTTTTTGTTGAGTTTTGCTTTTTTCACTATTCAATAAATCTATTCGGAGCCAAATAGATGAATAAACTTTATTATGAAAACGTAGGAAATTTGTAGTAAAAATAGATTGCCCCATTCTGAACCAACCATTGGCAAGGTAAACATCAAGTTCTTCGGCAGTTAAATACTCTGGGTATTGTAATTCGACAAACATTCGTATTGGACTAAGTGAAAACAATGGCAAATTGGCAAAAAGAAGCACTAAAACCAAACGACGAACTTTTTTAGGCGAAAAAATCTTTTCTAAAAAACTATTTCATAAAATTACGAGCAAAAAATCGAGCAAATTCAAGCCGAAATAAAAGATTTCATTGAAAAACAAAAACTCTTTTTCGTAAAAACGGCCTTAAACTATTAGATATCAATCATTGTTTTGACAAACAAGGCAAAGTGAATTAAAAATTATCAACAAAATAAAAATACTGTCAGTTTCGATGTACATTCAACGAGAATTTTTAAGTAAATTACAGCTTCTTGATAAGTTTAGCCACAATAATATCAATCAATCATAAATAAAAACGAATGAAAATTGACTTTAAATTAAATGGGAAACCAACGAGCATTGACGTTGATCCTGCCATGCCCCTTCTTTGGGTGGTCAGAGACGAACTCAAGCTGACAGCAACCAAATTTGGCTGTGGAATGGCCATGTGCGGTGCTTGCACGTTGCATATTGATGGTGAAGCAATACGCTCATGTTCAGTTCCTGTCGAAACCATTGCAGGAAAAAACATTATAACCCTCGAAGGTCTTTCGGAAAGCGAAACCAACTTACACCCTATTCAACAAGCTTGGATGGAAGAACAAGTTCCACAATGTGGTTATTGCCAGTCTGGATTTATGATGGCTGCAGCGAAGCTTATCAAAGAAAACCCAAATCCTTCTGACGATGATATTATAAAGGGTATCACTAATATTTGTCGTTGCGGAACACATCCACGCATCCTCAAAGCCATTAAAAGAGCAGCCGAAATCAACAACCAAAACCGCTAAAAGCTATGTCAACAGAAAAAAAATCTTTTTCACGCAGAAAATTCTTACAAAGAGGGGCAATCGTTTTGGGCGGGTCTGTCGTTGCAAGTTACGTGGGCTGCTCACCAATGCGTCGTTTTACGGCTCAGAAAGTTGAAAGCATGGATTTGCCGGCCTCAATTAGCTCACTAAAACCTGATTTTTGGTTTGAAATATTAGCGGATAA
>Ga0209189_1003329_pt1 | contig 10823 bp, 18 predicted proteins | sample C_130820_EF_Meta_FD_187308 | JGI IMG/M metagenome (GOLD analysis project Ga0209189, IMG submission 187308) | Freshwater microbial communities from Lake Croche, Canada to study carbon cycling - C_130820_EF_MetaG (SPAdes) (version 3) | ecosystem: Environmental > Aquatic > Freshwater > Lake...
GCTGAGATTGAGAAGTCAATCGATGCATTGGATCCAGAACATAAGAAGTATCTAGTGGAGACTGAAGTCGAATACAATGGAATGAAAGCTCATATAGATCTATTCATTCCTGAAACTGGTGATGTGGTGGACTGGAAGACAACGAAGGTTAAGAACCTAAGTTACTTCCCATCAAAGAACCAGCGTTGGCAAGTTCATACTTATGGCTATCTGTTAGAGAAGAACGGTTACAAAGTGACTCGGGTCAATCTTTGTGCCATAGCCCGGGATGGGGATGAACGAGATGTCAAGGTGCATACTGAAGACTACGATCCAGCGATTGCTGAAGAAGCATTAGCATGGCTTGAAGTTATTAAGGCAACACCTTCGGCACCTGAACCTGAAAAGGATGTCAGCTACTGTCAGTTCTATTGTAAGTTCTACGATCCTTCCGGGGAGTTGGGTTGTACTGGACTAAAAAAAGAACTGAAGAAAACCTCGGAAGTCCCAATCGTAGATACTGAGGTGGACAGCAATGCCTTGCTGTTCTTACAACTGAATAAAGAAATAGATGAACTAGAAACAAGGCGTGATGGTATTCGCTCTTCTTTAGAAGGCATCTTTGGTAGAACTCTTAGCGGAGTGGAGATCAGTTGGACAACTGTCGCTGGTCGCCAAGCTACTGATGAAAAGGAAGTAGAGAAACTGTTGGGCTTTGTTCCTAAAAAAGCAGCCGGAAAAGAATCAGTACGGTTGAACATCAAACACATAGAGGAGATCTAACATGGCCGAACTCGGCTTTCAAGTCTCGACTAAGACAAACGATGGAACCATCTTTGTCATAGCGGATGCAACATACCTTGGCTTCACACAGAAATTAGCTGAAGCACTTGGACAATCTGGAGCAGAAAACCTATTGAATAATATGGCTTCTGCATTTGACGGAGGCCCACAGCCAATGTCCATACCTGAAGTGGCGAACGCTTTAGGTGCAACTATTATCCAACCGCAACAATGGGGCAACCAAGCTCCACCTGCATCTGGCAGTCCGGTCTGTAAACATGGTGAGCAAGCAAAGTTAGTTCCTGCTGGCACATCAAAGGCAAGTGGCAAGGCATATCGTGCCTTCTACGCTTGTCAAAGACCGCAAGGCCAGCAATGCGACTTCAGAGCGAACGCTTCCTAACGAGTCTAGTGGAGCCGGGTACACCAAAGTACCCGGCATTCACCGGATCAGAAGCCTGTGCATCAGTTGGTAGTGAACTGTTCTGCACAGACGAAAGAGATTTCACTCACTACCCAGAACTAAATAAGATCTGTAATGCTTGTCCGTTATTAGTATCTTGTTTCAACTGGGCATTACATAATGAAGACCACAACTATTGGGGTGCATCTTCTGCAATAGAACGAAGAGAGTTACGAAAATCATTAAAGCTTGTTAGGAAGAGGAGTGTTGCTGCATAATGTTGAACTTGCTTCAAGCTGTGCATAGCACAAACTCTTCTGCTAAACCCTTACCCGATGTATGGGAATCTCTTCGGAGATCTGGTATGCGATTCCGTCAGTCACAGTTGTGTCTTATCGCAGGTCAGCCAAACTCAGGTAAGAGTTTGATGGCGTTGGTATACGCCTTGAGGACAGGGGTTCCAACCCTTTACTTCTCGGCGGATACCGACCCCATTACTCAGATGTTTAGAACAGTTGCAGGTTTGACTGGTATATCTCAGCAACAAGTAGAGACTTACTTAGATACAGACTCGCATTACTTCGATCCATTACTGGCAGAGAAGGGTTCCCATATCAGATGGGTATTCGATCCATCACCGGATATGGATTCAATAGAGCTAGAGATTCTCGCTTATGGCGAGGTCTATGGCATGGCACCTGCATTGATTGTCATTGATAACCTAATGAACTGTGTCTCTGTAACTGGAGAAGAGTGGTCAGGTATTCGTGCAATCATGTCAGAGCTGCATCATGTTGCTCGCAAGACTGGTGCTTGTGTGCTTGCACTAACTCACATGAGTGAGGCAGGAACCGCAAGTCCTACATTGCCAGCACCACGCAGGGCAATACTCGGTAAGGCATCTCAACTTCCTTCTATGATCTTATCTATTGCAATGGATCCAGAGTATGGACAGTTCAGAGTTGCTGCTGTAAAGAATAGATTTGGTGAACACTCAGCAGATGCAACGCAGTATGTGACTCTGTTGATTGATCCAGCAAGGGTTCAGATAGCAGATTCAGACCAGCAAGGTAGGGCAGATGTAAGACCGGGGGTGAACTTCGTTGGACTCCAAGCAATCTCGAGCTAACAAACGAAAGGGTGCAACATGGGAAAGCGACCTCGTTGAATACTTCAGGGATAAAAAGTTCACTCCAGTTGAAAGATTAAGACTGACTGGAACCAGCGATGAAGGAGATCTGTGGCTATGGGCCCCAGATATTCAGACCTTTATAGTTGTCGAGGCAAAGAATGAGAAGTCATTCAAGCCGGGGCCATGGATCCAAGAGGCAGTAGAAGAATCAAAGAACTGGGTAAAGAAAAGAAAGTCAACGCCAGCAGTAGGAATAGTTATTGCAAAGCGTAGGCAATCATCAGTAGGTAAGTCATTCGTAATAATGGAACTCGATACATTTGTGGAGGTAGTAAAATGGAAACAGTAGTAAGCGTATTAGTAGTCATTGCAGGTGTTGCTCTTTATCATTTCTTAGAGCATCTGTATTACACATTAGATGCAAGGATTGAACAGAAGAAAATGGAACGACAGGTAGCAGAATTTAATACCTACCTTGCGAGCTTAGGTCAAACAACAAGGAAGAAGCCAGTAAGAAAAGCATACTAATGGCTGCCGATCCTGATCTCCTCAAGGCTGTAATCCAGCACTACGGAGGAGAAGTAAGAGACGGCTATTCAAAGCCAGTTAGATGTTGCTTTCACGAGGACTCTCATCGATCTGCTGTAATGAGTACAGATGGAGAGAAGGCAGGGCTTTACTTCTGCCATACCTGTGGCATAGGTGGAGATGCATACTCATTACTAATGTGGAAAGAAGGGGTGGACTTTCGTGTTGCTTTCGATAGAGCGGTTGACATTGCTAAACGATCTGGCATTGAACTATCACAAGAAAATAAACGAGGAGACGGTCTCTTATCTAAAAGGCCGGGGCTTCAGTCAAGAACTGGCAAGCGAGCATCTGCTCGGAACCGTACCAGTCGACTGTGATCCCAGCCATTCCCAATTTATTGGATGGCTTGCTATCCCATACCGAGTGGTCAATGGGGTAGCAGGGTTCAAGTTTCGCAGGGTAGATGATTCTCCGGGGCCAAGATACATGGCACCAATGCATCAACCTGCAAGGTTATTCAATGCCATAGATCTACAGAAGCCTAGTGACATCGTTGCTATTTGCGAGGGAGAACTGGATGCAATCGTTGCAAGTCAGTTGTTACCAGCAGTTGGAGTGGCAGGGGTTAAAGCTTGGAAGCCACACTTCAATAGGTTATTCGGTGGCTACCGAAGAGTTGTTGTTCTTGCAGATAATGACGATAAGAAAGACGGTTCTAATCCCGGAATGGAATTAGCAGAGAAAGTATTACAGGAGGTTGAACACGCTGAATTGATAGCACTTCCACTCGGAAGTGATGTAAACTCTATAGTATTAGATGAGGGTTTAGAAGGATTACGAAGGAGGCTTGGAATCGATGAGCGAATATGAAGATGGAATCAGTAGATCAAATGACGATAGAGATTTTAAGGAAATTATTGGAGGACTTAGGTCTCAAAATCCTCAGCCTAAAACAAAGCTCAAGTCAGCCTTTGGCCCTCGAGATAGTAGTTCAACTACCGAAGACCCGATGATGAACAAGTTTGTTACTGACTCGTGGGATATTATCGATGAGCTTGGTAACTTACTCATTAGTAAGCAGCGTGACTACGGCCCCGGCAACATCAACAACGCCTTCGGTGGCCCTATCAACGGCCTAATGGTACGCATGGGTGATAAGTTCGAGCGGCTAAAGAATCTGTTGGCATCTGGGCATGATCCAGAGCATGAATCCATTGAGGATTCCTTCAAAGATCTAGCGAACTATTGCATCATTGCCATGATGGTTACTCGTGGCACATGGCCGGAGAACAAGCAGCCATGAAAAAGATCTTATTTTTTTTAACTCCACTTGTTGTAATTACATTGATGGTATTAACTGTTAAGTTTGTTATGGATGCACTTGTTGAGATAGAAGAAGAATGACCGAACGGGCTGACGAGCATATCGAGGATCTAATAAAGATCACATCTGCATTTATCTATCGTAGATTTAATGGGTATGTAGAACGCAGCGACCTCGAGCAAGAGCTGAGGATGTATATAATCCAGCGACCTAAATTGGTTGAGTCACTTGATGCATCGTATGAAGTCAGCAAAGAAGAAACCAAGTGGGTTGCTCGCAGGTTGATGGCTCGATTCCGTAGGCACATAGAAAAGTATTCTCGTAAAGAGAAGTCAGCAAAGTTAGGCTATTCAACAGGTGATGAGTTCTTCTACGACACCATAACTTTGGCATCACTACTACCGGTAGCGTTGCAGTTTGAATCGCAGGGTGCAGTTCTTATTGATCGAGTTGATGATGGCACTCCTCGTAAACCACCGGTGCCTAGTGAAGGTGGCAATGTATTAGCCATGGTCATAGACATACGATCAGCATTTGAATTACTAGATGAAGAACAGCAGCTCATACTCACCAGTAGGTACGGTGCATCTCCAATGATACTCTCGGATATAGCAACAGAGATGGGGTACTCAGACTCTACAGTTGATAGAAAGATTCAGAAAGCTTTACGCAAAATGATTGACCATCTAGGTGGGCCCACGCCTTGGGGTTAAAGGTAACGCTAGAACGCTACGAGGTGGTACTTGCAGCGAACACAGCGATTGAACGATATGTATCTACCATGAAGAACGCACAGATGCATGGCCTCAAGGATATGAATCCTTGGGAGCGAATACTTTTAGATGTTGATGGATGTGGATCAGAAATTGCAGTTGCTAAGTATCTTGGCCTGTACTGGGGTGCAAACTTTGGTGAGAATGGTGTAGATATAAAGCCGAACATAGATGTGAAGTTTACCAAACACCAGAATGGCAGGTTACTTATCAGACCTGAAGCCGGTGATGATGTGAAGTTTGTCTTGGTCAAGGGTGGTATGCCCGACTATGAACTCATAGGTTGGATTATGGGTGGTGATGCTAAGAAGCCAGAGTTTTTAGACAAGCCAGACTGGAAGAGGCCAGAGCTTTATTGTGTGCCGGAAGATGCACTACGCAAGTTCAGAGGGAGTTACATAAACTAATGGCTACATACGAATACAAATGCCCGGTATGTCAGGTAAGTTACATCGTTGAAAGATCTATAACAGCAGATGAGATACGACCTATGTGTGACTGTGGTCAGCAGATGGATAGGGTGTGGAACGCAACTCCTACAGTATTCAAAGCTACCGGTTTCTATTCAGTAGAAAACCCAAGAGGATAAAAGACTAAGGCCCTCCCGAAGGAGGGCCTTAGCACCTAGAGTGGAGGATCAAGTCCACTACATTTATCTTAGCATTACTTCCCGTAGTATTCCATTAAGAACTTGCCGCAATATGGCCAAGGACTATGGCCTCGGTCTACATAGATGTGCAGAGCTACAGCGAACTGTTCTCTTAGCGTTGCATTCTTGGGTTGTGTGCCGCTTGTGCCGCCGTGGGCTTTCCATGTTCTTGGATATTCAATCTGAAAATATCCTTGGAACTGATCGCCTTTGCCGCTGACGGCATTGTGTCTTTGACCGGACTCACAGGTGGCAAGTTTTTGCCAAGCTAAAGGTAAGTCGGTGATTTGAATGTCAGGCTCTCGGATCAAGATAGGTGCTTGAGTCGGTAGCAATTCCATTTTTGCGGTTATAGGTGCAGTTGGGGCAAGCATAAGAGCCAGCCCCAACGCCACCAAACCGAGTGTTAGTCGGTGCATTTATCCCCCAAACAGGATAGCCACTCCCCAAGCGAGGAGAGGTATCACTATTAGTAGTGGTTGCCCCTCGGTAATTCCGAGAGGAAGGGTGAAGAAGGTCAAGATAAAGAGTCCAGCCCCAATCATAGACCTGCCTCAATCTGGGCAATAACCCAGCCATCACAGATCACAGCACCCTCATAGAACTCATCTGCTTGGCACCAGTAGAAGACATCATCATCTTCAATCAGTTCCTCGGTGCTATCGCCTTTGAACCCATAAGGGATCACTCCTATCTTGGTCTCTCTCATGGTGTATTCATTGGTTCCACCTATCGGAACCCGAAGAGTGCATGGATAAACCCGAGCAGTTGGAACAACTTCCTTCATAACTGGTTCATCTTTTTCATGACCATTTAGAAGCTTTATCGCCAGACCCAATCTCTCAGCAAGAGAGTCCTCAAGATCGAAGAGAACTGGGTGAGCATTGGCACCTACCTGATCGTATCCGTGACCGATACCAGTAAAGAGAGTGAGACCGTCAAGTCTTTCTCCTTCCTGCTCCGTATCCCAGATCCATTGACTGGTTTCAGTATCGAAAGTAACCATGAATGTATGTTGAGTCATAGTTGCACCTCCCTTAGCACTCGAACTCTTGGTGCTGGGCAGTCTGAGTATGGGTTCTCATTGCCTTCATTATCTTCACAAGAACACCAGCCAAACCTCATGACTTGAGTCTTGTGAGTGAGTTCAGCCAGTTCAGACCATGACATGGAGACCTGACTGGTGTCAGTCAACTCTTCCAACTTCCACTCAGAGATAGATCCACCAGTTGTTCTGACCAAATCACACTCGATACACACATCAAACCCACGGTCTTCCCAGTCGGTGTGATAGTTGTGTTCTTTGCGATTATGTTCATTCAAGTAGACAACCTTTGGATCCAACTGATAAGGCTCTAGATCACAGAGATAGTGATCCTTCAGATCATCTTCAGTCTTGCAGTCAATGCTTGAAGCCTGAGATAACTCTTCACCTCGGTCACCGTTGATCGCTTCCAAAGCTTCTTTTTCAGTTGCATAAGTTACCTCGTCATAATAGGTGTATTTATGCGGTAAGAATAAAGAGTTGTGTTCAAACACAGCACGAATTCCCCAGTTGTTTTCGCTCATGAGTGACCCTCATTTGCTTCAACTGAGAGTTCATCTAAGTAACCATTGAAAGAACTGCGTTCTTCAACATGATCTTCTTCCCATTGAACCACCCACTCTGGAGTGTCAATGTAGTTGCGGTTCATGTCCTGCCAATAAGAGTCGTAACCCTCATTGGTATCCCAGAATAGATCTATTTGGTAAGAGATCCCTTCATGTTCAACGATCAGTCTCTTTCTCCATGAAGTAGTTTCTTCACTTTGGAAATCAACTTGGATCTTGCTTTGAGTTGTAGTCATGCTGACACCTTCTCTTTCAACATCTCAGCCACGATGTTATGTGCCTCGATGTTCTCGGTTTCAGATCCACCCCAGAGCAACTTCTGAACCTTCTCCAGTTGTTCTCTTACTTGATACGGCAACCACGGCTTGGCGTTCTCGTCACAGTATTCGAAGAGATCTGGATCCAATTCGTCAATGAAATCAGGTCGCTCAATCTTCTTCTCATTTGAGTCAAACCATGTCTCATCAGATCCCCATTCACCTTGAAAACCGTGCCAGTAATAGGTCACTCCTTCATGCTCAAGTGTCATGCGGAACTTGTATTCAACTGGAAACCAATCGGTTTCTATGATCTTCATTTCTTCATTCATTTCTTGATCCATTTCACTAGGTAAATCGGCGTTCAAGATGAACACCACGAAAGGCAGGGAGCCGAAGCACCCTGCCCTTCATGTCGTCAATCTTTGAGTTGCGTTATGTCAATCATTCGAGTCGCTGACTTGCTCTCTTCAGCGTTATGTCGGTCAGTAATCCACCACTCCAGACCCTGAAGTCTGGTTGCTAAGTCGTGGTTTGCGAGTGGGTCGCTGGAATAGATCACGACCCAAGTCTTATGAACAGTCACCGCTTGACCGCCTTTCTCTGATTTGCTTTGCAACATTTCAGGCAGACTTTGAACTTGGTGAATGCAGTCAGGAGATCTCGATCATCTCCACATTGGGTGCAGGTTGAGTCCATAGATCTACCTCCCTGCTTCTGGGAAGTAGCAGTCAATAGAAGCTTTGAAGCAGTAACCGTCACCAACCCAGTTCACATGATCCAGAAGCCAGAAGACCCCGAGAAGCAGGGCTGAAGCGGTAAAAATTAGAGACACGGCGAAGACTATCTGCCCTCTTTGATTGAGTTTCATGAGTCGGATCTCCTTAGATCTGACGACTGCGGAAGAAGTAACCGTCAGAGTGGAGAATGAAACCCAAGTCATAAACGACTTTGAAAATCATGTCCATGCCTACACCCTGAACCCTGATGCAGTTGAAGCCGTGGAAGTCCTGCACCTTGTAACCCAATAACTCAGCGATTGAGTAGGTCAGGTTTATCAGTTCACCGTCTTCAACGGTGAAGAATGAGATCTTGCGAGACATTCCAGAACTGCTGACACTTCTCACGGTGCCGTAAATCTCCTGCCCCTTCTGCAACTTCTGAAGGGTTTCGTTCACATAGTTCACTTGGTTCCCTGCTGTATTCACTTGATCCTCTTTTCATTAGGTTGATTTGGTGGAAGTAACCACCCCTCAAGAGTCAGACCCGAGAGCCTGACCCCTGAAGGCTGACTGCTTATGATACCAACCAGACCCCCTGAGTCTGGTAGATCTTGATGAACTTGCGAACCTTTGCAGGAGTTAGATCTGCATGAACCCACACTTCTCCAGTTTCAGAGTCTCTCAGGGTGACTGGTGACTTGATTTGCTTCATGCTGAGACCTCATAACCGTTTGCAACATAGAAGGAGTCCAGCAAGGCTGAGAGTTCAAACTGAGCCTTCTCAAAAGTGTTTGCTGACTCCCTCACCATTTGAACGACATGATCTGACTCCAGACCGTGGGCACCTGCACGAAGGTCACGCACTCGATCCGCTAAGACCTGAACTGCGAATTCCAGAGATGACTCCAATCTGGCACCAGTTCCAGAGGTCATGACGATCTTTTCATGAGTCCAATCGGTGACCTTTACTTCATAACTTGCTGACATAGTTTGATCCTTTTCACTAGGTTGAAGAGTGGGATCTATTCCCACGGATCCAGAATAAACCCAGAGAAGTAGAAGTTCAAGCACCTTTTCAAAGATGTTTCAGGGGTTGATTTACGAAACATCAGTTTCAAAGCTTCTAAAAATCTGAGCCTGAATTGCCCCCAGTTTGCAGGGTATTTACGCAACATGAACCAGATCCCCCTGACCAGACCTGCCCCAAGTCTTAGGCGATTACTTAGACGGCGAACATTGAAAGAGTCTTAGTCTCCAAGCCCCAGCCCCTAGACCCTGCCAAGTCTGCCCAAGTCTGCCCGTATGGGGTAGGTGCAAGTCAGGCAGACCCCCTGCTCGACACACCCTGCAAAGAAATGACCCGAGTGCTAATAATGCGGGCGGGGGCCATGTATATGTACCCAGAAAGATATTTTTGATAGGAACTGTGATCGCTGATATGCACTCTGACCAGCACTTATACCCATAATCGGATACATTGGCTTCTATGTGATGTAACTCACAGCATTAAAAGCGGGATAAACACTACTTATCCCGGCTTATTGTATATAGGAGGATAATTACTGGAAAGTAATTAGACGACTATAACGGCCCTTAGGGGGCCGTAGCGAGCCCTAGCGAGCGAAGGCAGACTAAGTACCCCTAGTAAATGCCCAGTAGTCTGTTCTTTTCTAGAACCGCTAAACCCAATGAAAAATCTTTGGCGATCACGCCAGCGAAGCTGGCGAGGAGAGTTATGAGTAAGCAAGAAGAGACAGCTAAGATCAAGGCTAGAGTTATTCGCCTGATTACTGAAGGCTGTACGGTTGAAGATGCCATGAGGCAAGTAGGCCGCTCAGCAAAGTTATGGGATTACTACCGCTCCACCGATAAAGAATTCAAAGAGCAAGTTGACACGATCCGTGCTGCTAGATCCAAAAAGGGTCGTATCCAGTCCGATGAATCTCTCACGATGTCCTTCCGCGATTTTCGCAAGGAATATCTAGAAGCTGAGACTTTCCCACACCAGATGAATATCATTAACCTTCTTGAAGGTAATGAGCCTGAGTGGATGCATACCTCTATGCAATTTGAACAAGGCCGCCCCCAGTATGTGCTGGTGAATGTGCCCCCGGAACACGCTAAATCGATGACAACCTCAATCGACTACCCCGTGTACCGAATCTGTATGGATCCGAATGTGCGAATCATGATCGTATCCAAATCGCAACAGAAAGCAACAGAATTTATTTATGCCATCAAACAAAGACTGACTCACCCATCGTGGCAGAAGTTGCAGTTAGCCTATGCGGCTGGCTCCGGCTTCAAGTCTAAGTCTGCTACATGGCAAGCAACACAAGTCTACCTCGGAGATGAACTCCGTGACTCAGACCAGAAAGACCCAACCATTCAGGCTATCGGTATCGGTGGTCAGGTTTACGGTGCAAGAGCTGACCTGATTATCCTTGACGACTGTGTAACCATGAGCAATGCCCACGAGTATGAAAAGCACATCCGTTGGATTCAACAGGAAGTCCTTACCCGTCTTGGGCCAACGGGCAAACTTTTAGTCTTAGGCACTCGCGTAGATTCCATTGACTTGTATAGAGAACTCCGTAACGGAGAACGCTACCCCACCGGCAAGTCTCCTTGGACATACCTTGCAATGCCAGCAGTTCTTG
>Ga0209189_1003330_pt1 | contig 10820 bp, 11 predicted proteins | sample C_130820_EF_Meta_FD_187308 | JGI IMG/M metagenome (GOLD analysis project Ga0209189, IMG submission 187308) | Freshwater microbial communities from Lake Croche, Canada to study carbon cycling - C_130820_EF_MetaG (SPAdes) (version 3) | ecosystem: Environmental > Aquatic > Freshwater > Lake...
GTTATTGGAGATTAAACCAGATATTAATATTTCTGCTGAAAATGAATATGCATTTCGTTATGCTTGTTCTAATGGTCATTTAGAAGTAATTAAATGGTTATTGGAGATTAAACCAGATATTAATATTTCTGCTGAAAATGAATATGCATTTCGATGGGCTTGTGAATATGGTCATTTAGAAGTTGCTAAATGGTTATTGGAGGTTAAGCCAGATATTAATATTTCTGCTGCTGATGAATTTGCTTTTTGTTATGCTTGTATGAAAGGTCATTTAGAAGTAGCCAAATGGTTATTGAAAATTAGACCTAGTATTAATATTTCTGCTGAAAATGAATTTGCTTTTCGTTCGGCTTGTATAGAAGGTCAGTTAGAAATTGCTAAATGGTTATATAATTTAAATCTAGATAAATATGAACTTATAATTGAAAATAATAAAATTATAATGTATTCTTTTAAAAAATTGAATTAAATATATTTTATTTATATTATTTTATTGTAATGAATAGAAATGAAATAAATAATTTGATTGAAGTATGGGATAAAGATCCAGATATTATTATTGTAATATTATTAAATGGATGTTTTAATATTGATGTAGTTCTTAAATGTGCTTGTTTAATTGGTCATTTAGATTTTATTAAATGGTTATTAATTAATTTTCCAAATATTGATGTGATAAGAAGTTTTAATTCTGTTTGTAGTAGTGGTAAATTAGAAATTGCTAAATTGTTATTGGAAATTAAGCCAGATATTGATATTTCGGCTTATAATGAAGAAGTTTTTCGTTTTACTTGTGGAAATGATCATTTAGAAGTAGCTAAATGGTTATTGGAGATTAAGCCAGATATTGATATTTCTGCTTATAATGAAGAAGCTTTTCGTTTGGCTTGTTATAATGGTCATTTAGAAGTAGCCAAATGGTTATTGGATATTAAGCCAAATATTAATATTTCTGCTAAGGATGAACATGCTTTTCGTTTTGCTTGTTATTTTGGTCACTTAGAAATAGCTAAATGGTTATTTGAAGTTAAACCAACTATTAATATTTCTATTTTTTATGAATATTCTTTTCGTTGTGCTTGTGAAAAAGGTCATTTAGACGTAGCTAAATGGTTATTGGAAATTAAGCCAGATATTAATATTTCAACTAAGAATGAATTTGCTTTTCGTAAAGTTTGTGAAAATAATCATTTAGAATTTGCTAAATGGTTATTGGAAGTTAAACCAGATATAAATGTTTTTATTTGGGAAGAATATATTATTAATATGGTTTATCATCGTGGTTATATAGATATTATTAAATTATTACTTGAGTTTAAACCATCTATTGATATTAATATAAATTATCAAGCTATTTTTTGTCATGCTTGTTATAGTGGTCATTTAGAATTAGCTAAATTGTTATTGGAAATTAAACCATATTTTAATATTTCTGCTGATGATGAATATGCTTTTCGTTATGCTTGTCAAAATGGTCATTTAGAAGTAGCTAAATGGTTATTAGAAGTCAAACCAGATATTGATATTTCTGCAAAGAATGAATGTGTTTTTCGTATTGCTTGTGACAAAGGTTATTTAGAAATTGCAAAATGGTTATTAGAAATTAAACCAACTATTAATATTTCTATTTATAATGAATATGCTTTTCGTCATGCATGTAATAATGGTCATTTGGAAATTGCAAAATGGTTATTGGAGGTTAATCCAGATATTAATATTACTATTAATGCTATTTATTATTTAGGAGATTCAACAAATGAATGTGCTTTTCGTAAGGCTTGTCAAAATGGTCATTTAGAAGTAGCAAAATGGTTACAAAGTTTAAAACCAGATAAATATGAACTTGTAATTGAAAACAATAAAATTATTAACTATAATATAATTAATTAAAAAAATTATTTTAATTATTTATTTACTCAAGCTAATGATTATATAAATAAAAATGTAAATTAAAGTGTCCCATTTTTTAGTGAAAAAGGTGTAATAAATAATTATGAATAACTAATTTATTTATACATTTGAATTATTTTAAATTAATCAAATATTTATTTAAAGTTAAATTAAAAATTAATATTTCTTCTAAGAATGAATATGCTTTTTGTTCGACTTGTATGAATGGTCATTTAGAAGTTACTTAATTGTTACAAAGTTTAAATTCAAAAAAATTGAAAAAAAAATTTTAATTATATTATTTTATAAACAAAAGAATGAACGAAATAAATAATATTATTCTAGTATGGACTAAAAATCCAGTAATTTGTACATTAATTTTATATAATGGATTTTTTGATATTAATATACTTTTTAAAGATGCTTGTATAATTGGTCATTTAGATTTTGCTAAATGGTTATTAAATATCAAATCAGATATTAATATTTCTGATCAAAATGAAAAATAATTTAGGTATGCTTGTCAAAATGGTCATTTAGAAGTAGCCAAATGGTTATTGGATATTAAGCCAGATATTAATATTTCTGTTTTAACTGAATTTGCTTTTCGTTTTGCTTGTCGAAATGGTCATTTAGAAGTAGCCAAATGGTTATTAGAGATTAAGCCAGATATTAATATTTCTGTTTTAACTGAATGTGCTTTTCGTTGGGCTTGTATATATGGTCATTTAGAAGTAGCCAAATGGTTATTGATGAAAAAACCAAAAATTTATATTTCTGCTCAAGATGATTATGCTTTTCGTTGGGCTTGTAGTAATGGTCATTTTGAAGTAGTTAAATGGTTATTGATGAAAAAACCATATATTGATATTTCTGCTCGTGATGAAGAAGCTTTTCGTTTGACTTGTAGTAGAGGTCATTTAGAAGTAGCCAAATGGTTATTTGAAAAAAAATCAGATATTAATATTTCTGTAGAAAATGAGTATGCTTTTCGCGAGGCTTGTTCTAATGGTCATTTAGAAGTAGCCAAATGGTTATTTGAAAAAAAATCAGATATTAATATTTCTGCTTATGAATATTCTTTTCAATATGCTTGTAATAGAGGTAATTTAGAAATTGCTAAATGGTTATTGGAGATTAATCCAGATATCAATATTTCTGTTTATAAAAATGTTTTTAATGTGGCTTGTTCTAATGGTCATTTAGAAGTAGCCAAATGGTTATTTGAAAAAAAATCAGATATTAATATTTCTGTTAATGAAAATGTTTTTCATGTGGCTTGTTCTAATGGTCATTTAGAAGTAGCCAAATGGTTATTTGAAAAAAAATCAGATATCAATATTTCTGTTAATGAAAATGTTTTTCATGTGGCTTGTTCTAATGGTCATTTAGAAGTAGCCAAATGGTTATTTGAAAAAAAATCAGATATCAATATTTCTGTTAATGAAAATGTTTTTAAGGTGGCTTGTTATAATGGTCATTTAGAAGTAGCCAAATGGTTATTTGAAAAAAAATCAGATATTAATATTTCTGCTTATGAAAATGTTTTTCAGGTGGCTTGTAGTAGAGGTCATTTAGAAGTAGCCAAATGGTTATTTGAAAAAAAATCAGATATTAATATTTCTGCTTATGAAAATGTTTTTAAGTTGGCTTGTAGTAGAGGTCATTTAGAAGTAGCCAAATGGTTATTGGAGATTAAACCAGATATTAATATTTCTGCTAATAATGATGACGCTTTTTGGTGTGCTTGTTACAATTGTTATTTAGAAGTTGCTAAATGGTTATATAATGTTAAACCAGATATTAATATTTTTGTTCTAAATAGAGGTTATTTTCGTTCGGGTTATTATTATGATCATTTAAAAATTACAAAATGGTTACAAAGTTTAAATCCGAATAAATATCAGATAAATCTTGATTATGAATCTATATATATTAATAATATATCAAATACTAATTATAATTTATAAAAAATTGATTTATTATTTATTTATTTTATATTATTTTATAGATGAAGAATAAAGAAACTAATAATTTTATTGAAGTATGGAAGAAAAATCAAGATATTTGTGCATTAATTTTATATAATGGATATTTTGATATTGATATACTTTTTAAAGATGCTTGTTGTATTGGTCATTTAAATTTTGCTAAATGGTTATTAGATATCAACCCAAATATTAATATTTCTTTTGATAATGAATATGCTTTTCGTTGTGCTTGTGATAATGGTCATTTAGAAGTAGCCAAATGGTTATTGGATATTAAGCCAGATATTAATATTTCTGCTGAAGATGAATATGCTTTTCGTTGGACTTGTATAAGTGGTCATTTAGAAGTTGCTAAATGGTTATTGGAGATTAAGCCAGATATTGATATTTCTGCTTATAATGAATGGGCTTTTCGTTTGGCTTGTGAAAATGGTCATTTAGAAGTTGCTAAATGGTTATTAGAAGTCAAACCGGATATTGATATTTCTGCTAATGATGAATATGCTTTTCGTTGGGCTTGTTGTAATAGTCATTTAGAAGTAGCCAAATGGTTATATAAAGTTAAACCAGATATTAATATTTCTGTTAGGAATGAATATGCTTTTAGTTGGACTTGTGAATTTGGTCATTTAGAAGTAGCTAAATGGTTATTGGATATTAAACCAGATATTTTTTTTGATAATGAATGGGTTTTTCATTCGGCTTGTGAATATGGTCATTTAGAAGTAGCTAAATGGTTATTAGAGATTAACTCAGATATTAATATTTCTGCTTTTAATGAATATGCTTTTCGTTATTCTTGTATTAAAGGTAATTTGAAAGTTGCTAAATGGTTATTGGAGATTAAGCCAAATATTAATATTTCTGCTGAGGATGAATTTGCTTTTCGTTATGCTTGTGCAAATCGTCATATAGAAGTAGCCAAATGGTTACAAAGTTTAAATCCAGAAAAATATTATTTAGAAATTAAAAAAAAAAAAATAATAAAAAATAAAATTATTCAAATTATAAAAAATAAAATAAAATAAAAATGGAAAAAGAACAAATAGTAAATTGTTTCATGTGATAGAACCTATCTAATGTACAAACTAGTTGTAATCATTTTTATTGTGAAAGTTGTATTACTTCATGGATAGAAAAATCAAATAATTGTCCTTATTGTAGAGGACCTATTAATTATGATAATTTATTTAAGATTGAAGTTATATAAAAAAAAATTGATATAAAATTTATTTAGTTATAAATAAATATGGAACAACAATTTATTGAGTTATGTAAATTAGGAAAATTAGAAGTTGCTAAATGGTTATTTGAAAATAACCCAACTATTGATATTTCTGCTCATGATGAAGAAGCTTTTCGTTTGACTTGTGAAAATGGTCATTTTGAAGTAATTAAATGGTTATTGGATATTAAACCAGATATTTTTTTTGATAATGAATGGGTTTTTCATTCGGCTTGTGAATATGGTCATTTAGAAGTAGCTAAATGGTTATTAGAGATTAAACCAGATATTGATATTTCTGATGAAGATGACTATGTTTTTCGTTATGCTTGTCAAAATGGTCATTTAGAAGTAGCCAAATGGTTACTCACCACAAAATCAGATATTGATATTTCTGCTGAATATGAATATGCTTTTCGTTATGCTTGTCAAAATGGTCATTTAGCAGTAGCCAAATGGTTATTGGAACAAAAATCAGATATTGATATTTCTGCTGAATATGAATATGCTTTTCGTTATGCTTGTCAAAATGGTCATTTAGATATAGCCAAATGGTTACTCACCACAAAATCAGATATTGATATTTCTATTTGGAATGAAGAACCTTTTCGTGTGGCTTGTAAATATGGTCATTTAGATATAGCCAAATGGTTACTCATCACAAAATCAGATATTGATATTTCTGCTAAGGATATTTTTGGTAAAAATGAAGATGCTTTTCCATTGGCTTGTGAAAATGGTCATTTAGAAGTAGCCCAATGGTTATATTCTGTCAAACCAACTATCAATATTTCAGCTAAAGATGAAGAAGCTTTTCGTTGGGCTTGTGAAAATGGTCATTTAGAAGTAGCTCAATGGTTACTGAAAGTCAAATCAGATATTAATATTTCGGCTGACAATGAGTATGCTTTTTGTTGGGCTTGTAGATTTGGTCATTTAGAAGTGGCTCAATGGTTATATCAAATCAAACCCGATATTGATATTTCAGCTAAAGATGAAGGAGCTTTTCGTTGGGCTTGTAGATTAGGTCATTTAGAAGTAGCTCAATGGTTATATCAAATCAAACCCGATATTGATATTTCAGCTAAAGATGAAGAAGTTTTTAGTGATGCTTGTCATAATGGTTATTTAAAAGTAGCTCAATGGTTATATCAAATCAAACCCGATATCAATATTTCTGTTTATAATGAATATGGTTTTAGGTGGGCTTGTCGAAACGGTAATTTAGAAGTTGCTAAATGGTTACACAGTTTAAATCCAGATAAATACCATCTTGAAATAGTAGATGATAAAACAGTCATCTGTGACCAAATATATATTTAATTGTTTAATATGTGATAATAAACTTGTAGATATAAAAACTAGTTGTAATCATTTTTATTGTGAAAGTTGTATTACTTCATGGATAGAAAAATCAAAAAATTGTCCTTATTGTAGAGGACCTATTAATTATGATAATTTATTTAAGATTGAAGTTATATAAAAAAAATTGATATAAAATTTTTTTATTTATAAATAATTATGGAACAATTTATATTTATTGAGGTATGTAAATTAGGAAAATTAGAAGCAGCCAAAATATTATTGAAAGAAAACCCAGATATTAATATTTCTTTTGATAATGAATGTGCTTTTTGTATAGCTTGTAAAAATGGTAAATTAGAAGTAGCCAAATGGTTATTGGAGATTAAGCCAGATATTAATATTTCTGCTAAGAATGAATATGCTTTTCGTAGGGCTTGTGAAAATGGTTATTTAGAAATAGCTAAATGGTTATTGGGAAAAAAATCAGATATTAATATTTCTGCTGATAATGAATATGCTTTTTGTAAGGCTTGTAAAAATGGTCATTTAGAAGTAGCTAAATGGTTATTGGAGATTAAGCCAGATATTAATATTTCTGTTTATAATGAATATGCTTTTCGTATGCTTTGTGAAAAAGGTAATTTAGAAGGTGCTAAATGGTTATTGGATATTAAACCAGATATTAATATTTCTACTGTGAATGCATGTGCTTTTCGTTTGCTTTGTGAAAATGGTCATTTAGAAGTAGCTAAATGGTTATTGGAGATTAAGCCAGATATTGATATTTCTGCTTGCGATGAATATGCTTTTCGTTTTGCTTGTGGAAATGGTCATTTAGAAGTTGCCAAAGTGTTATTGGATATTAAGCCAGATATTAATATTTCTGCTAATGAGGATCATGCTTTTTGCTTGGCTTGTTGTTATGGTTATTTAGAAGTTGCCAAATGGTTATTGGAGATTAAGCCAGATATTAATATTTCTGCTGATAATGAATATGCTTTTCGTAGGGCTTGTGAAAATGGTCATTTAGAAGTAGCTAAATGGTTATTGGAGATTAAGCCAGATATTAATATTTTTGCTCAAAATGAATATGCTTTTTGTAGTGCTTGTGAAAATGATTATATAGAAATAGCCAAATTGTTACAAACTTTAAATCCAGAAAAATATTATTTAGAAATTATAAATGATAAAATTATAAATTATAAAATACAAATTATTAAAAATAAAATAAAAATCAAAAATGAACAAATCGTTAATTGTTTCATTTGTGATGAGAATCTTTCAAATGTACAAACTTGTTGTAATCATTTTTATTGTGAAAGTTGTATTACATCATGGTTAGATAAATCAAGTAGTTGTCCTTATTGTAGAGAACTTATTAGTTACGATAAGTTGTATAAAATTGAAACGTAAAATTGATTTAAAATTATTTTATTACAAATAAATTATTACAAAGTTTAAATCCAAAAAACTATTTTATATTACAATAAAAAATAATTATATTGTTAATTGTAATATAAAAAAAATTGAAAAAAAATTTTAATTATATTATTTTATAAACAAAAGAATGAAAGAAATAAATAATATTATTCTAGTATGGATTAAAGATCCATTTATTTGTACATTAATTTTATATAATGGATGTTTAAATATTGATAAACTTTTTAGAAATGCTTGTAAAATTGGTCATTTAGATTTTGCTAAATGGTTATTAAATATCAAATCAGATATTAATATTTCTGCTCAAAATGAATATGCTTTTCGTATAACTTGTTTCAATGGTCATTTAGATATAGCCAAATGGTTATTAGATATTAAGCCAGATATTGATACTACTTCTTGTAATGATATGGCTTTTCGTTATGCGTGTTGTCATTGTAAGAAGCGGTTATATTTAAACGAATGGGTATTTATAAATAACAAGCTGGTTCTTAGAGAAGGTCATTTAGAAATTGCTAAATTATTACAAAGTTTAAATCCGAATAAATATGAGGTAAATATTAAAAATAAAGATATAGTTTGGTGTATATCCAAAAAAATATAATTTATAAAAAATTGATTTATTATTTATTTACTTTATAATATTTTATAGATGAAGAATAAAGAAATAAATAATTTTATTGAAGTATGGGGAAAAAATCAAGATATTTGTGCATTAATTTTATATAATGGATGGTTTGATATTGATATACTTTTTAAAGATGCTTGTTGTATTGGTCATTTAGAATTTGCTAAATGGTTAATAGATATCAAACCAAATATTAATATTTCTTTTGATAATGAATATGCTTTTCGTAGCGCTTGTGAAAATTGTCATTTAGAAGTAGCTAAATGGTTAATAGATATCAAACCAAATATTAATATTTCTTTTGATAATGAATATGCTTTTCGTAGCGCTTGTGAAAATTGTCATTTAGAAGTAGCTAAATGGTTATTGGAGATTAAGCCAGATATTAATATTTCGGCTAAAAATGAATTTGCTTTTCGTTGGACTTGTAGAAATGGTCAGTTAGAAGTAGCCAAATGGTTATTGGGGAAAAAACCAGATATTAATATTTCTAATGATACTTTCATATTTGCTTGTTCTGATGGTTATTTAGAAGTAGCCAAATGGTTATTGGAGATTAAGCCAGATATTAATATTTTTGTTTGTAGTCAAAGTGCTTTTCGTTATGCTTGTGAACATGGTCATTTTGAAGTTGCCAAATGGTTATTTGAAATCAAACCAGATATTGATATTTCTTTTGATAATGAATCTGCATTTTGTCTTGCTTGTCTAAATGGTCATTTAGATATAGTCTGTTGGTTAATGAAAGTTAAACCAACAATTGATGTTTCAATTACTCAAGATTATACATTTCTTTGTGCTTGTTTCAATGATCGATTAGTACTAGCTCAAAGATTACATAATTTATATCCAGATAAATATTATCTAGAAATTGAAGATAACAGTATTATTTATTATAATGTTAAAAATTGTAATTTTTATTTATAAAAATTTATAAACAAATAAAATTTTTGCTGTTAATTAAGAAGTATTTTTTTAGTTATAGAATATCAAATACTAATTTTTATTTGTAAAAAAAAAATTGATTCATACAAAGTTATTAAATAAAATGATTTAAATATATAATTAGATTATTTTAATATGTGGTTATTAGTGGGAAGTGCTCTTATGGATTTAGTAAGATATGGTGCTCAAGATTTATATTTAAGTAGAGAACCAACTGAATATTAAAAATTAGAAAGTAATTTTATTAATTTATGTTGTACTGGTAATTTAGATAAAATAAAAGAATTCTTTGGAAAAAATCTAAATATTGTTATTTCAACATATCAAAAAGCTTTTTTTCCAATTTGTTGTGACGGTTATTTACAAGTAGCAAAATTGTTATATGAAAAAGTCGGCTCAAATATTGATGTTTCTATTGATAGTGAAAAAGTTTTCCGTGGTGTTTGTAGAAATAGTCATTTAGATGTAGCTCAATGGTTACTAAATATCAAACCCGATATAGATATTTCTGTTAATAATGAAGAAGCTTTTCGTGATGCTTGTAGGAATGGTCGTTTAGAAGTAGCCCAATGGTTATTGGAGATTAAGCCAGATATTAATATTTCTGCTGAAAATGAAAATGCTTTTCGCACTGCTTGTGTTCATGGTTATTTAGAAGTAGCCAAATGGTTATTCAAAACAAAACCAACTATAAACATTTCTGCACATAATGATTATGCTTTTCAAAACGCTTGTATAAATGGTAATTTAGAAGTAACTAATTGGTTATTGCAAGTCAAACCAACAATTAATATTTCTGCTTTTAATGAAGCTTTTTATCGTCTTTGTTATTGTAATAAATTAGAATTAGCAAAATGGTTATTTGAAAAAAAACCAGAAATTGATATTTCTGTTTTTGAACATGTATTTATAAAAGCTTGTAATTTTGGTAATTTAGAAGTAGCAAAATGGTTATTTGAAGTGAAACCAAATCTTGATATTTCTTGTCTTGATATTTCTATTCCAAATATTTCTACTTATAATGAATATGACTCTGACTATGATTCTGACGATGATTCTTATAACAGGAATATTAATCGACAATATGAACTAATTGAATGGTTAAACAGTTTATGTCCAGATAAATACGTTATTACCTACAAGAATAAAAATGGAAAAAGAACAAATAGTCAAGTGTCATAATTATAATAAAAAAACAGTCAAATATAAAAAAATGAATTAAATAATTACTTTATTGTAATAAAATGGTAGATAAAATATTATAAAGTTTAAATCTAAAAAAATTGAAAAAATAATCTTAATTATATTATTTTATAAACAAAAGAATGAAAGAAATAAATAATATTATTCTAGTATGGATTAAAGATCCATTTATTTGTACATTAATTTTATATAA
>Ga0209189_1003332_pt1 | contig 10819 bp, 8 predicted proteins | sample C_130820_EF_Meta_FD_187308 | JGI IMG/M metagenome (GOLD analysis project Ga0209189, IMG submission 187308) | Freshwater microbial communities from Lake Croche, Canada to study carbon cycling - C_130820_EF_MetaG (SPAdes) (version 3) | ecosystem: Environmental > Aquatic > Freshwater > Lake | place...
CACGCCGCCCAGCTGTGGCGGAGCGTCGACGGAGCCGTCCAGAAGATGGAGCAGCAGCTCCGCAAGCACAAGGAGAAGGTTCGTGATCACCAGCACGCCCCCGCGGCGCGCCGGAGCTGAGCACGATCGACGCATGAAGTTTTCCGATTTCGTGGCGGTGGACGCCATCCGCTCGCAGGTCCATGCGCGGTCGAAGGAGGGCGTCATCCGTGAGATGGCCCAGTCCCTCGTCGACGCCGGCAGCATCGCCGCGGCCGACCTCGAGAGCATCGTCAAGGCGATCATGAAGCGGGAGGATCTCGGCAGCACCGGCATCGGCCGGGGCGTGGCCGTGCCCCACACCAAGCATCCCGGCGTCGGCCGGCTGGTGGGCACGGTGGCCGTGAGCCGCGAGGGGGTCGACTTCGAGAGCCTCGACGGGGAGCCGGTGCAGCTTTTCTTTCTGCTGGTCTCGCCGCCGGACAGGCCGGGCGACCATCTGCGGGCGCTCGAGAACATCTCCCGCCAGCTCCGCGACGAGACCTTCTGCCGGCAGCTCAAGTCGGCCACGGGGCCGGTCGAGATCCAGCGCCTCCTGGCGGAGGCGGATCGCCACGGGGAGGCGGCGTGACCGACTCAGCCGTGTCGGAAAGCCGTGAAGCCATGAGTGAGCAGACGCTCTCCCGCGAGGTCGTGGTCGGCATGAGGCAGGGGCTCCACGCCCGGCCCGCGGACATGCTCGCCCGCGAGGCCCGGCGGTGGCAGTCGCGGGTGGAACTGCTCAGCGATGCGCAGCGGGTTGACGGCAAGAGCATCCTCGAGGTGCTGACGCTGGCCGCGGAGGCGGGCACGCGGCTGGTCGTGCAGGTGACGGGCCCCGATGCCGGTGCCGCCATCGAGGCGATCGGGGGCCTGTTCGACAGAAACTTCAACGAGAACGAGACGGATCAAGGGGAGCAGGGCGCCTGACGGCGCCGTCATCCCGGCACCACCGCAGGGGCGGTGCGGCCCCGGCGGCGACGCCGCGGTCGATCCAGCCGACACAGTCGATTCACACGGTTCGGGCAAACAGTCCACACAACGAAGGAGCAGCAACGAGCCGCGAGGCGCGCGTGCCGAGGGAATCCTGATCGCAGCCGCCCCGCCGGGGTCGGCGGCCGAGGCCATCCTGCGGGTGGCCTTCGCCGCAGGCGCGATCTTCCCAGCCGGCACGTCGCAGCCCGCGGACGCGTGCGCCCCCCATGCTGAAACTCCAGGGCATCGCCGTTTCACCCGGCGTCACCATCGGCGAGGCGCTCGTCCTCGACAGCGAGGGATTCCGCATCCCGCGGCGGTTCGTCGAGCGCAGCGCCGTCGACACGGAGTTGGCCCGCCTCCAGCACGCGGTGGCCGAGACGAGCCGCGAGATCGAGGGCAATCGCGACGCGATCCGGGCCGAGCTCGGTGAGCAGTACGCCGCCATCTTCGACGCGCATCTGGCGATGCTGCACGACGAGAAGCTGCAGCAGGAGCTCTCGGCGGCCGTCCGCGACCGCAACTGGTGGCCGGAGTACGCCGTCAGCCGCACGCTGCGCCGCTACGCGAAGGTGTTCCAAAACCTCGACAACCACATCGCGCAGCGGGCCCACGACATCTACGACATCGAGAAGAGCCTGCTGCGGAACCTGCTGGGGCAGCGGCGGGAGACGCTGGCGGCGATCTCGCAGCCGGTGATCGTGCTGGCCCACAACCTCACCCCCAGCGAGACGGCCAACCTCGACCGGCGGCTCGTCAAGGGCTTCGCCACGGAGCTCGGCGGGCCGGGCAGCCACACCGCGATCGTCGCCGAGGGGCTCGAGATCCCCGCGGTCGTCGGCATCGGGCCCTTCCTCGCCGACGTGTCCGGCGGCGAGCCCGTGATCCTCGACGGCAACCAGGGCATCGTGATCCTGCAGCCCGACGAGGAGACGATCGCCCGCTACCGCACCGAGGCGGAGGCCGCGCGGAACGTGGCGGCCCGTCTCGACCGGCTGCGCGACCTGCCCGCCGTGACCACCGACGGCGTGCGGATCCAGATCACCGGCAACATCGAGTTCCCCAGCGAGGCGGAGCAGTGCATCAGCCGCGGCTGTGACGGGATCGGACTCTACCGCACCGAGTTTCTCTATCTCACGAGCCGTCAGGAGCCCAGCGAGGAGGATCACTTCGCGGCCTACCGCGACGTCGTCGAATCGATGCCGGGCAAGCCGGTGGTGATCCGCACGCTCGACCTCGGCTCCGACAAGATGCACACGCAGTCGCAGGACGAGCCGGAGCGGAATCCGTGCCTCGGCCTGCGGAGCATCCGGCTGTCGCTGCGGCAACTGCCGATGTTCCGCACGCAGCTGCGGGCGATCCTCCGGGCGAGCGCCCTGGGGGACGTGCGGGTGCTCTTTCCCCTCATCTGCACGATCGTCGAGCTGCGCCAGGCGCGCATGGTGCTCGCCGACGTGATGGAGGACCTGGCGGAGCACGGCATCGCGTTCAACCCGCGGATGCCGGTGGGCATGATGGTGGAGACGCCCGCCGCGGTGATGATGCTCGACGCGTTCATCAAGGAGGTGGACTTCGTCTCGATCGGCACCAACGACCTGATCCAGTACACGCTGGCGGTCGATCGGGGCAACAAGGAGGTCGCCGAACTGTACAACGCCTGTGATCCGTCGGTGCTGCGGCTCCTGCGCCGCTCGCTCGACGTCGCAGGGCAGGCCGGGGTGCCGGCCACGGTATGCGGTCAGATGAGCGGCAGCGTGATGTACACGCAGCTTCTCCTGGGACTGGGGCTGCGGCAGCTCAGCGTGCCGGCCAGCGCGATCCCGGAGGTGAAGCAGGTATGCCGAAGTGTTTCGGCGGCCGAATGCCGCGTGATAGCGGAAAAGGCGCTGACGATGGACAACGCGCGGGAGGTGAAGGCCTTCCTGCGCGAACAGCTGCGTCGGTTGCTCGCGGAGACAGTCGCGTAGCGGGCTGCCGCCGTCGCGACGCCGCCCTGCGGGGCGGTCGATAAACCCAAAGGAAGACGTGCATGAAACAGGAAATGCTGATCAACGTGTCGCAGCCGGAGGAATGCCGGATCGCGATCATGGAGGACGGGGTGCTCGAGGAGCTCTACGTCGAGCGGACGAGCCAGGACAACCTCGTCGGCAACATCTACAAGGGCCGGATCGTCAACATCGAGCCGAGCATCCAGGCCGCGTTCGTCGACTTCGGCGTCGGCCGCAACGGCTTCCTCCACATCAGCGACGTGGAGCCGCAGTATTACCGGCAGGGAGGGCTCGACCCCGACAAGGCCTTCGAGGCCGGCGAGCCGGCCGTCAAGGGGGCGGAGGAGGAGGCCGACGAGGACGGCCGGGCCCGCTCGGTCGCCCGGCGGCGGCCGCGGCTCGGCGACCGTCCGCGGGTCAAGCCGCCGATCCAGGACATCCTCCGGCGCGGCGATGAGGTGCTCGTGCAGGTGATCAAGGAGGGCTTCGGCACGAAGGGCCCCACGCTCTCCACCTACATCTCGATCCCCGGCCGTTACCTCGTGCTCATGCCGCCGCTCGGCCGCGTGGGCGTGTCGAAAAAGATCGACGACGAGCACGAGCGGCGGGTGCTCCGCGACATCATGCTCGAGCTGCGGCCGCCGAAGGGCGTCGGCTTCGTGGTGCGCACCGCCGGCACGGAGCGCACGAAGTCGGAGATGGCCCGCGACATGGCCTACCTCCTCAACCTCTGGAAGTCGATCGTGCGGCGGATGCGGAAGTATTCCGCCCCCATCGACATCTACCAGGAGTCGGACATGATCATCCGCACGATCCGTGACATGTTCACGGAGGACGTGGGGAGGATCCTCATCGACGAGCCGGCGGCCTACGAGCGGGCCCGCGAGTTTCTCGACCTGGTGATGCCGAAGTACGTCGGCCGCCTGCAGCTCTACGAAGGCAAGGAGCCGCTCTTCCACCGCTACGGCCTCGAGGAGGAGATCAGCCGCATCCACCAGCGGAAGGTGCCGCTCAAGGGAGGCGGGTCGATCGTCATCGACACCACCGAGGCGCTCGTGGCGATCGACGTCAACTCGGGCAGCTTCCGCACCGAGAAGTCGGCGGAAGAGAACGCCTACCAGATGAATCTCATCGCCGCCAAGGAGATCGCGCGGCAGCTGCGGCTCCGCGACCTCGGCGGCGTGATCGTCAACGACTTCATCGACATGCGGCGGGAGAAGTACCGCCGCTCGGTCGAGAAGTCGCTGCACGACGCCATGAAGCGGGACCGCGCCCGGACGAAGATCCTGCGCACGAGCCCTTTCGGCCTGATCGAGATGACGCGGCAGCGGATCCGGCCCTCGCTCCGCAAGAGCATCTTCCGCGATTGCCCCACCTGCAACGGCACCGGCATCGTGAAGACGGCGGAGAGCATGGCGATCGAGGTGATGCGCACGCTGCAGTTGTCGGCGACCCGCGACGACATCGCCCGGCTCAACGTCACGGTGCACGACGAGGTGGCCACCTGGATCAACAACCGCAAGCGGCGCGAGATCGCGCAGTTCGAGGACGCCACCCATGTGCAGCTGCACGTGACCGGCAAGGAGAGCGCGTCGCCGGAGCACCTGGTCATCGAGGCCTGGGATTCGAGCGGCCGGACGGTACGGTTTCCGTAGCCGGCCACGGCCCGGCGGCGTTCCCGCCGCCGGGCCGCCGGAAAATGGGCCGTGCCCCCTCCCCCACTCGACCCGGGGCCGGCGGGTTGCTACCTTGAGAGGCTCGATTGGCCGGCCGCGGCGACGCGGCCCCGGTTCCTTCCATCCCCACTCACAGCCCGAGCCCCGCGGGCCAGACCGAGCACCACCATGGCCAAGTCCACCTCCACCCGCGCCGCGTCGTCGGCCGAGTCGTCCCCGACCGCCAGCATGGCTGGCGCGAGCCAGCACTACGCGATCGTCTCCGACGGCGGCCGCCAATACCGCGTGAGCGAGGGGCAGGTGCTCGAGATCGACTTCCGCCACCTGCCCGCGGGCAGCGAGGTGGTGTTCGAGGAGGTGCTGGCGGTGAGCCAGGCCGGCAAGCTCACGCTCGGCGCGCCCATGGTGAAGGGTGCGAAGGTGAAGGCGGAGGTCCTCGGCCTCGTGCAGGGTGAGAAGATCTACGTGCAGAAGTTCGCCCGCCGCAAGAACTACCGCCGCCGCACCGGCCACCGCTCCGTGTCCACCAAGGTGCGGATCGCGTCGATCTCGGCCTGAGCCGGCACGCTCGTGGCGAGGGCGGGCGTCATGCACCATGCGTGCCGGCGCCCGATGCCGGGCGTTCTGCAGCGAGCACGGCCGGTGACGTCGTCTCCTGCTGCAATCATGTCGTGCTGCATCGCGGCGTGCATCGACACGATCGTTTGATGCACCGAACGGTTCGTTGGCGTGACCTCGTTGCCGTCACCGTATCGATCGTCATGACCGCATCGCTATGACAGGGTGATGCGGTCGGTGACACGGCCATGCCGCCCTCCGGCCACCGCCCGGTTGGTGCGCCGCATGCCCTTTTCGTCCCAGGCGGATGGTCGATTCGTGCGCGCCATGCCCGATTCGGCATTTTCCCGTTTCGCGCGCTTGTGGGGGTGAGCGTCGGGCATAGAGTGTCGGGGGCAGGTGCATGCCGCGAGCGGCGGCGTCGGCCCGGCTCCACCCTGGCTGCGCATCTTGATCGTCGGCGGCGCGTCCGCGTCGCTGGATGCGTCTGCGATTCGCGTCGACATGGCGAGTCCACACCACTCGTCCCTGTCGCGTCCGGGCGGCGTCAGCGGGCCCACTCCCGCGGGCGCCGCCTGGTTTTTTTCGCCGCCCGGGCCCGGCGACGGCCCGCCGGCGTGAGGCGACGCCGATCGACGGTCGGCGTCGTCTTCCGCTACTCGGGACGCTTTCGCGGCGGCGGGAGCTTGCCTTCCTTGGCAAGTTTCTCCAATTCCGCCTTGATCCGCGCCTCGCGCTCGGCCTCGCGGCGGGCGTCCTCCGCGGCGGTGTCGGCCTGCAGGTGCCGCACGACCTCCGCGCACGCGTCCTGTGCCGCCTTCTCCGTCGGTTTCGGCGTTTTGTTCGGCTTGCTCATCGCGGCTGCTCTCCGAAGATGCGTTCGTGGGAAGCCCGCACCACCGCCCGCACCTCCGGCGGCTGGTCGTCGAGAAACTTGATCGCGTTGTCGAGGGCCCCGCGGGCGACCGGCAGGGGATCCTTGCCGGCGGCGCGGACCTTGGCGACGTACTGCTCGAGGATCTTGAGCGAGGCCTCGAGCGCCGCCTGCCTGTCGGGCGGGGGGGCGATGTTGTCGGGCCGCAGCGTGCCCTCCGGGCTGAGATTCCGCAGGTTCGGGAAGGCGGGCTTGGACTTGTCGGTGAGCGACCCGAGGTCGAACTCGCCGGGGTTGATGCCGAAGGCCGCGGCACGGTCGGCGGAGACCGCCTGCTCGTACTCCGCCGACCCGAGGAAGTCACGGAACACCGCGGCGCCGTCGGCGTAACTGTTGACGAACGTCATCACGTCGACGACCCGCCCCGTGTCTTCGCCCCGTTCGAGCACGCCCTGGTAGCGGGTCACGGGATTGGCCTCGGCGTAGCCGTAGACGACGGTGATCCCGCGGTGGAGCGCGGCGCGGAGGATCCAGGCGTTTTCCAGCGCGTCTCCCTCGCCGGCGGCGTCCCAGACGGCGCCGAACGTCGCCTTGTCGCCGAGCGCGTCCTTCACGATTCCCGTCAGGCTGCCCTTGCCGGCGGCACAGCCGCCGTTGGTGACGAAGATCCGCTTTCGCGGGTGATCCTCGGGGAGTGCGGCCAGTTCGTCGAGCCGCTCGATGAACGCGAGCCGAGCGACCGCCACCGCCGTGGGATGGAGCGCGTGATTGTGCTCCAAGCGAAATCGATACTCCTCGGGCGACGCCGCCTTGCCACCCGCGCCGTACTCGGGCACGAGCCGCTTGACCCCGTCCACTTCGAAGATCGGCTGCTCCGCGCTGCCGGAAGCCTGCGCGAGCCGCAACGCCGCCTCGGTGGCCCGGCGGGGATCCTCCTGCACCCAGGCGGCGAAATCCGCCTCCACGTCCCGCTCCGCCGCCGACAACCTCGGCTGACGCGGCACGCCCGTGCCGGCGATCTGCCCGTGGAGCGTCTCGGCCTTCGCGGTCGGGTCGAAGCACTCGGTGTGCAGGCCGATCAGCGGCGTCTCGCCCGATTTCGGCGCGGTCACCGGCCGTCCGGGCGGCGGGGGCGTGAAGCGGGCGGCGCTGGCAGCCGCGGCATCCTCAGCGCCGGCCTTTCCGTCCGCGGCCGCCCGCTGGAATTGGGCGAGCACGGGTGCGGGCGCGACGCCCCAGGCCAGCCATCCGGAGAGGAGGCCCGGCAGGAGCACGGCGGGGACGATGCGATCCAAACGATGGCGCACCGGGAAGCGGTGCACCGGACGACGGAGTTGCGGCATGGCGGTGGAAACCCGGGGTGTCGGCGGTGCCCTCGCATCGGCGCGCAGCGGCTGCGACAGCGTCGCAGCGATCCACACTCCGCCTTGGTGCCTTGGTGACAGGATAGCCCGGCTGACGGCGGGCCCGCAATCATCCGGCCATGGTCCCGGCGAATCGGGGAACGCGGCCGGACGGCGGGCTTCCGAGCGGCCCGCGCGGTCGCCCGCGTCGCCGATGTCGTATCCTGTGCCTCGGGTGATCGGCGCTATCCGGGAGGCTCGAGCGGACCATGCGGACCATGCGGATCATGCAGACCATGCGATCGTCTTCGTGGCGGTGGCTCTCGGCGGGAGGGTGGCCGGCCTTGTGGCTCGTCGCGGCGACGGCCTGCGCCGGCGGCGGCGGCGCCGGGGCCGACCCGGGCGGCCGCGGGGAGCCCGAGCGGGATAACGCCGACCGCGGCGCGCGGGTCGCCACCGTCACGGCGACCCCCGGGCTCGTCGCCTTCTGGGACTTCGTCGCCCGCGAGCCGGGCGGTGAGCGGCGGTTCGTGGCCCACGTGCCGCCGGCCGCGCCGACGAACTATCCGCTCGACGCCGGCAACTACGTCCGCGACTACTGGGGGGAGGGCAGGGAGGCGACGTACGCCGATTTTCCCCTCCTCGGCCGCGGGCCGTTCGGCGCGGCGATCCGGATCCGCCGGGAGGACGATCCGTCGTTCCGTCCGTTTCTCTTCGTGCCCCGGTCGCGGCTGCACGACACGCCGCTCGACATCAAGGGGGCCGGCCGGTCGGTGACGGTCGTCGTCTGGGCGGTGCGCGAGAGCGGCAACCACGCGCTCGCCGGCATCTGGCACGAGGGCACCGACCTCCGGCAGGAGTCCACGGCGGGCATCAGGCGGGTGGAGCGGGGCCAGCGGCAATACGCCCTCTTCGCTGGACTCAACAAGGAGGGTGCGGCCTGCGGTCATGTGTCGGAGAACGGCGCGAGCTCGTTCCTCAATCGCTACGCCCTCCACAAGTGCAACTCCGCCGGCGTCGCCGCCGCGGTGCCGGCCGACGCGCCGCCGGACGTGCTCGACGCCGCCTGGCACTGCTTCGCGATGACCTTCGACCACGAGCGGCACGAACTCACGGGCTGGCTCGACGGCGCGGCCGGCGACCGCTGGCTCGACGACCCGCACAACGACAAGCTCCTCTCGTTCGCCGCCAACGCCTGGCTGCAGGGGCGGCTCCGGCGGCAGGAGGGCGTGCAGCCGGGAGAGGATCCGGAGTTTCCGGCCGACCAGTGCTACTCCCCGCCCGAGGAAGAGCCCGTGGCCGTCGCCGTGATCCGGGAAGACCCCGACGAACGGGTGGAACTGCGCGAGTATCCCTTCACGAAGGTGCGGGTGACGCTCGCGCGGACGGCGGCGGGGGCGTGGCACGAAACCGGCCGCGAACTGGCGGCGCTGCGGCTCAATCCCTGGTGGTATCCGCACGCCATCTACCGTCCCGCCGACGCGTCGAGCGGCGGCCCCTTCACGATCGGCCGCGTGATCCACAGCAGCCGCAGCGTCGGCTTCACCGGCTGGATCGGCGGCGTGGCGGTCTTCGATCGGGCGTTGTCGGCGGAGGAACTCACGCGCCTCGCCGCCCTCCGCCTGCCGCCCCCCGTCGCCGCGGCGATTTCCGACAGCGGCGGCCGTTGACGGCTACACTTTTCCGGCCCGGGTGACATGCCCGTGCAGGCGACGGAAGGCGGCCGTCGCCGACAGGCCGTGGCTCCACGGCACGGCCCCCTTTCATCGTGGAATCCCTCCATGACCGCCGCCGCCGCCGGCCGCTCCCCCATTCAGGCCCTGCTCGACGCGCTCCGCGCCCGGTACGCCGGCCTCCGCGACGGGGAGGTCGCCACCTACATCCCGGAGCTCGCGGAGGCCGATCCGGAGCTGTTCGGCATCTGCCTGGCCACCGCCGATGGCTTCGTCTACGAGGTGGGCGACTCGAGGCACGAGTTCACGATCCAGTCGATCTCGAAGCCGTTCGTCTACGGCCTGGCCCTCGACGATCACGGCGTGGGCACCATGCTCTCGAAGGTGGGCGTCGAGCCGAGCGGCGACGCCTTCAACGCCATCAGCCTCCACAAGACGACCGGCCGCCCGCTCAACCCGATGATCAACGCGGGGGCGATCGCCACCACGGGGCAGATCCGGGGCGTCACCCCCGAGGAGCGACTGACGCGGATCCTGGAGATGTTCGCCCGCTACACCGGCCGCCCGATGAGGATCGACCGGGAGGTCTACGAATCGGAGAGCCGCACGGGGCACCGCAACCGTGCGATCGGCCACCTGCTGCGGAACTTCGACGTCCTCGAGGATGACCCGACGGCCGCGGTGGACGTCTATTTCCAGCAGTGCGCGATCACCGTGCGCTGCGTCGACCTGGCGCTGATGGGGGCCACGCTCGCCAACCAGGGCGTGAATCCCGTCACCGGCGAGCGGGCGATCCAGGACGCGCACGTGGAGAACGTCGTCAGCGTGATGGCGTCGTGCGGCATGTACGACTTCTCCGGCGGCTGGATCTACAACGTCGGCATGCCGGCCAAGAGCGGCGTCGCCGGCGGCGTGCTGGCGGTGCTGCCCGGCCAGTTGGGCATCGGCGTCTTCTCGCCCCGGCTCGATGAGCGGGGCAACAGCGCCCGGGCCCTGAAGGTGTGCGAGGAGCTGTCGCGCATCTGGCAGTTGCACCAGTTCAACCCGCCCTACTGCCCGCGGTCGAGCCGCCGGCTCGCCTACACCGCCGCCGACCGGAACTCCACCCGCAGCCGCCACGCCGCCGAGCGCGGCTGCCTGCGGGAACACGGCGGCCGCATCCGCGTGGTGGAGATCCAGGGCAACCTCGCCTTCTCGACGACGGAGTCGATCGTCCGCGAGATCATGAGCCAGTCGGCGGGGGCGCGGACCGTGATCGTCGACTTCAACCACGTCACCGCCGTCAACCTCGCCGCGTTGCGGCTCCTCGTCGAACTTGCCGACGATCTCGGGCGGCGGGGGACGTCCACGTTCTTCACCCAGACGCAGCGGCTGCCCACCCTGCGCGAGCAGGTGGCCGCCTGCGGGGCCGATGCCGAGACGGTCGGCCGCATCTTCCGCTTCGGCGCCACCGACCAGGCGCTCGAGTGGTGTGAGGACGAGCTACTGCGGGAGCTGATGCCGGCGACGCCGGCGGGGATCGGCGATCTGCGGGCGTTCGAGATCGCCGCTGGACTCACCGACGAGGAGCTCGAGGTGCTCGGCCGACTCATCGCGCGCCGGTCCTACGCGCCGGGCGAGCTGATCATCCGGCACGGCGACGACGCCTCGAACCTGTTCCTCGTCATCAAGGGGCTCGTGGGCGTCTGGCTGGGGGAGCCGGGGAAGGAAAGCC
>Ga0209189_1003337_pt1 | contig 10812 bp, 10 predicted proteins | sample C_130820_EF_Meta_FD_187308 | JGI IMG/M metagenome (GOLD analysis project Ga0209189, IMG submission 187308) | Freshwater microbial communities from Lake Croche, Canada to study carbon cycling - C_130820_EF_MetaG (SPAdes) (version 3) | ecosystem: Environmental > Aquatic > Freshwater > Lake...
ATGTATTTAATATCGAAAAAGGTGCCTTTGTTACTCGCATCAAAGTTGGCCAAGAGCCACATGGACTAACAATTTGGCCGCAACCAGGACGTTATTCACTCGGCCATACAGGGATCATGCGTTAACAGGGTGATGACATTTCGGTAGCAATTCGGGACCGATTACTGCGTGCTAGCCGTGGGCGCTAAAGAACTCAGTGAATTGAGCTTTGACTTGGTCGCCCAACAGCTATCCACTTGCGCAAATTCTCAGAGGAGAAGAGTTCATTAATAACCATCTCCACTGCCCCCACAAGGCCTGCTTCTTCTGAAGATTCGCTGATTCGAACTTGTAAATCTCTCGTTGCAAGAGGTAACGATCTTTTTAATACTATCTCACGGATGGATGCAAGGAGCTTATCTCCGGCTGCTGAGACGCTTCCACCGATAACGATTAATGACGGGTTGTGGAAATTCACAAGCGTCGCAAGGACGCCTCCCAAGTCATTACCTGCTTTAACAATTCGCTCCACGCACCATCTATCACCACTATTTGATCCATCAATCACATCTCCTACTTTGATGCGCGACTTTGCCTTTTTCTTTGCACCAAGGAATGCGCTCTCATTATTCGTTGCAGCAACTTCAGCATCGCGAGTGAGTGCTAAGCCACCTGAGACGGCTTCCAAGCAACCCAAATTGCCACAGCGACATTGCACGTCCTCACTCGTTGAAATCGCAATATGTCCGATATCGCCGGCGCAGCCTTGAGCACCTCGATGCAACTGACCATGAGTCAAAATGCCAGCACCTATTCCGCTACCGATTTTTACAAAGATGAGCTCATTGGTAATTGGATCTTTGCGTAGAGCATGCTCACCAAGAGCCATCAAATTCACATCATTGTCAACCCACACGGGAACTTTGTACTGGCTAGAAAAACGCTCACGTAGAGGGAATTTGTCCCAGCCAGGCATGATTGGAGGTGAGATTGGTAAACCTGTTGCAAACTCAACAGGACCAGGAACGCCGATACCAATTCCCCACAAATTCTTAATCTTGAAACTAGCGATCAACTCATCAAATGAATCCTCGACAAGAGAGAGAACTTCTTCTGGCCCCTTAGAAATATCAGCAGGTGTATAAGAAGTGGATAATAAATTGCCGTACAAATCCGATAGAGCAACGCTAAAGCCCGTTGCACCCAGCTCAGCGACCAAGATTGATCCAGCACTGGAATTAAAGTTGACCATCCTTGGCGCACGCCCACCGCTAGATTGACCTACTTCGCCATTACGGAGCAGGTTGAGCTCAATAGCGATATCGATATATTTTGTAGCGAGACCACGTGAAAGGCCAGTAGAGACGGAGATTTCAGGACGAGCCACGGAACGGGCTCTACGCACGAATGTGATGATTTGAGCGAGGGAATTAGCCCCGTCCACATCTAATTCAATGGTGGCTGGAGCTGCTTTCGAAGCCATCTGCCTGCCACCTCCTTAATCCATGCGCTCGAAAGGCTATCACCGCGCTTCTGAGCTTATGGCGGGAACTTTATAACATTTGTATAAATTTTAGCAACTTTAGCCAAAAATGTCTTGACTTATGTTTATTTCAGCATAAGTTTAGCTCAAGTTCACAGGAGGTAAGAAAATGAAACTTGGCTACCAAACGATTACTTGGGGTGGAGTTGTAGGTCAGGCACAGGGAGTCACAAGCATTAAGGATCTCTTTTATCAGACCTACGGTTCTACAGCTAAGGCTTGTCAGGATATCGCTGCCGCGGGATACACAGGCATTGAAATCTTTGACGGCAATCTAGCTGAATATGCAAATGATCCAGATTCCTTTAAGAATCTTCTATCGCAACATAAGCTCGAATTAGTAAGCGTTTATACAGGTGCCAATTTCATCTATAACGACATCCTTGTTGATGAATTCCACAAGATTAAGCAAGCAATTTCCTTCGCTAAATCTATGGGTGCAATCAACCTTATTGTTGGTGGAGGTGCAAAACGTTCAACTGGAACTACGGAAGAGGATTACCGTATGTTGGCAAAAGGCTTGGATCAAGTGACCGATCTAGCTGCTGCTGCTGGTTTAACTGCTTGTTATCACCCACATCTAACAACAATTGTTGAAACTACTGCCGAGCTGGACAAGATTATGGGTCTTTCAAAGATTCATTTCTGCCCAGACACCGCTCACTTAACTGCGGGCGGCGTTGATGCTGCAGCAGCTATCCGAAAGTATGGGAATCGTGTTCGCCACGTTCATCTTAAGGATTACACAGCAAATCCATTTGCCTTCTTGCCTCTCGGTAAGGGTGAAATTGATTTTGCAAATATCTTCTCCGCACTCAAGGAAGTCTCTTACGACGGTTGGCTAGTAGTCGAACTTGATGGATATGACGGTGATCCAAAGGAAGCCGCTGATATCAGTATGAAGTTCATTAACGAAAATCTGAAGTAAGAATTTTAAAATCCATAGTTGTAAAAATCAAATTCCGAGGAGGAATCATGAAGGCTAGTAATAAATCAAAGGTTGTGTTGGCAGCGCTAACTGCAGCACTTCTTGGAGTATCAACAATCTCTGCTGTAGGTGCAGAATCTGCAGCATCGATTGCAACAAAGGGTTTGGCTGAGCTTGCTAAGGGCGTTTATTCAACAGGACCTAATGGCGAGACAGCTGCACCTGCAGCTTCACTTACTTTCACATCAGCTGAACTTGCAAAATTAAAGGGAATGAATGCAACAGCTGCAATCGCATTCCACTTGACTTCAGATTGGACATCAGGACAGCAGGCAGGTCTTACAAAGCGCTTCGGTGAATTGGGTATCAAGATTGTTGGAGTCACACAGGCTGACTTCAAGGCTGATGTTCAGGTTTCACAGATTCAGACTCTGATGGCTAAGAAGCCAAATATTTTGGTTTCGATTCCAGTAGATGGTCAAGCAACAGCTGAGGCATACAAGGCAGCAGCTGCAGCTGGCGCAAAGATTGTCTTCATGGACAACACAGCAGCAGGGCTCACAGTTGGCAAGGATTATGTTTCTGTAGTTTCTGCAGATAATTATGCAAACGGTGCAGCATCAGCTTATATCTTGGGTCGTGAGCTCAATGGTAAGGGAACAATCGCTCTCATCCACCACGCCGCAGACTTCTGGGTAACAAAGCAACGATGGAATGGATTCAAGGAAACTATCACTAAGAAGTTCCCTGGAATCAAGATTGTTGACGATCAAGGAATCTCAGGTCCAGACTTCGCTGGAGATGCTCAAAAGGCAGCAACAGCAATTCTTACAAAGAATCCAAAGATCAGTGCAATCTGGGCAGTATGGGATACACCAGCGGAAGGTGTAATGGCTGCGCTTCGCGATGCAGGAAATACAACTACAAAGATTGCAACACAGGATCTTGGTGCAAACGTTGCGATTTCCTTAGCGAAGAAGGGTCCAGTTATTGGACTTGGAGCTCAGCGTCCATACGATGCAGGAGTCACAGAAGCAAACCTTGCTGCGTACTCACTACTCGGTAAGAAGGCACCTGCGTATATCGCAATGCCTGCACTAGCAGTTGACCACGCTGGAGTTTTGAAGGCTTGGCAGACTGTTTACAGCGCATCAGCACCAGCTGATCTAAAAGCTTCTTTCAAGAAGTAGTTGCGCAGAGTCCCCTTTAAGGGACAAATTAGGAAATGCCACCCCGGGCTTAAAACCCCGGGGTGGCCACTAAAAATTAATTAAGGGATATGAAAATGAAAAAGTTAAATGTTGGGTTAATTGGTGCAGGCTTCATGGGCAAAGCCCACTCACTTGCATATATGGCTATGCCTATGTTCTTCTGGCCAGCACCTGCAATACCTGTTCGTAAATCAATCGTGGATATCAACGATTCAGTTGCTGCAGAGGCAGCTCAACGTTTTGGCTTCGAAAAGAGTAGCTCTGACTGGCGATCTGTCGTTGAAGATCCCGAGATCGACATCATTGACATTGCAACGCCAAATCATTTGCACGCTGAAATTGCAATCGCAGCAGCAGCCGCAGGAAAACATATTATTAGTGAAAAACCACTGGCACGAAGCGGTGAAGAAGCAAAGACCATGTATGACGCAGTGAAGAATGCTGGAATCGTGCATATGGTTGCTTTCAACTATCGCCGTACACCGGCTGTTGCACTTGCCAAGAAATACATTGATGAAGGCGCACTCGGAGATATTCTGAACTTTAGAGGAACTTACCTTCAAGATTGGTCTGCAGATCCAGATGGACCACTTTCGTGGAGATTCCAAAAGAGCATTGCAGGCTCTGGCTCTCTTGGAGATATTGGAACTCACGTAGTGGACATGGCTCGCTACCTTTGCGGTGAAATTACGCAAGTCAACACTCAGTTAAAAACCTGGGTGAAGACTCGCCCACTTCAAGCAGGTGGCGTAGACAAGCTTGGTGCAAGCACCAAAGACTCCACTGCTCCACGCGGTGAAGTCGATGTCGACGATGAAGTTCTCTCGCTCCTCGAATTCCAAAATGGAGCAATCGGATCTTTGGAGGCAACACGAAATGCGCACGGAAGAAATAACTTCCTGACATTTGAAATCCATGGAACTTTGGGATCTGTTTACTTCAACTACGAACGTCGTGATGAGCTACAGGTTGCCTTCGCGGCGGATCAGTCCGATCGCAAAGGTTTCCGTACTGTTTATACCGGCCCAGCTCACCCATACGGAGAAGGATTGTGGCCAATCCCAGCACTCGGAATTGGGTATGGCGAAACGAAGATCATTGAAACTTATGACTTCATCAAAGCAATTATGGAGGGCGGAGAAGTTAGTCCAAACTTCAAGGATGGATATCAGATCAATCTCATTGCAGATGCAATGGCAGCTTCATCCCAATCTCGATCATGGACTCAAGTCCAGTTAGTTAAGTAAGGTAGAAAAGGAATAGCCCATGTCTAGCAACTTTAACGTCGTAGAAATGCTTGACATTTCTAAGTCGTTCTTTGGCGTTAAAGTGCTAGACGAGGTGAGTTTCAGCGTTTCTTCTGGAGAAATTCACGCACTTGCTGGCGAAAATGGAGCTGGCAAATCAACTCTGATGAAGATTCTTCAAGGTGTCTACTCAATGGACTCTGGGGAAATCCGGATTGCAGGAAAGAAAGTTTCGATAGATACTTTCCAAGATGCCCGCAAGCATGGGATCGGAATGGTGTTCCAGGAATTCTCTCTAGTTCCTGAACTCTCAGTCGCACAAAATATCTTCTTAGATAGAGAGCATAAGAATCGATTTGGGTTATTTGATGAGAAGGAAACCATCAGTAAGTCAAGAATGGTTATGGAAGAACTCGGTTTGGCGATAGATGTCACTGCGAAAGTCTCAACACTTGGTCGCGCATATCAACAGCTAACTGAAATTGCTAAAGCAATCGCGGGAGATGCCAAAATCCTTATCTTGGATGAACCCACTGCATCACTGGCAAAGGAAGAAGTGGATGCCCTCTTTAAAGTTTTGAAGCAATTAACTCTCCGAGGTGTATCAATCGTCTATATCAGCCACAGAATGGATGAGATCTATCAAATCTGTGATCGGATAACCATTTTGCGTGATGGAAAGAAAATTGCAGTATCCCCACTTGCAGAAATTACTCCCCAAGAAATCATCGCTCACATCACAGGTCGTAAAGATGTTCAAATGTTGTCTCATGAAGGCAAATCTGTAGAACGCTCGGTAGTGCCAATTTTTGAAGGTATCGGAATACGCGTTGGAGATCGTGTCAATAATGTTTCTTTCAAGCTATACCCGGGTGAGATTCTTGGTCTAGCCGGTCTTATGGGTAGCGGGCGCACTGAGCTTGTGAGAGCCATCTTTGGTATGGATAAGAAAGATGCTGGTGTAGTCAAGATTGCTGGCCAGGAAGTGAGCATTAAATCTCCCAGAGATGCCATGTCAAATGGGATTGCTTTCATCCCAGAAGATCGTCGTCGCCAAGGATTGGTTATGGAGCATTCTGTGAAACAGAATATCCTGAGTACAAATCTGTCATCACTTTCACATAAAAGTTTTCTCAACTTCTCCAAGATAAATACCGTGGTCCAAGATTCGATTATCAATTTTGAAGTTAGGCCAGCTGAGGCTAACCGAGAAGTTCGCCTCCTCTCTGGCGGCAATCAACAAAAAGTGGTCATTGCAAAGTGGATGGCGACCAATCCGAAAATAGTTTTAATGGATGAGCCAACCGTGGGTGTCGATATTGGAACAAAAGTCGAGATTATGAAGTTGGTTCGCTCAATTGCAGCGGAAGGAAAATCAGTAATTCTCGTATCTTCAGAGCTACCGGAATTGCTGGGTGTGTGTCACCGAATTCTTGTAATACGAAAAGGTGAGATTGCAGAAGAGTTAGACAGAAAAGAAATAAGAGATGAAGACCATCTTCAAATGATCGTTCAAGGGATAAGAATATGAAGCTGCCAAACATTAAAAGAATCGACTTAAGAGCCACACTTATTTATTGGATGTTTGCTGGTATCTTCCTTTTCTTTGCCATCTTGCTCCATAACGATGGATTCCTGCAGTCAAATAATCTGCTCAACATCTTCCGCCAGACTGCAACAATCACAGTGATGGCAGTTGGAATGACCTTCGTTATTTCGGCTGCTGAAATCGATCTCTCTATTGGTGGGGTCGCAGGCCTGACAAGTGTTGTGTGTGCGCTGATGCTCCGTGACTATGGTCTTTTCCAGGGAATACTCGGTGGTCTTGCCATTGGGCTCATTGTGGGCTCCCTAAATGGTTTATTGGTGTCACGAGTAGGAATCCCCAGCTTCTTGGTAACACTAGGTATGCAAGGTGTAGCGATTGGATTTGCAGCACTCATCACTGATTACCATCCAATTCCGATCCTAAACGATACTTTCAATACGCTATTTGGTTCAGGAACGATTGGCTGGTTCCCAGGGTTGTTGGTCTGGAGTTTTACAGCTGTGCTCATTGGTTGGATCACACTCACAAAGACAACATTTGGACGCAGAGTGCTGGCCACAGGTGGAAATCGCGATGCAGCTGAATTTAATGGCATAAATACCAAGAATGTTAAATTCAAAGTGATGTTGATTTCCTCACTTGTCGCCTCAATTGCTGGTCTTTTGTATGCAGGACGTTTGCAAACTGGACGGTATGAGTGGGGCGCAGGAGATGAACTCTCTGCAATTGCTGCAGTGATTTTGGGTGGCACAAGCCTATTTGGCGGAAGTGGAACCATTATTGGAACATTCTTCGGTGCACTTCTCGTCGGTCTAATTAACAATGGACTCATTCTGGCTGGTCTACCTGTCAGTCAACAGCAGATCATTCGCGGAATGATAATCATTCTTGCGGTAGCACTTGCGAAGAAAAAGTGAAATGACAACTACATTCTCCCGCGACGAAGTAATCGATACTCCGCAACTAGTCATTAATGCAGGTGTGATTGGTTTTGGTTTTATTGGTGAAGTACACGTACGAGCTATTAGAGCATCAGGTGGCGTAGTCACAGCAATTGCTGCAAAGACACTGGACGAAGCGAGTAGTGCTGCTCAGAAGATGGGCATTGCTAAGGCGCTCACCATTGATGAGATGTTGAGTGATGAAGACATCGACGTCATCCATATCTGCACTCCGAATGTTTTCCATGCTGAGTTAGCAGAGCAAGTAATTCGCTCAGGTAAGCACGTAATTTGCGAAAAGCCACTAGCTACCACTGTTGCCCAGGCACAACATCTCAATGATTTAGCGCTTGCTAAAGACGTTATTGCAACAGTTCCGTTTGTCTATCGATATCACCCATCAGTCCGTGAGGCTCGCTCTCGAGTCTCACATTTAAAAGAGCCTCTCAATCTTTTGCACGGTTACTACCTGCAAGATTGGCTTTCACGCGAAACAACCGTTAACTGGCGCTTAGATTCACGTATCGGGGGCCCATCACGTGCATTTGGCGATATTGGAGTGCACTGGTGTGATTTGCTTGAATTTGTGACAGGTCATCGAATTACACACCTCAATGCGCAATTTATGAAGGTATTTCAGAACCGTGGCGAGAAAGTTGAAATTGATACTGAAGATGGTGCCACGATGATTTTTAGAACAGATAAAGGTGCTCAGGGATCCCTTGTGCTGAGCCAAGTATCTGCTGGGCGAAAGAATAAATTGTGGTTCTCATTCGAGAGCCCAAGCGAAAGCTTTGTCTTCGACCAAGAGTCACCAGAATCATTGTGGATCGGTGGACTTGCCTCCAATCAAATTGTGATGCGTGGAGTGAATGAAGAGTCAACAGGTGCCAAGTCGTACTCAATTCTTCCGGCTGGCCATCCACAGGGCTACCAAGACTGCTTTAATTCATTTGTGAGTGATACCTATCGGTCAATTGGTGGGGCAGAAATAGAGGGCCTACCGAATTTCAAGGATGGACTTCGCGCTGCGAAATTAACTGAAGCTGTATTAACTTCAGCTAAAACGGGAAATTGGGTAGAGATTAAATGAAACTTGGTTTCTTGACAGCATGTTTACCAAAACTCTCGTTAGAGCAAATTGCTGATTGGGCAGTGCAAGAGGGGTTTGAATCACTAGAAGTAGCTGCGTGGCCGGATCTTGGCGAGAGACCATTTATTGCAACTCATATCGATGCTGAAAAAAGCGATGCTGAATACATCGCCTCTGTTAAGAAGATTTTCACTGATCGCAAGATAACTCTATCTTCCCTTGCCTTTTACGATAATAATTTGCATCCTGACCAAAGCTCGCGCGATGCCATTAACGCACACGTCATCAAATGTATTGATACTGCTGCGGCGCTAGGCGTAGAAACCGTAGGAACTTTTATTGGACGCGATTGGAACAAGCCGGTTCGAGAGAATCTTGCAATGGCTAAGGATGTATTTGCACCCCTTGTTAAGCATGCGGATTCAAAAGGTGTAAAAATTATTATTGAAAATTGTGTCATGGAAGGATGGCATCCAGATGGCTATCCAGGCAACCTGGCATATTCACCAGAGCTATGGGAGTGGATGTTCAATCTTGGTTTATATTTAAATTATGATCCTTCACATCTGGTGTGGATGGGCATTGATCCGATTGCGGCAGTCAAGCCATATATTGATCGCATTCCTCACGCGCAGGCAAAAGATATTGAAGTAAATAAAGCGCAGAGAAATTTCTATGGCTATCCTGGAAAGTCTGTGGTTCGCGAGAATCCATGGGATGTGGGTTGGTGGCGTTACCGAGTACCAGGTTTAGGCGATGTTGATTGGCGCAGATTAATTGATGTCATGTATGAAGGTGGCTTCAATGGAACGCTTTCTGTCGAACATGAAGATCCGTTGTGGGGTGGCACCGAAGATAAGGTCAAAGTTGGACTACAAATTGCTTATAAAACGCTTCGACCACATATCGTGAAATGAGTTTATAAATGAGTAATGAAGAAATATTCATGTGTGCTCGGTTTCAGGGGAAAAGAGAGAAGCTAGAAGAACTACGCTCTCGCCTTCTTCAGATGGTTGAATTCACTTCACAAGAAGAAGGATGTCTTTTCTATAATTTGCACGTAGACCGCGATGACCCAACCATCTTCTATTTCCTAGAAGGTTGGAAAAATTCAGAGGCATTGGCTTTCCATGATCAGACGCGTTATGTTCAGGCAATCATTCAGGACGCCCCAGAACTGACTACGAACGGTATTAAGGTCAACTTTATGACCAAAATTTCCTAACAAACTAGAGACTAATAAGTGCCTGCCATATCTATTTCACGCAGCCTATTTCCTTAATTTGGACTTACTTGGGTAACGGTTACACTTCTCCAGCATCGCAACCACTTTAGTTGCGCCAGCGTGGGGCCTATAGCTCAGTCGGTAGAGCAACGGACTTTTAATCCGTGGGTCGACAGTTCGAGCCTGTCTGGGCCCACTCAGCTCTCTTTATTTAACTTATCAAGATTTGGCCGAGGGATTTTTGGGCGATCGCCATGTAGGAATCGTCGGTACATATATATGGCAACCCCGGCAAAGAATGGCCATTCAAATGTGTAAACCCAAGCTCGCCAATGTCCCTCATGTGCTCGATTCCATTCGAACCAGCCAGCCCACATACAAAATGGAATGACGATTGCGAGTACCGCAAGGAAATATCGCTTCTGATTCTTAGTGAGGGGCTTTAACTCTTCACCATTCTTAACCCAATCGGGCGCTTCGAATTCTTCTTTAGCCATTACGTACTTCTCTTTCCGCGGCAATTTCTGCATCTATTTCTTCAGATTTTCTCTCTTCAGATTTAATCCAGTGATAGACCGCAAAAGACATCCAGATGGTGTCAATGATCATCGCGCCCGACCACATAAGTGAACCACCGCGACGTTGATCCGTGATTGCGTACATATCGTTATATAACGAGCCATGGCTAACATAGATGAAGAAGCCAGTCAGAGTTTCAGGAACCATCATGAGAAAGAGTGAAATCACGGCCATTGCTGGAGAGATTCTTCGATCTAAAAAGTTTCTATCTAGGAGATTAAAATAAAAGAAATATGGAAGAGCGATATAAAGGGGTATCTCAAGGTAGGTATGTGCCCAGGGATTTTCCATAATAAAGCCATGAGGACCAGGGAGGTGAACCCCGATCATCAGCGCAGCGTAAGTAGTCCAACTGAGGAGCGGATTGGTGAGACCGCGGAATATCTTCCCCGAGGGATTAAATGAAGATGGAGTGCCTAGAACCAGAAGTGGTCCTGTCACCATCATCATCGTGATGTGCTGCACCATATGAAGTGAGAAGTAATCCATTGCTCGAGCGCCGATAGGCGTGTTAACA
>Ga0209189_1003345_pt1 | contig 10805 bp, 27 predicted proteins | sample C_130820_EF_Meta_FD_187308 | JGI IMG/M metagenome (GOLD analysis project Ga0209189, IMG submission 187308) | Freshwater microbial communities from Lake Croche, Canada to study carbon cycling - C_130820_EF_MetaG (SPAdes) (version 3) | ecosystem: Environmental > Aquatic > Freshwater > Lake...
GTGTGAATGTCCTTCTTACTGGAAGGCCAAGGGCGGTAGCGATTACGTTATCAAAAATTTCACCGATTTCGCCAATGCGACCGCAACGGTCATGGCTCTCCGCTCAAAAATTGAGCAGAGCAATGAGTATTTCTGTGAGGAAATTATTGATTGGGAAATTGTCAATGATGACCATCTCACATGGTTCGAACAATCACAATTAGATTATGAGGGTAAAATCACCCATGGTCCGATTGAATTAACATTATAATTTAAGGAAACAAAATGCGTACTAAAACCTATATTCAAGGCTTCAAGAATTCACAAAAAATCCGTGTGATAATTGACGGATTCGGAATTTACACCACCGTTGCAGGTGTTCCAGAAGTGTTTGCTACACATAGTCACCGCCAAGCTGCTAACGATGGATTGTTGCGTTTGGCTTATATGCGTTACATGGCGCAAAAAGAAGGTGAGTTGATTCCGACTGGTGTTGGGATGACAAGTTACAATACCACTCAAAAGGGTATGCAAGTCCAAGTTGATTTGTTGTAAAAAAACAACATGCTGGAAAGTGCTTGACTTTCTTGCCAATTCGTGTATAATGGTATCTGTTGAGTTGATAAAGGAATGAAATGAAAGATAAGTTGTCTTGGGAAATGCAGGCATACGGTTCTCCCGCCGATGCAATTATCGCTTCTGTTGAAGAATCGATTACTTTTAAATTCTCTGGTATCGGTATGGTGATTGCATCATATTTGTCCGATGCTCAAGAAATGTTGGAACATAATGACAAAAATACTGCTCGCCAGTATATCAATATTGCTAAAATGTTGATGATGAATTATGACCTCGGTTTTAAACGTGCTTAAGGATTAAAAAATGTCTACAGTAAAAGAATACACCCTCGAAATTTACAAAGCCGACAAACGCACTAAAAAAGGTGTCCGTTTGGTTGAAAAACGTGACTTTGCGCCTGTGACCAAAGATTACATTAATTCAGTTGTAAACCAATGGATCGAACTTGGATTTATTGTTAATGTTTTTGAAACTTATGTCACCAAAACAAATCTTATGGGCGGAAAAGAATTTAAAGAGCGTTATGATACGCCTTACTTTTGCAGTCCCGCAAGCGAATCTTATTGGAGTATGTAATGATTAAAAGTAAATATTTTTACCTTGACTTGATTGGTGAATTGAAATCACTTGATGGCGCTCAAATTAACATGTTGACCGACCAACTAGTAAAATACGAACCAGAATTAGCTAATAAGCTTTCTTTAAATATTTGGGCTTCTTTCCAAGAAGCCGACCTTGCAAAAGAAGAAAATGATAATTTATACCCATCAAAAATCTAAAAAGAAAAATAAGACTAAAAAAGAAATTGCCGAGTATGATGCTTGGTTAAAAAATCTTAAATCACAAACCACAAATTTTTCTAATAATGTAAAAGTCCACAAAGTGAAATTTAATACAACAATTCCAAAATTGACTTGCCCGCCTGGTCGTGAGACTATTCGGCATCCAAGTTTGAATAGTGTTAACGGAAATGGCGTAGCAACAAAACCAATACATGGTAAAGTTTATACAGGTACTGCTATGTTAGGTATTGGTACTTTGCATAAAAGTAATGCCGTGCCAATTTTTACTGACGAAGAAGCTCGTGACCAAGCGAACATGCGAAGATGAGTACTTTAGTATTACTGTTGCTTTCACGCAACACCCACCGAAAAACGCTTGCCTTTTTCTGTGGTTCTGTTATAATCATACCATGACATTAAGAAAAGGCGTTTGAAAATGAATTTATTATCCACTGGTAATCCAAAGATTCTTAAAGGTATTGCACAAGGTTACAATACCTATATTTTACACCTCGCACCCGCAAATTTATCGGGTTATGAGGTTTGTGCTAAACGAACCATCGGTTGTACCGATGCATGTTTGAACCTTGCAGGCCGTGGCGGTATGTTTAAAAAAGGTGAATTCACAAACGCTATTCAAAAAGCTCGCATTCGCAAAACTAAAATGTTTTTTGAAGACCGTATTAATTTTATGAAATTGATTGTTAAAGATATTGAATTGGCGATTAAACAATCCGCCAAGAAAAATTTAATTCCTGCATTCCGTTTGAACGGAACATCCGACCTCGCATTTGAAAAATATGAAGTTGTCCGCAACGGACAATTGTTCCGCAATATTTTCACCGCATTTCCAGAAGTGACGTTTTACGATTACACCAAGATCCTTGGGCGTAAAATTAAAGAGTATACAAATTATTCTTTGACCTTTTCTGCCGCGGATGGAAATGATGTTGACGTTATGTCGGCAATGAATCAAGGCTATAATGTCGCCGTTGTATTTAATATCAAAAAAGGATCACCAATGCCTGACACATACGGAATCCGTCCTGTGTTTAACGGTGATGATTCCGATTTAAGATTTTTAGATCCAAAAGGTGTTGTTGTCGGCCTTTATGCAAAAGGCAAAGCAAAAAAAGACACCACAGGATTCGTAAAGTATCCTGTAATGATGTTGAAAGTTGCTTAATGTATCAATTAGAATTATCATTATCGGAAAGAAACAATATGAGAGAATTCGAATTTTATTTAAACGCTTGGGTATTCTGTTTCAGGAATCAGGTACCTATAGACCGTATCACTAGAAAATCTTGGAAAACATGGGAAGTTGAATTATGAAAAAACTATTAATCGTACCTTTGGTACTCTGTGTTGTTGCTTGTTCGTCAACACCAACATATAAATTATCTGGATACAAAGGTCCAGAAGCTATGGATAGAAATGAATCCGTGCAGGCTCAAAAGCAATGTATTTTTGCTAAATTGCGTCCTAACGTAGAATATCTTTCCGTCAAAACTGATTCTGGTCCAAAAGTGATGGTTCCAGTTAATGTGCATTGTGAACCTTATTGAATATCATGTTGCTTGATGTAATTCTCCAACAAGAAGTTTTGGAAATTATTTTAGTTGTTGGTCTTATAGTTGTTGTGCTTGGTTTGTTCTGGCGTATTATTATGATTGGATTCTTGATGCTGTTTAGCGTGTATGTACTTGCTAATCATCCATCAACACAAACAAACCAACAACCAATGATAACTGAAATCGAGGCTAAAGAAGTTATTCGTATTGAAACTCCTAAAATTGTAGATCCAAAACGAAGTGCATATGTTTCGGATTGTGTTAGTTTTGGGTTTGAGAAATCATGGTGTGAGGATAATTGGGATGACAAAAACTAAATTTAAAGTTTATTGTGAGTGGTGTCAAGATTGGCATTTTACCGATGAAGTTGAAATGCTAAATATTGAAGAAGATTTTGAAGGTCGAGATGTTATGCATTTCGAATGTGGAAAACCACCATCATGGAATGAAGACATTTCACGTTATGATGGTACATCGTCATTAGTTTATAAGGAATGAAAAAATGGGAACTCGTAGTTTAACTTTTGTGTATGATGGTGATAAACCAATCATTAATATGTACCGTCAATATGATGGATATCCTGAAGGCCATGGTCGTGAACTTGCTGAATTTTTAATGTCTGGTAAAATGGTAAATGGTTTCTCAGATGATAATGCTAAACAATTTAATGGCATGGGTTGTCTTGCAGCCCAAATGATTGTGCATTTTAAGAAAAGTGTTGGTGGATTTTATATCCATGCTGTTACTGATACAGAATGCTGGCAAGATTATGAATACCACGTTTATGAAAATCGTGTAGTGGTAAAAAATCCAGATACGGTAATTTTCTCTGGTACCTATGAACAGTTTTCGACCTTTTGCTCAACGGCAAATGTCCGAGAAACCGCTTGACATGCCGGTTAATGTGTGTTATAATTGTGTCTCAAACTAACTTAAATAAGGAAATATATTATGCGTTTTCGCAATAAACAATCTAAACCCCTCGTATGGGAAAAAGTCTTGGCAATGATGTTGTCAGGCGAACCAATTGCAAAAGAAGATTTTGATGCTGAATTGGGTGAGATTGCCTACAAACTTTCTACCTTCATCTGGCGTATCAAGATTGAAGGCGGTACTGTGAAAGTCGTTAAAGACGGCCGCAAAGTGTCCGCTTATCAATTGATGAATGTCGCTGTAATGCAAAAGTACATGGACAATCGTAACAAAGTATTTGCAACCGCTGCAACTGCTAAAGTTGCTAAAGTAAAAGCGAAAGCTATGAAACCTGCTAAAGTTGCTAAACCTGTGAGTAAATCTCCAATCAAGAAACTTGCAGATTTGAATGCTGTACCCGCTGTTGTTGAGAAAACAGAAGTGATGGAAGTTACTGAAATTACCGAAATGCCGGTTACTCAGTAATGAATGAATCACAAAAGGAAATCCTCTTGATTACTCAAGAGGAATGTGCAGAAGTTACCCAAGCTATTTCTAAAGTCTTTCGATTTGGCGTTGATGTTAAATACAATGAACGAACCAATAAAGAAAGATTGACAGAAGAGCTGGGTGACTTGCATTGCATGATTGAATTACTTGTCGAATCTGGTCTTATTGACCGAAAAGAATTATTAAATGCTTCTGGTAATAAACGAAATAAATTACTGAAGTGGTCTAATATTTTTGGAGAAAAAGAATGAGTTATATTGTTAAACTTGAAGAAGACTTAGAAACTGGTGATTTGATATTGCCATTACCAGAAAAGCTTCTAGAAGAAACTGGTTGGAAAACTGGCGATACTTTAGATTGGAAAGATAATGGTGATGGTACATTTTCAATGACTAAAAAAGAACCTACTACCGAATGGGTTCTTGTTGAAACTGTTTCGCAATTCCGTGAACGCTATATGGTTGAAGTACCTAAAGGTAAAGAATTGTGGGCACTTGATACTGTAACTTTGAATGAAGCAAAAGAATTTAGTCAAGAACATCTTGGTGAAACAATTGTTTCTCACCGTGTTGTATCACTAGAAGAAGCTTTGGTACTGTGCGATAAAGATAATGATTATTGCTCAGCATGGTCTAGTGACAAAAAAATAGATGCCTTCTTTACGAAAGAAGGTGAGAATGTTGAACTTTGAACGTATCCATGATTACCTGAAATATTCAGGTTTAACTGTTACAATAGTATTGAATCCATTCCATTGGACATGGATTCCCAAAATGAGTCCTATCATTGACACTATTACCGATGGTGAAATGGATGGGACTATGTTTGCATTTTTGTTTATAAGAATATCATGTTGGATTGATAACGGAGACTGGTAATGAATATTTTTTATCTGAGTAATGATCCTAGAATCTGTGCTGAAATGCACTTAGATAAGCACGTTGTGAAAATGATCCTTGAATATGCTCAATTACTTTCTACAGCCCATCGTGTATTAGATGGTGAACAAAGTCCTTGGTTTACTACTGCGGCTGGTAGAAAAAAAAGAGAATGGATGTTATATGATGACCGACAAAATATATTATATGCCGCTACTCATATCAATCATCCCTCTGCTGTTTGGGTAAGATATTCAGATAAAAATTACACATGGCTTGTTTGCTTATTGAATGAACTATGTAAAGAATACACACACAGATATGGTAAAATCCATAAATGCGAGCGTGATGGTCTTGTAAAACTTTTAAAAGAATTGCCTAAAAACATTCAAATTAAAAATTTTACAGAACCAACACCTGCAATGCCAGATGATGTTAAAGTTTTGCGTGAAGTTGAGACTGATAGATTTGAAATTGATTCTATAAAATCCTATCACAAATACTATATACATAATAAAGTACATATTGCAAAATGGACTAAACGTGAAATGCCTTTATGGTATAGTGAAGGAATTAAAAATGCCAACATACAGCTTTCTAAACAACGAAACAAATGAAATCTTTGATTCGTTTATGAGCTTCTCATCAAGAGAAGATTATCTAAAACAAAACCCCCACATCCAATCTGTAGTCACCTCAGCATCTATTGTTAGTGGTGTTTCTATTACTGGTAAAGTACCTGATGGTTTCAAAGAAGTCCTTTCTAAGGTCGCCGAAAGCCATAAGTCTAGTTCAGTTGCGGATAAACATGGTAGAAAATCATCAAAGGAGATTAAGACTAAACAATTAGTTGATAAGCATATCGGTTAACATCGTGAATCATTTTTGTTATGGTAAATCAATTTTTGAGGAATTACAAATGGCTAAAACAAAAGATATTACCAAAAAATCAGCTTTACTACACAGGATTTTTGACAAAACAAACTTTAGAAGAACAGTAGAAAAGGAACTATACGATATGCTAATACAAAAACAATCTCCAATATATGCAACAATTATACACCAATACCCTAGATTGAATTGAATGAATTTTAAACATGTTAAATTAAAAGAATTAGATTTTGATTTAAAAGCAGTTACAACAGAAAAGGGTCGAGAATACCAAACACCAGGTGGTTCTTCTTACCCTTCTGTTACAACTGTTTTATCTGAATATAATAAAAAGGCCATTTTCGAATGGCGTGAAAGAGTAGGTGCCGAACAAGCAAATAAAATTGCTAAAAGCGCATCTAATCGTGGTACAAAACTGCATACTGTTTGTGAAAAATATTTGTTAAATGAAATGACAGATTTAAAATTACAAACAATGATGCCGGACACCAAAGAATTGTTTGTATCACTTAAACCTCATTTAGATGAGAACATAGGTGAAATATATTCTATTGAACAAGCATTGTATTCTTCTGAATTACGTTTAGCTGGTCGTGTTGACTGTATCGCAGAATGGAATAATGAATTAGCTGTAATTGATTTTAAGTCTTCAACTAAACCAAAACTTGAAGATAATATTCTTAATTACTTTATGCAATGTACCGCATACGCAATAATGTTTGAAGAAATTACTGGTAGACCAATTAATAAATTGGTTATTGCCATCGCTGTTGCAGATGGTTCTAATCAGATATTTGTTAGAGAAAAGAAACAAGAATATATCGATTCTCTAAATCATTATATCGGCAAATATTGGCAAAAGAAGTTGACAAACTAAATAAAGGCTGTTATAATGTAAGTTATAGTTGTATGAAGCAACTAGAAAAGTATTCTGGACGTGGGTTCGACTCCCACCAGGTCCACCATAAGGAATTTTATGAAAGTAAAAAAACTAATTAAGAAACTATACAAAGCAATTTTTAAACATCAAGTTAAGAAAGAAGGTAAAATTTATCAAAAATTGCTTCGTAAAAGTATTAGAGGTAAAAATACTTTTGTTGTTAGATGAAATTCTTTATGATGGGCCTGCCATGGTTTCGACAGGGTAACAAGTATAGAAGTGGACAACTCACCAGAGTAGGTGTAAAAACTAAATCAAAGTAAACGCAAACGACTCACAGTTCGCATTAGCAGCCTAAACACTGCTTAGGGTTTCGGTTGGTTTCCTCGTAACAGAATAACCAACCATTATTATTTACAGGTGAGAAATGACAAGACTAGAAGGTTACGTTAACAAAGGTTGGGGTTCAGAATTAATTTGGGCTACTAATGACAAGTACTGTGGCAAGTTAATGAAGTTTAACAAAGATGCCAAATTCAGTATGCACTTCCACGCACAAAAAGATGAGACATGGTATGTTTTATCTGGAAAGTTTGAAGTGAAATATATTATGACTCAAGACGCTTCTATGAAATCCCAAATACTTGAAAAAGGCTCTGTGTGGAGAAATGAACCACTTGAACCACATCAGTTGATTTGCCTTGAAGAAGGTACAATCATTGAAGTTAGCACACCTGATTCAGTAGAAGATAATTATCGTGTAATGCCAGGAGATTCACAGAAATGAAAGTTTACATAAGCAAATATCGCTATCATTGGTTGTCACCATACACCATACTAAAGGCTGTTTGTTTTTGGGAAAAAGATGATGATGTGTTTTATAACCATGAAGACAAACCAAATACGCCTTATGAAAAATGGATCAATCGTTTAAATCCATTTTGTTTAGGCCTACAAAAGTTTTTGAACTTTGTTCATCCTAAAATTGACTATGTAAAGATTGATTACTGGGATACTTGGTCTATGGATCATACTCTTGGTATGATTGCTTTACCAATGTTGAAGCAGTTGCAACAAAAGAAACATGGTGCACCTTTTGTTGATGATGAAGATGTACCTGAAGAATTGAAATCAACTTCAGCACCACCAAAAGAGAATGAATGGGATACTGATGAGAACCATTTCAAACGCTGGGATTGGGTGATGAATGAAATGATTTTTGCTTTTGAACATCACCTCGATGATAAATGGGAAGAAAAATATTCTAAAGGTAAATTCAGTACAAGAAGTGAAGCCTGTGAGTGGGACGAAAATGGTAAAGCTAAGATGTACAAAATGATGTACAATGATGACCACACACATGAAACTGATTATGAAGGTTTAAAAGTTGTACATGAAAGAATTAGAAACGGCTTCAAGTTATTTGGTAAGTATTATCAGAACCTATGGGATTAATTTGGAGAAGATGGGCTAAAGCATTAGGCGATAAGTCCGGAGATTCAGATAGAGAGGCAGATATCATTGCCTCAATTCGTACAGTCATTCTATTGATATATGTTATTACAAATTTTGTAATCATTGCTGGAGTTTTAAGGCACTGGAATGACTAAATAACTATACTACCACAACACACACAATGGTAGTATAACACACACAGGAGAAAACTATGTCAAATATGACACCTTTTGAAATTCGTCTTGAGCTATTAAAAATGGCAAAAGACATGCTATATGATGATTACTTCGGTACAAGAGAACGCATTTCCAATAACTGGCAAATGCAATGCGAAACAGCTAGACACAAAGGTGAAACACCACCTGAGCATCCTGGCTTTCCAACAATCCCCTCAGAATCAGATATCATTAATAAAGCACATGCTCTAAATGGCTTTGTGTCTAATGTTTCTGCGCCAGAAACAAAAGTTTCTGTTAAGAAAACAACTTCTTAATTAGAGGGTGAGGGACTTCGGTCCCTCCAAACACACACAAGGAGAAAGATGAAAAGTAAACCAATACTTTTAAGTTTATTATTTGCGACAATAATTTTAAGTTTATCATTTATTAATGTTGACACATATGGAATACTTCCGTATAAATCTACATTTAGTGAACTAACAGCAGATGCCAAAAAACAGGTAACTTGCCTTGCAGAGAATATCTACTTTGAAGCAGGACATGAACCGAAAGTGGGACAAACAGCTGTTGCATTCGTAACTTTCAATCGTATTCAAACTGGTAACTATGGTAATACGATATGCGAAGTGGTACAACAAAAAACAAATGGTACATGCCAATTTTCTTGGTATTGTGACACCACATTTACCTCTAGACGCTTGACAATCAAGCACACTCCATTGTATAATGAGATTCTACAGTTATCAACTAATATGTATTTGAACTATGAAAGAATCACAGATGTAACAAATGGCGCAACGTATTATCATGCTGATTATGTGAGTCCAGGGTGGACAAAACTAAAAAGGGAGACACAAATTGGCAGGCATATTTTCTACAAAAGTAAAATCGACAAAATCGACAGAAACAAAGGAATCATTTAAGATGAATAAAGATATCATAACCATCGCCGTATCGGTAATAATAGTATTATGTACCGCAATAATTGGTGTAATCGTGTATAATGTTAACGATAGAAACAACATGGCGAAAAACATCGAGGCTGCAATTGCCAAAGGTGTAGATCCCATATCTGTAAAGTGTGCATATGAAACGAATGTAAATTCAGTTTGTATTGCATATTCAATGGCAAAGAAATAATTTAAGGAGTATATTATGGCTGTTCAGCAATTGAGTGTTAATCTTCTTTCTAATCCAGAAGATAGAAAGAAACTTTTAGGTGTTATTAGTGAGTGTTCTGATGCAATGACAAGAGCACAAGCAGAGAAAGATTTGATTAGAGAATCTATTTCTGATATCAGTAAAAAATTGGAAATCCCAAAACGTCTTGTCGCCAAGATGGTGAAGGTCTATTACAAACAAAACTACGATGAAGAAGTAGCTGTACATGACCAATTCGAAACTCTTTATGAAACTGTGGTGAAATAATGCCTAAATTTACTTTTATTTGTGAACATGATGATGGTACAAAAAACACACATGAATGTGATGAAGTTTTTCTACCGAATGTTTTAGAAAACTTTGAAGCCTTCTTGCGTGGCGCTACCTTTTCTTTCAAAGGTAACTTAGATTTTTTTGATGATTCTGATACAGAACTAGATGAAGACTATGATGGCATGGAAGAATATAATACACCAGGATATCAATCGTTTGATAGTATGATAAATTCTTTGATGAGTGACACTATTGAGCAACCTAAACCCGGCAAATGTTCAGTCTGTGGTTTACCAGAAGCTGTTATGAAGATGCATAAATGCTGGGAAACAAAATGCCCAATTCAGAGTAATCATAATCATGCCAACTAAAGATGAGATGATGAAGTTTGCAAAATCTATTGATTTAATAGTTGCAGCTACAAATTACAATTATATCGAAGCGATTGTCGAACATTGCAAGAATACTGGTCTTGAACTCGAAGTTGCAGCTACATTAGTAAATGCAAATCTAAAGGCAAAGATTGAGAACGATGCAATGGATAATAATATGTTGAAAGAAAAAGGTTCTAGATTACCAATATGACTGGTTATGAAACATTTGGATTATATCAAGCTCTCAAACTACATTTTACACAAGAATCATATGACTTTTTCAAGTACAACGGAAAAACTAATATCTCTGTAACTACATTTGAGAATCGTAAAGACAAATACCATTTCTATAAATTATCTCGTAGACTTGCACAAAA
>Ga0209189_1003346_pt1 | contig 10805 bp, 6 predicted proteins | sample C_130820_EF_Meta_FD_187308 | JGI IMG/M metagenome (GOLD analysis project Ga0209189, IMG submission 187308) | Freshwater microbial communities from Lake Croche, Canada to study carbon cycling - C_130820_EF_MetaG (SPAdes) (version 3) | ecosystem: Environmental > Aquatic > Freshwater > Lake | place...
ATCTGTGACCGCACCCAACGCTTATTTCTCGTGCAGCAATATGCACTCTTACTATGGCGAAAGCTATATCGTCCAAGGCGTGGGTTTTCAAATCCAAAAGGGTGAAATCGTCGCCTTGCTGGGCCGCAATGGCGCGGGGAAAACATCGACCCTGCGCTCGATTGCCCGCCTGGACGCCCCCAAGCTGCAACAGGGCGAAATCTGGCTGGACGGCCAGCCGCTGCACACCATGAGCGCTTACCAGGCATCGCGCTTGGGCGTGGGCCTGGTGCCCGAAGACCGGCGCATCATTCCCAGCCTGACGGTAGAAGAAAACTTGCAACTGGCGCAAATTGAAAAGCCCATCGGCTGGTCTATTGAGCGCATTTACGAGCACTTCCCCCGCCTGGCCGAGCGGCGCAAACAAGAAGCGGTCACCATGTCCGGCGGCGAACAGCAAATGCTGGCCGTGGCCCGTGCGCTAGCGCGTGATGTGAAACTTCTGCTATTGGATGAGCCCTACGAAGGCCTGGCACCGGTTATCGTTCGCGAGATCGAAAAAATCCTGGAAGAAATCAAAGAACTTGGCTTTACCACCATCATCGTGGAGCAAAACGCGATCGCTGCCTTGCACTTGTCCGACCGCGCGCTGATTCTGGACATGGGCGAAGTCGTGTTCGACGGCACGGCCAAGGAAGTGATAGAAAACAGCGAATTGCGCCAACAGTATTTGGCGATTTGAGCTTTCAAGCGTCTTGCCGTATTTCAAATTTTGTAGGTAGTCACCCTGTGTGACCACCTCTGCTATTTCAACAAGGCTATGACGTGAGGCGGTACGGCCCGCCTGGGCGCTTCTTCTACATACCTCCCAAATTCAATTTTTAAACCAGCAACTTAAGCGCCAAGCCGGCAAATACCAAGGCCGCCATGCGGTTGAGGGTTTGCTGGGCTTTGGCCGAGTCGCGCAGACGCTGGCCAAAGCGCCCGGCCAACGCGGCAATGCCACCAAAAACTACCAGGGTCGCCAAGCCGAAGCAGGCGCCTAGTTGAACGATTTGCCATTGCACAGGGCCCAGCGCCGGGTCCGCAAACTGCGGCAAAAATGCCAAAAAGAAAATCGCCACTTTAGGGTTGGTGGCATTCATGATGATGCCGCGCGCATACGTTTGACGCGCACTGAGTCCCGGGGCGGCCTGGCCTTCAAGCAAGCCGGTGGGCGCGCGCCACGACAGCCAGGCCAGCCACAGCAAATACAGCGCACCCACACCTTTGAGCACGCCAAAAGCCAGCGGCGAGGCCTCTAACAATGCCGCCAGGCCCAGGGCCACCGCTGCCGTGTGAAATAACAAACCGGTACACAAACCTAGCACCACCAATACCCCGGCGCGCATACCGTGCTGGGCGGAGTGCACCAACACAAATACATTGTCTGGCCCGGGTGACAAGGCCAACAGCACGGACACGGAAAAAAATGCCAAACCGGTTTGCAAACTCAACATAGGCGTGCGCAGTGCGTATCAGGCCCGCGCCAGGCGCAAAGCCATGCGATTGTGTTCTTCGACCAGCGGGCCCAGTTCCAGACTGGCCAATTGGCCTTCGCGGACCAGCACCCGTCCGCCGACGATGGTGTAGGCCGCACCCTGGCTGGCGCACAAGAGCAGGCTGCCCACCGGGTCATGCACTGCACCACCGGCAAAGCCCAATGTGCGCAAATCAAATAAAGCCATATCGGCGCACATACCCACCGCAATTTGCCCGATGTCTTTGCGCCCCAGCACCTGCGCGCCGCCGCGCGTGGCCAGGCGCAAGGCATCGCGCGCCGTCATCTCCATGGGTGCGCTGTCGCAGCCAAAAACAGCACGCCCCTGGGCATCGCTGGTGGGTGGCTCCAAGGACTTGCGCAAGCGCGCCAGCAATAAGGCCTGACGTGCCTCGCCCAGCATGTGCGCGCCGTCGTTGCTGGCGCTGCCATCGACACCCAGTCCAACTGCGACGCCAGCATGGAGCATCCGGCGCACCGGCGCAATACCACTGGCCAAGCGCATATTGCTGCACGGGCAATGCGCTACACCAGTGCGGGTAGCGGCGAACAGGCCGATGCCGTGCTCATCCAACTTGACACAGTGCGCATGCCATACATCCTCACCCAGCCAGCCCAAGTCTTGCGCGTACTGCGCAGGCGTGCAACCGAATTTTTCTAAGCTATAGGCCACGTCGTGGTCGTTTTCAGCCAGGTGGGTGTGCATGCGCACGCCAAACTGGCGCGCCAGTGCAGCCGAGTCTTTCATTAACTGCGCGCTCACACTAAAAGGCGAACACGGCGCCACCGCCACTTGCGTCATCGCGCCATGGCTGGCGTCGTGGTAGCGCTCGATAAGGCGCTGCGTATCTTTCAGGATATGGGCCTCACCCTCCACCACGCTATCGGGTGGCAGACCCCCTTGCGATTGGCCCAAGCTCATACTGCCGCGCGTCGCGACAAAGCGCATACCGATGGCGCGCGCCGCTTCGATGCTGTCGTCCAGCGTAACGCTATTGGGGTAAATGTACAAATGGTCACTGCTGGTGGTGCAGCCACTCATCAGTAACTCGGCCATAGCCAGTTGGGTGCTGGTGTAAATCATGTCCGGCGTCAAACTCGCCCAGATGGGGTAGAGGCCACGCAGCCAGCTAAATAGCTCGGCGTTTTGCACACGCGGTATGGCGCGCGTGAGCGACTGGAACATATGGTGGTGGGTATTGACCATGCCCGGCACTAGCAAGTAATGGCGCGCGTCTATCACCGCGTCGGACATGTGCGGCATCTCGGCGACGGGGCCAATGGCGGCAATCAGGCCGTCGCGCACCAGCACGGAGGTTTCGCGCAGTTCGTCTCCTTGGTCGTTTTGCGTAGCCACTGTGTGGGCGTTGTGGATAAGGAGCGTGGACATGAGGCCATTGTGCCGTAGGCATCGTGCAAGGCCTCTATGATGCCGACCATGCGCCCGACTACCGACCCCCACGCACTGCTTCGTAGCCTGTTTGACACGGCCGTACAAGCCGCGCTACCCCTGCACAAGACCGCCGCTTTTTTACCCCCGCCACCGCATGGCCGCACCCTGGTGCTGGGCGCGGGCAAAGCCGCTGGCGCGATGGCGCAGGCCGTGGAGGCGCTGTGGCCGCAAGACGCGCCCTTATCGGGCTTGGTGGTAACCCGCTATGGCCACACGCCACCGCGTCCGGCCGGGCTGACGCAACGCATCGAGGTGCTGGAGGCCTCGCACCCGGTGCCCGACGCTGCGGGCGAGCAAGCCGCCCAGCGCATTTTGGCGCTGACCCAAGGATTGACAGCAGATGACTTGGTACTGTGCCTGATGTCCGGCGGTGCATCCGCCCTACTGACGCTGCCCGCCCAAGGCCTGACGCTGGCCGACAAGCAGCGCATCAACCAGGATTTGCTGCGCTGTGGCGCGCACATCGGCGAGATGAATTGCGTGCGCAAGCACCTCTCGCGCATCAAAGGCGGACGCCTAGGTGCAGCCTGCGCACCGGCGCGCGTGGTGACGCTGGCCATTAGCGATGTGCCGGGCGACGACCCCTCCACCATTGGCAGCGGCCCCACAGTTGGCGACGCCAGCACCTGCGCGCAGGCGCTGGCCATTGTGCAGCGCTACGGCATTGCGCTGCCGCAAGCGGTGCTAGATGCCTGGACAGAGGGTGCGCTGGAAAGCCCAAAGCCGCAGGACGCTGCATTTGCAGGCCATGGGTTTCACCTGATCGCCACGCCGCAGCAGTCTTTGCAGGCAGCAGCACAAGCAGCGCGCAATGCGGGCTTGTCCGCTTACCTGCTGAGCGATGAAATCGAAGGCGAATCCCGCGAAGTAGCCAAGGTGCATGGTGCGCTGGCCCGCGCGGCAGCCAAAGGCCTGGGGCCATTTCAAAAACCTTGCGTGATATTGAGCGGCGGCGAAACCACCGTCACGATTGCGCCGCAAGCGCCGGGTCAGGTACGGGGACGCGGCGGACGGGCTGGGGAGTTTTGCATGGGTCTGGCGCAAACCCTGCAAGGCCAAAGCGGCGTGTGGGCACTGGCGGCCGACACGGACGGTATCGACGGCGTGGAGGACAACGCCGGCGCGCGCCTGGGCCCGGATACTTTGCAACGGGCTGCTGCCTTGGGACTGTCCTTGAGTGCCTACCAACAGCGCAACGATGCCTACGGATTTTTCTCTGCCCTGGACGACCTGGTCGTCACCGGCCCGACGCACACCAATGTGAACGACTTTCGGGCGATTTTAGTGTTATGAACTAAGTCCTTATCGCAAGGCGCGTAGCAGGTTCTCTGCCGTGGCCGGGGCTGTCAAGTCCACCGCTTGGGTGCCGCTGTGCGTATGGGCAATAGCGTGACGTAGCGCTTCGTACACGCTGACGGCCAGCATGAAAGGCGGTTCGCCTACGGCTTTGGAGCCAAAGACGTTGTCCTCGCGGTTAGGCTCGGGCCAGAACGCAACCTTGAAGTGCTCAGGCACGTCGCCAGAAGTAGGGATTTTGTAGGTACTGGGCGCATGGGTGGTGAGCAGGCCCTTGTCGTTCCACACCAGCTGCTCGCTGGTAAGCCAGCCCATGCCTTGCACAAAACCACCTTCAATCTGGCCGATGTCCAGTGCCGGGTTGATGCTGCGACCCACATCGTGAAGAATGTCTACCTTGAGCACCCGGCTTTCACCGGTGAGGGTGTCGATGACGACTTCAGTGCAGGCCGCGCCATAGGCAAAATAGAAAAAAGGGCGACCAGTGAGCGTGGTTTTGTCGTAATGGATTTTGGGCGTGCGATAAAAGCCGTCGCTCCACAACTGGATGCGGTTGGCATAGGCCATTTGCACCACCGCGTCAAAGCTGCGAGTCGCCGATGGCGAGTGCACCTGGCCACCCCAAAATTCCACCGCGCCGGCACCGCAGCCATCGAGCCCGGCCACAAACGCAGCCAAGTTGTCACGCACATGGCGCGCTGCAAATTGCGCGGCGCGGCCATTGAGGTCGGTGCCTGCCGAGGCCGCGGTCGCCGAGGCATTGGGGATGGTGTGGGTGTCGCTGGCGCTGCACAGCACACGGTCCAGTGGCATGCCTAATTCGTCGGCCACGATTTGCGTGACCTTGGTGTGCAGGCCCTGGCCCATTTCAGTGCCGCCGTGGTGCACGCGCACGCTGCCGTCTAAGTACACATGGACCAAGGCCCCAGCCTGGTTGAACAGTGTGGCGGTAAAGCTGATGCCAAACTTGACCGGCGTGATCGCAATGCCACGGCGCAGCACGGGGCTGTGCGCGTTCCAACGGCGGATGTCTTGCACGCGTTGGCGGTAGTCGGATTGCTTTTCCAAAGCCGTTAATAGCGGCGCCAGAATGTTGTCTTCCACCTTCATCTGGTAATGCGTGGTGTCGCGCAGCGCGGGCTTGCCATTGGCAGTCGGCGTAGCGGGGGCGGTCAGGGGTTCGTCGCTGTATACATTGCGCAAGCGCACATCGAGTGCGTCTTTACCCAAGGCGCGAGCGATGTCGCCCATGATTTTTTCTATGACGATGACGCCCTGCGGCCCACCAAAGCCACGGAATGCAGTATGGCTTTGGGTATTCGTTTTACAACGGTAGGAAGCGATTTCCACGTTCTCTAAAAAATAGGCGTTGTCGGTGTGAAAGATAGCTCGGTCCGCCACCGGGCCGGACAAGTCGGCACTAAAACCGCAGTTCACTGCCATTTGCAATTGCAGCGCAGTCAAACGCCCGGTCTGGTCAAAGCCAACGGTGTACTGGTAAGCAAATGGGTGGCGCTTACCGGTGATCAAAAAATCATCATCCCGGTCCAGACGTAGCTTGACCGGTGCGCGCACCACCTGTGCCGCCACCGCCGCCCACACCGCTACATGGCCGGCCTGGGTTTCTTTGCCGCCAAAGCCACCGCCCATGCGCCGGCACTCCACCCGCACCGCGTGGTTGTGCAAACCCAGTGCGTGCGCTACCCAGTGCTGCACTTCGCCCGGATGCTGAGTGCTGCTGTGGATGAGCCATTGGCCCTGGGCTTGCGGCACCGCATAAGCGACCTGACCTTCTAGGTAAAAGTGCTCCTGCCCGCCTACTTCCAGGGTGCCGCGCAGCGTGTGCTCTGCGGCCTGCAGGCCTGCTTGCACATCGCCCCGGCGCACGAACACCGGTGCCAGCACATAGCTTTGCGCGGCCAGGGCTTGGCTCACGGTCAGCACGGCGGGCAAGGCTTCAATTTCCAGTACTACTTTGCGCGCAGCGCGGCGCGCTTGCATCACACTGCGCGCCACCACCAAACCGACCACCTGGCCGATGTGCTGCACCGTGTCGCGTGCAAAGATAGCTTCGTCACCTGCAAAGGACGCGAGCATGGCACTGCCCGCAATATCGTGCGAAAGCACCACGGCCACCACTCCGGGCATGGCCCGCGCGGCGCGTGTGTCCACGCCCTTGAGCTTGCCATGCGCCACGGTGGACAGGATAGGCGCGGCATGCAGGGTGCCTTGCAGCTCGGGCATATCGTCAATGAAAGTGGCGGCCCCAGCCACCTGGGCGCGGGCGCTTTCATGCGGCGCGTCGCGGCCACTGACCGCAAAGGCAGCAGCGCGCACTGTGCCGTGGGCTTGCGGCGCGCTCATGCCTGCAACTCCAGGTCGAGCCGATGGATGTCGGTAGCGGTTTGGCCTTGGCTTTCCAACCAGAAACGCAAGAGCAAATTGCCAAGCACCTCGCGCCGGTAGTCGCCGCTGGCGCGCATGTCGGAGATGGGCGAAAACTCAGCGCGCAGCGTGTCCATGGCCGCGCGCACTGTAGCCTCGGTCCAGGCTTGTCCATGCAAAACTGCTTCAGTGGCGCTGGCGCGTACCGGTGTGGCAGCCACGCCGCCTGCGCCTATCGAAGCTTGCACCACTTTGCCAGCTTGTAAATGCATTTGCAGCGCCAAGCAGACGGCGGATATATCGTCCTCGGTGCGTTTGGAAATTTTGTATACGCGCGTCAGTTCGCCCCGCTGCGGGCGGGGTACTTTGATGTAGGCCAGCACTTCATCGGCCGCCATGCAGTTTTGCCGGTAGCCGGTGTAGAGCGCTTCGAGTGGCATTTCGCGGTAGCCCCACACACTGGCGAGCACGACGTTGCTGCCCAGAGCAATGAGCAAGGGCATGGAGTCGCCTATCGGCGAGCCATTGGCGACATTACCTCCCAGGGTACCGGTATTGCGCACCGGCAGGCCAGCAAAGCGCTCGGCAAAGCTTTGCAGTTGCGGGCGGTCTTTGACCAAGGCGGCAAAGGCATCGCGCAGGCTGACAGCGGCGCCGATGGCGATATGGTGCGGGTAGCGGTCTACCTGGCGCAGTTCGTCCACCCGCGTGGTGTCCAGCACGCGGGCAAATTGGCGGTGCTGTTTGGTCACCCACAAGCCCACATCGGTGCAACCGGCCACCAGTTGCGCGTCTGGGTGCGCGTGGCGCAGGGTCAGTAGCTCGGGCAAACGCGTGGGGGCAAGATAGGCGCTGTCGCTTTGTTGCGCGAACTGAGGGACCGAGCCGGAGCGCAGGCCGGCGTTGCCTTTCGCGGCCTTTGCGGGCTTTGGTGCTTGGGCGGCTTCAGCGGCTGCGGACCGCGCTAGGTCATTTAGTTGCTGGCGCAGCACTTTGGTAGCCAAAGGCATTCTTGGCAAGGTTTGCATGCGGCAGGCCGCGTCCAGAATCGGGCGGTAACCGGTGCAGCGGCACAGGTTGCCCGACAAGGCCTGCTGCGCGATGTCGCGGCTGATGGGTTTGTCGCCCGCCTGCTCGCACAGGGCGGCCATGCTCATCACAAAGCCCGGCGTGCAAAAGCCGCATTGCGAGCCATGGCACTGCAACAAGGCTTCTTGCGCGGGGTGCAAGCGGCCATCGGGCGCGCTCAGGTCTTCGACCGTCCACAGCGCCATGCCATCGACCGAATGCGCCAGTTTGATACAACTATTGACGGCCCGCGTCTGCAATTTGCCGGCTTGCAAGCTTCCCACGACGACGGTGCAAGCGCCGCAATCGCCCTCGCCGCAACCCTCTTTGGTGCCGGTTTGGTGCAGATCCTCGCGCAGCACTTCCAACAAGGTACGGTCGGGCGCGACATCGTGCAGGGTGTGCAGCACGCCACCCTTGAAAAAGCGGATGGGCTTGGCTTGTGCTTTCGGTAGGGTCATGGAACTTGGCGATGCCTCAAACAGGTGCAAGGGTAAATCAGGACAGCCTGCGCTGGCCTTGACGTTAGCATATGCACTGTTTGAAAGCCACCGCGGCTCCCCCCAGCCCAACCGACGAACGCATGACCATCCCCCGCCTTGAACTGACCGGCATCACCAAAGCCTACCCCGGGGTGGTGGCCAATAGCGAGGTGTCGCTAACAGTCTTGCCCGGCCAGACCCATGCGGTGCTGGGCGAAAACGGCGCGGGCAAATCCACGCTGATGAAAATCATCTACGGATCGATCAAACCGGATGCCGGCCAGATGCGCTTTAACGGCCAGCCGGTACATATCCGCAACCCCAAAGAGGCGCGCGCCCTGGGCATCAGCATGGTGTTCCAGCATTTCAATTTGTTTGACACGATTACCGTGGCCGAGAACGTCTGGCTGGGGCTGGACAAAAGCCTGAGCCTGGACCAGGTGAGTGAGCGCATCAGCAACAAAGCGCGCCAATACGGCCTGGACATCGACCCTGCGCGCCCGGTGCACACGTTAGGCGTAGGCGAGATGCAGCGGGTAGAGATCATTCGCGCGCTGCTGACGCAACCGCAGTTGCTGATTCTGGACGAGCCGACCTCAGTGCTGACGCCGCAGGCGGTGGAAAAGTTGTTTGTGGTGCTGCAGCAATTGGCCCTAGAGGGCTGCAGCATTTTGTACATCAGCCACAAGCTGCACGAGATTCGCGCTCTATGCAATGCCTGCACCGTACTGCGCGGGGGCAAGGTGACCGGCGTGTGCAACCCGGCGCAAGAATCTAACGCATCGCTTTCAAAGTTGATGATTGGTGCCGAGCCACCGCAACTCAAGCACGAGGTGCGCAAACCTGGCGCGGCGCGCCTCTCGGTGCGCGATTTGCGCCTACCGCGTGAAGACCAGTTTGGCGTAGATTTGCAGGGCATAGACCTGCAGGTGCGCGCGGGCGAAGTGCTGGGGATTGCGGGCGTATCGGGTAACGGGCAGCGCGAGTTGCTTTACGCATTGTCCGGCGAAGACTGCCGTGCGCGAGCGGGCAGTATCCAGATGGGCGAGGTCGATGTAGCAGCCAAAGGCCCGGCGGCGCGCCGTGCGCTGGGCCTGCATTTCGTGCCGGAAGAGCGCCTTGGGCGCGGCGCCGTGCCCACGCTCAGCCTGGCGCACAACCTGCTGCTCACGCGCACCGAAGCGATTGCCTGGCCGGGCTTTGTCGGAGGATGGCTGCAGCTAGACCTCTTGCGCGCGCAGGCGCAGCGCATCATCGAGGGCTTTGGTGTCAAGGCCAATGGGCCAGATGCGGCCGCACGTTCGCTGTCGGGCGGCAATTTGCAAAAATTCATTGTCGGGCGTGAAATGGATGCCCAGCCTGGGCTCTTCATCGTGTCACAGCCCACCTGGGGCGTGGATGTCGGCGCCTCGGCGCAAATACGTGGCGCCATATTGGCCTTGCGCGATACCGGTTGCGCGGTCTTGGTGGTCAGCGAAGAGTTGGACGAGCTGTTTGAAATTTGTGACCGCTTGCAAGTGATTGCGCACGGCAAACTGTCGCCCTCGATCGCGGTGGGCGAAGCCACGGTGGCGCAAATGGGTGAGTGGATGAGCGGCTTGTGGGAGGCGCAGGCATGATCAAGCTGCAAGTGCGCGCCCAGCCTTCGGGCTTTTGGACTTTTGCCTCGCCGCTGCTGGCGCTGATCATCACTGTGCTACTGGGTGTTTTGCTGTTTAGCCTGCTGGGCAAAGACCCGGTGCGTGGTCTGCAAATGTTTTTTTGGGAGCCGCTCAAAAGCAGTTACGCGCTGGGCGAATTGGTGGTGAAGGCCACACCCTTACTGCTTATTGCTTTGGGCCTGGCGGTGTGTTTTCGCTCGAATGTATGGAATATCGGGGCCGAGGGGCAGTACATCATTGGCGCGGTGTGCGCCAGCGGCGTGGCATTGCTGGCCGAGAAAGATACCGGTAGTTGGATGGTGGTCGCCGTCATTTTGGCCGGGGTGCTGGGCGGCATGGTCTGGGCCGGCGTTACCGCGCTTTTGCGCGACCGCTTTAATGCCAATGAAATTTTGGTCAGTCTGATGATGGTGTATGTGGCGGTGCAGCTGCTAGGCCTCTTGGTCTACGGCCCGTGGAAAGACCCGCTGGGCTATAACTTCCCGCAAACCAAAAACTTTGACGCGGTCACCCGTATTCCGCGCCTCATGGACGGCTCACGCATGACGATTGGGGTGTTGTTTGCCCTGGCCGGCGTGGGCGCGGTGTGGGTGTTTTTATTCCGCACCCGCGCCGGTTTTGCGCAGCAAGTGGGAGGTCTGGCACCAGCGGCGGCGCGCTATGCCGGCTTTTCGGCACGCCAGGCTTTGTGGACTGCGCTGCTGGTGTCGGGCGGCATGGCCGGGCTGGCCGGGGCGCTAGAAGTGGCCGGACCCATAGGGCAGCTGACGCCTTATGTGCCGGCGGGCTATGGTTTTGCCGCCATCATCGTTGCCTATGTTGGGCGGCTGCATCCGATAGGACTGGTGTTTTCCAGCCTGCTGATGAGCATGTTTTATATCGGTGGCGAGCTGGCGCAATCGCGCCTGGGCCTGCCCAAATCACTCACCGGGGTGTTCCAA
>Ga0209189_1003347_pt1 | contig 10803 bp, 11 predicted proteins | sample C_130820_EF_Meta_FD_187308 | JGI IMG/M metagenome (GOLD analysis project Ga0209189, IMG submission 187308) | Freshwater microbial communities from Lake Croche, Canada to study carbon cycling - C_130820_EF_MetaG (SPAdes) (version 3) | ecosystem: Environmental > Aquatic > Freshwater > Lake...
TTTTATTGAAAATGCGTAAAAAAATAAAGCAACACATGAATAAAAACAAAAATAAAAATAGACATTTCGAAAATATATAACATATTGTGAACCCAGGTTCTGGGTTTTTATCCATATTAAAAAGCTCAGTCATTTTGAAACCGAAACTACACAACGTTTTAACAAAATATCCATATTCTTCGCCCCAATTCTTGCAATTTTCTGTTACTGTGATTGTTTGATAACATAACGGTATACCATAAATATATTTATAAAAAAAATAATTTATATTTATATGTCCGTCCCAATCTTTTATATTTTCTTGATCGTCTTTTAATATTTTATTTCGTATTAATTTATTGAAAATCAAACTATGAGTTGCTGGTGCAAATATGCCTCTATAATTATTATTTAAGTCGTATGGCGTTATTATTATGGGGCAGCCCCCTATCATATAAACAAAAGGTTTTTCTTTATTTTTATTTAAAAAATGCAAAACATTGTCATGATGCCTTTTCTCTTTTACCTTTTCACTAAAAATGAAATCATCTTCTAAAATCAAAATATTATCATATCCTTCTAATTCAGCATGTTTAAATATTTGCAAATTGGCATCAATTATATCTCTTGCGGAATTAGTAATGTAATGCTGTTTTTTTGATTTTTTATAGCCTTTGTTATAGACAATGTAGACAATATTTGTAGGATGATATTCATATAGTTGTTTTTGTATTTCAGACAAACGACCATTCCCTTCTAAATGTATAATGTATGTTGCGTCAACGCCACTAGAAAAAAAACCATCCGAGTATTGTATTTTTTCAAATCGATAACTTTCGCTATTCATATTTGTATAAACAATATAATTTAATAATAATAATTAGGCGAATGGTTCTCGATTCGACTATATAATCCATTCAAATATTCTATGGTTTTGGAATCATACAAAACCCTATCTTTTATAATTTCCATATTTTTTTCTAATTGTTCTATTGTAGAAACGCCCATAATTATCTTATCTATTCCTGTTCTTAACTTTGAATAATTCAATAACCATTGCCACGACTGTTCTAGACAAAGCGGACTTGTAAAAAAATCATTCAAATCAAAAAGAATTTCAGGTTTCCAAAATATTGATTGATAAATAGAGTTTCCAGTAAATCGACTAGGTTGTTCTGGTATTCCATTTCTGTATTTTCCCGTCAAAAGTCCGCCCGCCAATGGATTATAACCCCAAAATACCATATCGTGATCGTTTAAAATGGGAAATACTTCTTCAACCCTACGACAAATAATATTATACATACCCTGATAATATTTTGGGGTGGTATAACCATTTTTTTCACAGATATCGAGAACTTCTTGCAATTGATCCTTTGAAAAATTAGAAATGCCCAAATTATTAAATTTTTCTTTGCGCCATAAGTCATTACATGTTTCTAGTGTATTTTCGATGGGCGTTTCATGATCTGGACAATGTAAATAAAACACATCGACATTCTCGAGATTTAGATTGGTTAATGATGTTGTTATTTGATGAACTAACGGTTCTTTCGATAATTGACCCAATTTACCATTTGTAAAATCGTTTTCAAACCAAGGATTTGCTTTTGTCGCCATAATTGGCAATTTTGATAATTTGGGTAATATTTTACCCAATGTTTCTTCTGTTTTTGTATTACCGTAGTAATACGCAGTATCTAATATGGGTCGGTCGTTATAACACATATATTTTTCTATAATGGATTTATAATATTCTCTTGATTTATCATGGTTAGAGCTATATGGGTATTCTATATTCATTGTTCCTAAAACAATTTCATTCATAATATATAGTTTATATTATGAATTCTCTATTATTTTTTAATAGATTTTAATAACTTCTTTCCATGACTTTTTATAAAATTATAAATAAACATTCGTTTGTAAATAATTGCTATAATTATAATTATAATAAATAAATTATCTTTTATCATGCGAAACAAGTGAAATATAAAAAACTTTTTAATAAGATAAAGTGTCAATTCGTTTTTAATTTCACCGTCTACTGAATATCCTAATTGCGTTAACATTTTATTTAAAAATCCGCATGATGCCGCGTGTATAAAAAAAGGATTTTCGTTTTTATATGAAACAACATTTGTTTTTTTATCAATTGTTACAAATTTACTTACGTCTTGTAATTCATAACATAATGTCAAAAATAATTCGCTTTTAGTATCACAATTAATATCATTGGTTCTTTTACAATATTTTGTCAATAAAACTTGATCGTCGGCTTCGTTTTTTGGATTTAAGTTAAATATACTTTCAATTATTACTAACAAATCTTCGACGTAACCAATGTATGTTCCCGCATTTAATAAATTGCCATTGCAACTACCAAAAATCATATAATTATTAACCATAGTTAATGTTGACGTTTTGGCGTGGCCGACTATCATTTTACAGCCCGTTTTTTCTTTTATCTCTAAAAAAACTTTTGAAATTTCATTTAAATCTCTGCAACAAATAACATCGTAACCATCTACAAAACATACAATATGATCGTTTGGTAAAGTTTTTAAATATTCTATCATTTTAACATATCGCCAATTAAATCCTTGCCATTTTTCACCATATCCTAACACTTCCAATTCTTTCCCATGTTTTTTGCATGATTCTACTAAATACGGGAAATAGTGCTTTGATTCGGTTGCCACTGTTACGACATGAAAATTATTCATTTATATTATTGTTATATTTTTATAAAAATAATATTAAATAGGTGCGTATCCATCATTTAAACAAAACCACCATGTATCATACAAATGAGAAAATGATACAATTACCAATAGAGCCTTAGCTATGCGTGGTATTTGTTTTATAAAAAACGCAATAAACAATATTAAAATTGCCGCAGAAAAATGATAAATTGCTTTAAATATTTGATTTTTACTCATGTACTATATACGTATATTTTTTACTTACCATAAGTAACAAAATTCTTTATTTTCTCGTAACCATACTGTATAATGTTTTTCTTTTCTTGACATATATCACAAAAAGTCATCGATAATAAAATACGCCGTTCATTTTCATCAATAGCTGTCGATTTGTGTAATATTTCTGATCCCTTAAATATCACAAGTGAATTTTCCTGAAATTTAATCGGATAATCAATACCATCGTTTTTGTATACGAATTCGTTTTGCGATAAACCAGTTTTTTCTGCATTTTCATTTATAATTGTAATAAGTGCTACATAACGGTCGCCGTAATAACCAGAAGCGTCTTTATGCCAATCTATAAAATCACCTTTGTTGTTATAAATTAAAAGGGAACATGAATTTGGATCATGTGCAGGCGTTCTTTGGATAGGTTTTTTTAATATTTTTTCTAAATAATTGGTTAATTCTGTAGAATAATAAAGTTCTAAAAGCCCATTATAATCTTTTGTTTTATGTAGATCAAAATAATCTATACCCGTGGCTTTTCTCAAAATAAAGTCTTTGGATTTAAATTTTTTATCATCAAATTGCTTTTTTAAATAGGAATGAAACTCTGGGTTTAAAAAATTATTTGTTACGCAAATATCGTTCTTATAAATCGATGATGCGTTTTCATTAATAAATAGTTTGTATTTTTTATGCAATTCAATAGAGTTTGAGTAAATTGCTTTTAAATATTGCTGCGCAAATATATTTTTTTCATCAAATAAGTAAAATATCACTAACAACAATATTATTATTAAAACCAATATTGCGATTAATGTATTTTTACTTATAAGACCAGATTTCATATATATATATACAAATTAGATTATTTATTTCTTAATAACAATCGAATAGTCTTTAGTATAATGATTATACAAGTATAAATTATTTATTAAACCTGCAATTTTTATTTTTATATTTCTAAAATATATAACATGGACGATTTTCACGTTGTTACTTTCGCAACTGAAGAAAAATATTATTTTCCTTATTTGGTAGAATCGTGCAAAAGACATGGAAAACAATTGGAAGTTTTAGGAATGGGTACAAAATGGAAAGGATTTGCAATAAAATTTATTAATATGATAGATTATTTGAAAACTCTGCCAGATAATCATATTGTATGTTTTATAGACGGGTATGATGTTATTTGCGTACGAGACCTTAACGAATTTAAACAAAATTTTATTAATATTTCTAACAAAACTAATTGCAAAATTGTTATTGCCGTTAACAAAGAAAATAAAAAAACCCATAACAGTTTTTTTTTCAGTAAACTTACTAGCATAACATCAGAATTTGCATTTGGTAAATGTAACAATTATCATTTAAACTCAGGAACTTATATTGGTTACAAAAAAGATTTGTTAGAAATCTTAGAAAATATACGTACAAACTATTTATCAAACGACAGCGATGATGACCAAGTATTGTTAACAAATTATTGTAAAAATAACGATAAATATTTTTATAAAGATAATAAAAATTTATTTTTTTCTGTTTTTTTTGAACCGTTGACGAATATTGATAATTTATTAACAATCGAAAATGGAACTGTATATGTAAATAATGAAAAACCATTTTTTTTACATGCCATATTCGGAACATATTTGGATAACGTTATTATTAAACTTGGTTATAAATATGATTACGCCAATAAGATACAAGATCAAATTTATAATAGCATGATGTTTGATAAATTTTACAAATCTATTGGTTTTAAATATTTTATTTTTATTATTATTTTTATCCTTTTTATAACGTTAATGTGCGCCGTGTTTAAAAATAAATACAATTTATGGAATATAATAAAAATCGAAAAAAGAAAAAAATAATATTTTATTTTCAAAAACCAAAATATTTTTTGATGGGTTTATTCGATTTTCCTACCCGCAATGATTTATAAATAACGTAAACTAAACAAACAATCAAAATAAAAACAACCGCCATCGCTATTTTAGAGAAAAAATAAAAAAAAGTAAATCCTGGTTCAGGTTCTTTATCCATATTTAGAGTTGAATAAATATAAAAACTAACCGCAGAAAGCATTTCCGTAAAATGTCCACATTCTTTACCCCATGATTTAGAGTTTTCTGTTTCGGGGAACAATTGGTAAGACATTGGAAGATAATAAACATATTTATTATTTAATGTATTAAAATAAGCGTCCCAATCTAATATATATTTCTGGTCATCTTGCAAAACGCATTTTCTAATAAATTCATTATAAACAACACAATGCATTCCTGCTGTTAATACACCTCTATAATTATAATAATCATACGGGAGTAAATAATATGGAACACATCCAATCAAATAAATAAAAGGCCTGTCTTTGTTTTTATTTAAAAAACGCAACACATTTTCCTGATGTTTTTTATCTTTTATATTTTTACTAAAAATAAAATCATCTTCTAGAACCAATATGTTTCCATATCCATGTAGTTCGGCATGTTTAAATATTTGTAAATTTGCATCCACCAAGTCTCTCGCTGAGTTAGTAATATAATCTTGCTTTTTGCATTTTTTGTAACCTTTGTTATAAACAATGTATACGGTATTTGTAGGATGATATTCCTCTAGTTGTTTTTGTATTTCCGGCAAACGACCATTCCCTTCTAAATGTATAATATAAGTTGCATCGACACCACTAGATAAAAAACCATCATCGTATTGTATTTTTTCAAATCGATAACACTCTGTATTCATATAGCCGTTATATATTAAAATAATATATTTATTTCCAAAAACCAAAACTCTTTTTGATGTATTTATTTGATTTTCCTTTATAAATAACGTAAACTAAACAAACAATCGCAATAAAAACAATAACCATCGCCATTTTAGAGAAAAAATAAAAAAAAGTAAATCCTGGTTCAGGTTCTTTATCCATATTTAGAGTTGAATAAATATAATAATTAGACGAGCAAATTGTTTTCATAAAATATCCATATTCTTCGCCCCACGATTTAGAGTTTTCTGTTTCATTAAACAATTGGTAACACAGCGGAAGATAATAGACGTATTTATAATTTTTTGATAATGTATTAAAATAACCGTCCCAATCTAATATGTGACATTGGTTCTCTTGCAAAACGCCTTTTCTAATCAATTCATTATACACAACACAGTGCATTCCTACTTTTAATACACCTCTATAATTATAATAATCATACGGGAGTAAATAATATGGTACGCATCCGAGAAAATATGTAAAAGGCCTGTCTTTGTTTTTATTTAAAAAACGCAACACATTTTCCTGATGTTTTTTATCTTTTATATTTTTACTAAAAATAAAATCATCTTCTAGAACCAATATGTTTCCGTATCCATGTAGTTCCGCATGTTTAAATATTTGTAAATTTGCATCAACCAAGTCTCTCGCTGTATTTACAATATAATCTTGCTTTTTACATTTTTTGTAACCTTTGTTATAAACAATATACACAGTATTTGTAGGATGATATTCTTCCAGTTGTTTCTGTATTTCCGGCAAACGACCATTCCCTTCTAAATGTATAATATAAGTTGCATCGACACCACTAGAAAAAAAACCATCCGAGTATTGTATTTTTTAAATCGATAACACTCTGGATTCATATTAATATATGGATGCTAAAATATGTTTGCTCGATTAATGGTTTGGTGAATACAAATTATAAATAAAAAAAACAAAACTGTAATTTACAAAAAGATTTATTTCTGATTTTTACTATTTATTTTTTGCGTTTCTCAAATAAGCGTCGTACAATTCATATTCTTCTTCTGTATGATTTGATGGGAACGGCAAAATACAAATTCGATCTTTCATCAGATCTCTCAATTTCAACTTTTTATAACGAATTAATTTAAAGTGACGTTCGCATGGTATAAACCCATGAATACCACAAGTATCTCTTTGTCCAGACAAGAAATAATCTATACAACATTGCGGATATCCGAAGTATTTACCCACTATTTTCCAATGCTCTTTTTGCGATTCGATTGGCGTTCTTAATCTATGGTTCATTTTATTTTATTTTTATAATATTTATAAAGAATGGTATCAATTTTTTAATTTGAAAACCCATTCAATTGTCTAATTGCCTCTTCGCATGCAATTTGCTCTGCCTTCTTTTTAATTTTATGCAGACCTTCGCCCAAAAATACAAGTACCTTTTTATGTTGCGACATATATTGGTGAATTTCATGATATGATTTAAAATCGCGCAATGGAATAGCTAGTGAACGATTTGTGCCATAAATTGGCTGTCCAAGACACAAATAAACACCCATGCGATAACCTGTTTCAGGATTATGTTCATCCATTTCCAAATAATCCGGTGTTATCTTAAACTCTTTCTGAATTTTGACTTGCAAAATATTCTTATAATTATCGTCATTTTTAATTAGATTAATCCAATCTACATGTTTTTCGAATACATTTTCCACGAAAATCTGCACCAATTGAAACCCAGGCCCCGTAACAAATACATCTTTAAACCATCCATCCTCATCATTTACAGTAATTTTATTGTAATCTAGAAACATCGCACCCAAAAACGACTCGAACAAGCAGCCCAACTTTTTTAGATTAACTCTTGTCTGTTTCGTCTCGGCATGTTTAGAAAGAATAAACCACTTATGCAGTCCCATTTCATACGCCATTTTACCAATTGATTCGTTTTTTACAAGAGCAATCTTTTTTTCTGTCATAAAACCCTCATTTTCTTTTGGAAATCTACGATACAGATAATATTTAGTAATACATTCCAACACACCATCGCCCACAAATTCTAGGCGCTCATTTGATTTGGTATATAATGGCAAACAATCTTCTGGCTTTGGTACAATGACAATATTATTCATTTCGTTTTCTATATTTGGACGCCGAATATAGGATCTATGAACAAATGCGCGTTTATATAATTCAATATTGTGAACAGGGACGTTAATCCCGTAAGTTTTCAATATTTGAAGGATTTCAGTTTCGCGGATTGCTTTATTTAGGGGATTAAATGGATCAAATATATATGTTTCAATACCATTTGCGTTCTTTTCAACTCGAATGTCGTCGTCTAGGTTCATGTTATTTTGAAAATAAAATGAACTCTCACTATTATCATAATAAAAATATGTTTATATTCTTTTCAATTTTATAATTTGGTCCGTGCATTTAGAAATAAAATATTTAGCTATATTATATTCAGTTAATGTCAACTCCTTCTAGAGCATTTAGTTCATCAAATCGCGCTCAAATGATTAGCAGCGCCATAGTCGACCAAAATCAAGGCGGTGGCAATAAAAAGGCGGGTTTATTTCCTCAAATTGGTAGAGAATCATACACTAGCGTTGTCATGGGGGTAACAACTGGTGTTGCTAACAGCCGCTGCCGCCCTTGCCTCATGACCATGAATATCCGCCCTCTTGCCAATTCTGCGCGCCCTATTGGCTCTGTCACCCAATCCAACCCGGCTTGGAAGATTAATGGCGCGCCTTAAATTTTTATGTGATTTTATAAATATAAATTACATAAACCCTTACGTAGTATTAATAACGAATTCACTTACATATTCCGGTAAAAATGACGGTGAATTGTCGCCATTCTTAATACCCACAAAATATAAATCAAATGCTTGCGAATGGTAATAAGTATTCCATGTGGAAAATCGTTCATCTAAATTCAATACCTCATTCACATCTTCTTTAACAAGATTTTTATAATGATCTTCCATATCTTCCAATCGACCTATCGACGCATAAGAATCATAAGGTTGACTGCGACGTGTGCCGTGCTCTGGTCTATTCGTAGACGCACAAGTAAACACAAAAAGTCCATTGGGTTTTAACATATCATATATTTTCAAAAAGGATTCTTTATATTCGGGGTCGTGCTCAAAACATTCCGTTGATATTATAGTGTCAAAATAATCATTGGAAAAAGGCAAATCCTTAGTCTTTGATACAATGGTTACATTTGGCGCTGCAATAACATCATTTCCATAGTATTTGCAATCTTCAAACAATTCACGGTTGTTACCGTTAATATCGCCTGAGCCGACATCGAGAACCAATTTGTTTTGGAAATAACTTGTCAATATCGATTTAACGAATAAAGTGAAATGTTTTGCCTGTTCGTGCATAATAGTATTATTACGCAATAACGTTTATATTTAATTTTTAATATATTAATATTTATTATAATGGATTCTATTGACGCTATTTTTAGTAATTATAATACGGATAAAAATAAAGATTTTCATAATTATTCTAGGCAATATGAACAATTATTTAAACCTTACAGAAACGAATATTTAAAATATTTAGAAATTGGTGTTTTCCAAGGCGAGAGTGTAAAAGCTTTTCGTGATATTTTTAAAAACGCAACTTGTATCGTTGGATTAGATATAAACGAACAATGCAAACAATATGAAGAATCTAATAAGAATATTTTTATTGAAATTGGCAATGCGACTACAAGCGAATTTATAGATTTCATCACAAACAAATATGGTAAATTTGATATAATTGTTGATGATGGTAGCCATACAAATGCGGATGTTATAAAATCATTTGAATTACTATTCCCTCTACTAAACGACAATGGTCTTTACGTAGTGGAAGACACTATTTGTTTTAAAGACCCCAATTATATAGATATAAACTATCCAAATCATTTAGATTATTTTTCAAAATACACGTATTTTTTAAATCAATGGCGAAAATATGATTCTCAAGAAGGTATATTAGACCATTGCGTAGACCCCTTTAAAATTATTAAAAAAACTGACAATGTGTTTCAATATTCAATTGATAAAATAGAATTCGGCTGTTCTTATGTGGCTATTTATAAGAAAGTTCGAGAACATTGGATAAAATAAATATATAATATATAATGAAAACGCAATTTACACCTTTTTTCATTTAAAACGCCCATTATTTATTGGGAACATTTCCTTTGAACTAGCCCAAACCGGTAGGTTAGTGGAATTTGTTTTTGATAAAATTGATTTAAAAAATATATAGTATAAACAGTAATAAATATAAAAATGACTTTCGGTTATATTTACAAAATACAATTCCCTAATGGAAAGAATTATATTGGACTAACGACTTCTTCATTAGAAAAACGAAAAAATGAACATAAATACTCTGCAAAAAGAGGTGATACAAGATGTCTTTATAACGCGTTAAGAAAATATGATATGGAAGATACGTTTGAACTTATAGAAATAGATACAGCAGATACATTAGATGAATTATGTGAAAATGAAAAAACATATATTAAAGAGTATAATTCATATTACATGAATGGAAATGGATATAATATGACATATGGTGGAGAGGGAACGAATGGTTACGTTTTTACAGAAGAGGATAACCAAAAAAATAGTGAAAAAAGGAAAAAATACTTTCAAGAACATCCGGAAGAATTTCAACGAATGAAAGAAATGAGGAAACAACAACTGGATAATCCAGAAATGAGGAAACAAATGACCGAATCAATGAAGAAACATTGGGAGAATCCAGAAGCAACAGCAAGACAGAGCGAAATAACGAAACAACATCACAATGACCATCCAGAAACAAGATTGCGACAGAGCGAAAGCAGAAAGACAACATTTGAAAACAATCCAGAAATAAGAGAACGACAGAGCGAAAAAATGAAAAAAATGCATCAAGACAATCCAGAAATAAGAGAACGACAGAGCGAAAAAATGAAAAAAATGTATAAAGACAATCCAGAAGCAAGAAAAAAAAATAGTGAAGCAGTGAAAAAACATTGGGAAAACAATTCAGAAGCAAAGGAACGATTCAGTGAAACATCAAAAAAACAATGGGAGAATCCAGAAGCAAGAGCAAGACAGAG
>Ga0209189_1003351_pt1 | contig 10791 bp, 8 predicted proteins | sample C_130820_EF_Meta_FD_187308 | JGI IMG/M metagenome (GOLD analysis project Ga0209189, IMG submission 187308) | Freshwater microbial communities from Lake Croche, Canada to study carbon cycling - C_130820_EF_MetaG (SPAdes) (version 3) | ecosystem: Environmental > Aquatic > Freshwater > Lake | place...
AGCAGTTCATGTTCCTGGTTGGGCGGGGTGCAGGGCCCATGCCGCCCCACAAATTGGCACCACACCGCAAGTCATTGCTTACCCCAAGCCCAAATCGACCGAAAAATAATCTGTCCCTAGTTATTTTCGAATATTGGCCAAACGAGATTAATTGGGTTCTGACCCCAATTATTTTTCGTAAAACAATGCTGCGTTGCAGTATGCTTGCCGTCCTTTGTAATTTTCCAGGAGCGGGTTATGACCACGGCGGCCGAGAAAGAGCATCTGCAGCAAATTGGTTTGTATGCGGGCGAGCAGGAGCATGACGCTTGTGGCGTGGGCTTTGTGGCGCACATCCGGGGCGAAAAAAGCCACAGCATTGTCAGTAACGCGCTCAAAATTTTGGAAAACCTAGACCATCGCGGCGCGGTGGGCGCTGACAAGCTGATGGGCGATGGCGCCGGCATACTGATTCAACTGCCCGATGCGCTCTACCGCGAAGAAATGGCGGCCCAGGGTGTGCAACTACCTGCAGCGGGTGAATACGGCGTCGGCATGATTTTCCTGCCCAAGGAGCACGCTTCGCGTCTGGCCTGCGAGCAGGAAATGGAGCGCGCGATCAAGGCGGAGGGTCAGGTCTTACTAGGCTGGCGCGATGTACCGGTCAACGCCGACATGCCGATGTCGCCCACGGTGCGGGAAAAAGAGCCAGTTATTCGCCAGGTGTTTATCGGACGCGGCAACGATGTGATTGTTCAGGACGCGCTGGAGCGCAAACTGTATGTGATCCGTAAAACCGCGAGTGCAGCGATCCAGCATCTCAACCTTAAGCACAGCAAGGAATACTATGTTCCGAGTATGTCCAGCCGCACCGTGATTTACAAAGGTTTGTTGCTGGCCGACCAGGTGGGCACCTACTTCAAGGACTTGGAAGATGCGCGCTGCGTCTCTGCATTGGGCCTGGTGCACCAACGCTTTTCCACCAACACCTTTCCTGAGTGGCCACTGGCGCATCCTTATCGCTATGTGGCGCACAACGGCGAGATCAATACCGTCAAAGGCAATTACAACTGGATGAAAGCGCGCGAAGGCGTGATGTCCTCTCCGGTGCTGGCCGCCGATCTGAAAAAGCTGTACCCCATAAGCTTTGCCGGTCAGTCTGACACCGCCACGTTTGACAACTGCCTGGAACTGCTGACCATGGCCGGTTACCCCATCAGCCAGGCGATGATGATGATGATCCCTGAGCCTTGGGAAAACCACAGCACTATGGACGAGCGCCGCCGCGCTTTTTACGAATACCACGCCGCCATGCTCGAGCCCTGGGACGGCCCGGCGTCCATCGTGTTTACCGATGGCCGCCAGATCGGCGCTACGCTAGACCGCAACGGCCTGAGGCCCTCGCGCTATTGCATCACCGACGATGACTTAGTCATCATGGGTTCGGAGTCCGGCGTGCTGCCGGTACCGGAAAACAAAATCGTGCGCAAATGGCGCTTGCAACCGGGCAAAATGTTTTTGATCGATCTTGAACAAGGCCGCATGATCGACGATGAAGAGCTGAAATCTGGCTTGGCCAACAGCCGCCCCTATAAGCAGTGGATTGAAAACCTACGCATCAAAATCGACCATGTAGCCACCGGCGACAGTACGGCGCCAATGATGCCGACCAGTGCGGATTTACTGGACCGCCAACAAGCCTTCGGCTACACCCAGGAAGACCTGAAGTTCCTGATCGCGCCCATGGCAAGCCTGGGCGAAGAGGCACTGGGCTCCATGGGCAATGACAGCCCGCTGGCCGTACTCAGCGACAAAAACAAACCGTTGTACAGCTACTTCAAGCAATTGTTTGCGCAGGTCACCAACCCGCCTATCGACCCGATTCGCGAAGCCATCGTGATGTCCTTGGTGTCTTTTGTCGGGCCTAAGCCCAATTTGCTGGACATCAACCAGGTGAACCCGCCGATGCGCCTGGAAGTCTCGCAACCCGTGCTGGACTTCACCGACATGGCCAAGCTGCGTGACATCGAGCGCCACACGCAAGGCAAATTCCGTAGTTACACCCTGGATATCACCTACCCGCTGGCCTGGGGCCACGAGGGCGTGGAAGCCAAGCTCGCCTCCCTGTGCGCCGAAGCGGTTGATGCCATCAAGAGTGGCAACAATATTTTGATCGTGAGCGACCGCGCCATGGGCGCCACCCAGGTAGCCATTCCGGCTTTGTTAGCTTTGTCAGCTATTCACCAGCATCTGGTCCTCGAGGGCCTGCGCACTACGGCCGGTCTGGTCGTGGAGACCGGTAGCGCGCGTGAGGTACACCACTTTGCGGTGCTCGCAGGCTACGGTGCCGAAGCCGTGCATCCCTATTTAGCGATGCAAACCCTGGTGCAGATGAGCGAAGGCTTGCCCGGTGCGCTTAGCGCGGATAAGGCGATTTACAACTACGTCAAAGCCGTGGGTAAAGGCCTGTCCAAAATCATGTCCAAGATGGGTGTCAGCACCTATATGAGCTACTGCGGCGCGCAGTTGTTCGAGGCGATTGGTTTGTCCACCGATACCGTGCGTAAATACTTCACTGGCACGCCCAGCCGCGTGGAAGGCATAGGCGTTTTTGAAATCGCCGAAGAAGCCATACGCACCCATAAACTGGCTTTCGGCAAAGACCCGGTCTTGGCCAATGCCTTGGATGCCGGCGGCGAATACGCCTGGCGCGTGCGCGGCGAAGAGCATATGTGGACACCCGATGCGATCGCCAAGCTGCAACACAGCACACGCGCCAACAATTGGGGCACTTATAAAGAGTACGCCCAAATCATCAATGATCAGACGCGGCGCCAACTCACGCTGCGCGGTTTGTTTGAGTTCCGCATCGATCCGACCAAAGCCATTTCCATCGACGAGGTGGAACCAGCGGCTGAAATCGTTAAACGCTTTGCTACCGGCGCGATGTCGCTGGGCTCTATTTCCACCGAGGCGCACAGCACGCTGGCCGTGGCGATGAACCGCATCGGCGGCAAGAGCAATACCGGCGAGGGCGGCGAAGATCCCCTGCGTTACCGCAACGAACTCAAAGGTATTCCGATCAAGCAGGGCCAGACCATGTCGGACCTGCTGGGTAAGGAGATTTTTGAGGTCGATTACGCCTTGCAGGCTGGCGACTCGATGCGCTCCAAAATCAAGCAGGTAGCCTCGGGCCGCTTTGGCGTGACGGCCGAATACTTGGTCAGCGCGGACCAAATCCAGATCAAGATGGCCCAAGGCGCCAAGCCCGGCGAAGGTGGGCAGTTGCCTGGAAGTAAAGTGTCCGAATACATCGGCAAACTGCGCTACTCGGTGCCGGGTGTAGGACTGATCTCGCCGCCGCCGCACCATGATATTTATTCCATCGAAGACCTGGCGCAACTGATACACGACCTAAAAAACGTCGCGCCCCATTCCGACATCAGTGTCAAACTGGTGTCCGAAATCGGCGTGGGTACGATTGCCGCAGGCGTTGCCAAGTGCAAAGCCGACCATGTGGTGATCGCCGGCCATGACGGCGGCACGGGCGCTTCGCCTTGGTCATCGATCAAACACGCCGGCAGCCCCTGGGAAATCGGCCTGGCCGAGACGCAGCAAACCCTGGTGCTCAACCGCTTGCGCAGCCGTATCCGGGTACAGGTGGACGGTCAGATGAAAACTGGCCGCGACGTAGCGATAGGGGCATTGCTTGGGGCCGATGAATTCGGCTTTGCCACCGCACCGCTGGTCGTCGAAGGCTGCATCATGATGCGCAAATGCCATCTCAACACCTGCCCGGTGGGCGTGGCGACGCAAGATCCGGTGTTGCGCAAAAAATTCTCAGGTAAACCCGAGCATGTTGTCAATTACTTCTTCTTTGTAGCCGAAGAAGTGCGCCACATCATGGCGCAACTGGGTATTCGCAAGTTTGATGACTTGATTGGCCGTGCTGATCTGCTGGATATGCGTAAAGGCATCGACCATTGGAAGTCCAGCGGTCTGGATTTCAGCCGCCTGTTTGCGCAGCCGCAAGTGCCTGCCAGTGTGTCCCGCTTTCACAACGAAACCCAGGCGCATGGTTTGGAAAAAGCGCTGGACGTACGCCTGATCGAAAAAAGCCGCGCCGCTATCGACAAGGGCGAAAAAGTCCAGTTCATGGAAGTGGCGCGCAATGTGAACCGTTCGGTGGGTGCCATGCTGTCGGGGGCGATTACCAAAATACACCCCGAAGGCCTGCCCGATGACAGCATCCGCATTCAGCTCGAAGGCACGGGCGGCCAGTCCTTCGGCGCCTTTTTGTGTAATGGCGTGACGCTGTACCTCATTGGCGACGCCAACGACTACACCGGCAAGGGCCTGTCAGGTGGACGCGTGGTAGTGCGTCCGAGCATTGACTTCCGGGGCGAAGCCATCCGCAACACCATCGTGGGCAATACCGTGATGTATGGCGCTACCAGCGGCGAGGCTTTCTTTAGTGGCGTGGCCGGTGAGCGCTTTGCGGTACGTTTGTCCGGCGCGACGGCGGTCGTCGAAGGCACGGGTGACCATGGCTGTGAATACATGACCGGCGGCACCGTGCTGGTCTTGGGCAAAACCGGACGCAACTTCGCCGCTGGTATGAGTGGCGGCATCGCCTACGTGTATGACGAAGATGGCCAGTTCGCTAGCCGCTGCAATACGGCCATGGTCAGCATGGAGGCTGTGCTCAACAGCAAAGAGCAGGAAGCGCAAATCGACAAAGCCGTGTGGCACCGTGGCCAATCCGATGAAGCGCAATTGCGTAAATTGTTGGAGGACCACAACCGCTGGACCGGCAGCAAACGCGCCCGCGAATTGCTAGACCAATGGGACAGCGCACGCAGCAAATTCGTCAAGGTATTCCCCCTGGAATACCAGCGCGCGTTGGGCGAAATTCATGGAAAAAAATCGGCGACCGCCAAGGCTGCTGCAGCGACCAAGGCCAAAAGTAGCGCAGCGGTGTAAGCGCGCATTACCGACTACACAGGATTAGCATCATGGGAAAAATTACCGGATTCATGGAGTTTGCGCGTGTCGAAGAGGGCTATGCACCCGTCCCTGAGCGCGTAAAAAATTACAAAGAATTTGTCATCGGCCTGGATGACCAGCAGGCCAAAATCCAAAGCGCGCGCTGCATGGACTGTGGTACGCCGTTTTGCAACAATGGTTGCCCGGTCAATAACATCATTCCGGACTTTAATGAGTTGGTGTTCCGCGAAGACTGGAAAGCGGCTATCGATGTTTTGCACAGCACCAATAATTTTCCTGAATTCACCGGCCGTATCTGCCCTGCGCCTTGCGAGGCTGCCTGTACCTTGAATGTGAATGACGATGCGGTGGGCATCAAGTCCATAGAGCACGCGATCATCGACCGCGCCTGGACTGAAGGCTGGGTGCAGGCCCAGCCTGCCGCCCAGCAGACGGGCAAAAAAGTCGCGGTGATAGGCTCAGGCCCCGCCGGTCTGGCCGCGGCGCAGCAACTGGCGCGCGTAGGCCATGCTGTCACCGTGTTTGAGAAAAACGACCGTGTCGGCGGCCTGCTGCGCTACGGCATTCCGGATTTCAAAATGGACAAGGGCCACATCGACCGGCGCATGGCGCAGTTGCAAGCTGAAGGCGTAACCGTGCGTACCGGCGTGCTGGTGGGCGATTGGCCCAAGGACTCCAAAGTGACCAATTGGGCCAAGGAAACCGTGTCGGCCGCCCAATTGCAAAAAGACTTTGACGCGGTACTGCTCGCAGGTGGTTCTGAGCAGTCGCGCGACTTACCGGTACCAGGCCGCGATTTGGACGGCATCCATTTCGCTATGGAATTTTTGCCCCAACAAAACAAAGTCAATGCCGGCGATAAGTTTGCGGGTCAATTGCGCGCTGACGGTAAGCACGTGATCGTTATCGGCGGTGGCGACACTGGCTCGGACTGCGTAGGCACCAGCAACCGCCATGGCGCTGCCAGCGTGACCCAGTTTGAAGTCATGCCACAGCCGCCCGAGGTGGAAGACAGGCCTCTGACCTGGCCTTATTGGCCGCTGAAATTGCGTACCAGTTCCAGCCACGAAGAAGGTTGCGTGCGCGAGTTCGCTGTATCTACTAAGTCTTTCTCCGGCGAAAAAGGAAAAGTCAAAAGTCTGACCACGGTACAGGTGGAAGCAAAGGGCGGCAAATTGGTGGAAGTGGCAGGTACGGAAAAAACCTACCAAGCCGATTTGGTGCTGCTGGCCATGGGATTTGTGCATCCGGTCGCCAGCGTACTGGACGCCTTTGGCGTGGCCAAAGATATGCGCTCCAACGCCAAAGCGCCGACCGAAGGGGCTGGCGCTTATGTCACTAACGTGGCCAAGGTGTTTGCCGCCGGGGATATGCGCCGCGGCCAGTCCTTGGTCGTTTGGGCGATCCGCGAGGGCCGCCAGGCGGCTCGTGCGATCGATGAATTTCTGATGGGTAGCAGCGAGCTGCCGCGCTAGCCACGGTATGCAAGCCTGCGCGAGCGCGCCGACCATAGGACAGTGCCATGGCATACGCACGGGATTGCAAGGGCCGCTGACTTACTTGGCTGGCCACACCAAGGCGCATTCGACTTAACTTGTGCGGGCCCTGGCGCTGGCCTGGGTAGGTAAATCTAGGTAAAAGTGCGAGGTCTGATCCTGATAGTGACGGTTTTGCGCAGTTTTCTCGCGAGCCTAGCCCTTATGATGCGGGGCTATTCCTTCGCACAGCATGCCTGCCGCCTCTGACCCCCTCGTACGCATTGACCATCTGAGCTTCGCTTACCACGAACGCCTCATTTTGGACGGCGCAAGCTTTCGTGTTCCGCGCGGCAAAGTTACCGCGCTCATGGGCGCTAGCGGTGGTGGTAAAACTACTTTGCTGCGCCTTATTGGTGGTCAGATACGGGCCCAAAGCGGCCAAGTATTGTTTGATGGGCAAGATATTGGTGCTATGGACCAAAGCGCTTTGTACGCCGCCCGTCGTCGCATGGGTATGTTGTTCCAGTTTGGCGCCTTATTTGCGGACCTGTCAGTGTTTGACAACGTGGCCTTTCCCTTGCGTGAACATACCGCCTTGCCCGAATCACTGATCCGCGACATTGTGTTAATGAAGTTACAAGCTGTGGGCTTACGCGGCGCGCGCGACCTGATGCCCAGCGAAGTCTCCGGTGGCATGGCCAGACGCATCGCTTTGGCGCGCGCCATTGCGTTGGACCCGGAACTGGTGATGTATGACGAACCCTTTTCCGGTCTGGACCCGATTTCTCTGGGCACCTCGGCCCACTTGATTCGCCAGCTCAACGACACCATGGGTCTGACCAGTATTTTTGTCTCGCATGAACTGGAGCAAACATTTGGCATTGCCGACCATGTGGTGATTCTGGCCAATGGCCGTGTCGCCACCGAAGGAACACCCCAGCATGTGCGTGAGAGCACCGATCCGCTGGTGTTTCAGTATGTGCACGCCCTGGCCGATGGGCCTGTGCGCTTCCATTACCCTGCCCCGGACCTGGCGCAAGACTTTGGCAAGGGGTCTGCGCCATGATGGTCCAGGCACTTCGCGATGTAGGTTTTGCGATCCGCGAGAAATTGGCGCACATAGGTTACGGCACGCGCTTGTTTGTGCGTTTGTTGTTAACCTTGAAGTCCAGTTTGCAACGCTTTGGACTGATCCGCGACCAGATTCATTTTTTAGGTAATTACTCGCTGGTCATTATTGCGTTCTCGGGCTTGTTTGTTGGATTTGTGTTCGGCCTGCAGGGCTACTACACCTTGCAGCGCTATGGCTCGTCCGAGGCCTTGGGGTTGTTGGTCGCACTCAGCCTGGTACGTGAATTAGGCCCGGTGGTCACAGCCTTGCTGTTCGCCGGGCGCGCCGGTACATCGCTCACCGCAGAAATTGGTTTGATGAAAGCCGGCGAGCAAATCAGCGTCATGGAAATGATGGCGGTAGACCCGGTGCTGCGCGTGCTTGCGCCCCGATTTTGGGGCGGCGTGATTGCCATGCCCTTGCTGGCCGCCGTGTTCAGCGCTATGGGTATTGTGGGCGGATGGGTGGTTGGCGTAGTGATGATAGGTGTAGATTCGGGCTCCTTCTGGAGCCAGATTCAAGGCGGCGTGGACGTCTGGCGTGATGTGGGCAATGGCGTTATCAAGAGCCTTATCTTTGGCTTTACCGTCACCTACGTCGCGCTCCTACAGGGCTATGTTGCGCAAGCCACGCCCGAAGGGGTTGCCAGTGCCACCACCCGTACCGTGGTCATGGCCTCTTTGTCGGTGCTGGTGATGGACTTTGTCTTGACCGCCATGATGTTTACGATTTAGCGACCGCTTATCCAGAAAGAATTCGCATGCAACGCTCAAAAAATGATCTATGGGTTGGCCTCTTTGTGCTCATTGGCGCAGTCGCTCTTTTGTTCTTGGCTCTTCAATCAGCCAATTTGCTCAGTCTCAATTTCCAGTCCACCTACAAAGTCACGGCCAAGTTCGATAACGTCGGCGGCCTCAAAGCCAAGGCGGCAGTTCGCAGCGCGGGTGTGGTGGTCGGACGCGTGGAAAAAATTGTGTTTGATGACAAAAGCTTCCAAGCCCAGGTGCATATTGCTATGGAAAGCCGCTATCGTTTTCCCAAAGACAGCTCACTCAAAATCCTGACCAGCGGCTTGCTCGGCGAGCAGTACTTGGGTATCGAGGCGGGTGCCGACGAAGCGGTGCTTGCCGCTGGCGACATGATCAGCACCACCCAGTCTGCAGTGGTGCTGGAGAGCCTCATCAGCCAGTTTCTGTATAGCAAAGCCGCAGGCAGCGCCGGGACCAAAGAAGCCGATTAATGCGCTATTGTCATTTCCTTGGTCGATTGCGGTCCTGGGCCTGCATCATGGCCATTGCTTCGGCTGGTGCGTCCGCTCAGACCGTAAAGCCGGTCAATTTGGTGGATCCTTTTGAAGGTATCAATCGCAGTATTTACGCTTTCAACGAATTACTTGACCATGCAGTCATGCGTCCTGTAGCCATTGCTTACTCCGAGTTTTTGCCACGTTGGATGCGCAATGGCGTCACCCATTTTTTTGGCAATTTGGCCGATGTCTGGTCCGTGCCTACCAACGCCTTGTCCTTGCGGCCCAAGGCGACGGTGGACAGTATCAAGCGTGTCGCCGTTAACAGCACCGTGGGCTTGCTCGGTTTGATGGACGTTGCTAGCACACTGGACATAGACAAGCACCCGGCAGATTTTGGCCTGATGCTCAATCGCTGGGGCGTTCCTTCCGGCCCCTTCGTGGTCGTCCCCTTGCTGGGACCGCGCACCCTGATCGAAGTGGTCGTCTACCCCTTGGACTGGAAGGGCAATCTGGCCAACCATGTGGACGATGTGGTGCTGCGCGACCTCTTGATGGCTGTGAGCTTCACGGATATGCGGGTCAACTACTTGCAGGCTGACGACGTCGTGAATGCGGTAGCCTTGGATCCGTATTCCTTTACGCGGGATTCCTATTTACAGCGTAGGATTTACCTGCAATACGACGGGGTAAGTCCGGACAGCACGGACGATCGCCCCTAAAATCGGCGCAAATTGAGGGTTGAGGGTCTTTCTGTCGCGGCCCCGCCCAGGCCTTGCCAGGTAGGCATACTTCGGCCATGGCCTTCTAAGCAGGGAGAAAAAGTGTTCTATTTCCGTTTACTCAAGCACGTTGTAGCGGCGCTGCTGCCTTTGGCGGCCTTGTTGACCGCTGGGTCTGCCAAGGCCCAGGATGAGGCTGCCGATGCCTTTATCAAACGCATGTCCACCGAGGTGCTGGACGTCATTAAGGCGGACAAATCTATGCGCGGCGGCGATATTGCGAAAGTGGTTGCGCTGGTGGACACACGCATCATGCCGCACGTGGATTTTCAGCGTATGACGGCTTCGGCCGTTGGCCCGGGCTGGCGCCAGGCTTCGCCCGAGCAGCAAAAACGCTTGCAAGACGAATTCAAAATCTTACTGGTGCGCACTTATTCTGGGGCTTTGTCCCAAATCAGCGACCAGGTTATTTCGATGAAACCTCTGCGTGCTTCGCCCGAGGACAAAGAGGTGGTGGTGCGCAGCGAAGTGCGTGGCAGTGGCGACCCGATCCAGCTCGATTACCGCTTAGAAAAAACACCGGGGCAGGGCACCGGCTGGCGTATTTTCAATATCAATGTCATGGGCGTCTGGTTGGTGGAAACCTACAAAAGCCAGTTCGCTCAGGAAATCAATGCCAAGGGCGTAGATGGCCTCATCGATTCTTTGGCAGCCCGCAACAAATCCAACAATAAAAAGAACTGACGTGCTCGCCTTGCCCGCCGTTTTGACCCATGCCCAGGCGGGTCCCTGCCTGCAGCAACTGTCTGCCGCAATCGCAGATTCCCCGCAGCAAGTTGTGGTGCAAGCGCAGGCACTGCAGGAGTTCGACTCTTCGGCGCTGGCCGTTTTGCTGGAGCTGCGCCGCGTTTGCTTGCCTTTAGGTAAGCAATTGCACATAGAAGCAGCGCCCGCGCAGTTGATGCATTTGGCCGCACTCTATGGTGTGCGCGCTTTGCTCGAAAACGGCGATCACGCAAGCGCTGCGCGCGCGGAACCTGCGCCGGTTTAGGCCTTTACCCTGGCCACGGCGCGTGGTCAGCCTTGCGGGCGTAAAATCCGGCGTTTATGCCTGCCATTTCATTCCATTCGATTTCCAAGGCGTATGCCTCGCCCAAAGGCCCGCCAGGCAGTAAATTCCTCGCCGTTGACCAGGTGAGTCTGGATATTGAGCAAGGTGAGTTTTTCGGTTTGCTCGGCCCCAACGGT
>Ga0209189_1003352_pt1 | contig 10791 bp, 9 predicted proteins | sample C_130820_EF_Meta_FD_187308 | JGI IMG/M metagenome (GOLD analysis project Ga0209189, IMG submission 187308) | Freshwater microbial communities from Lake Croche, Canada to study carbon cycling - C_130820_EF_MetaG (SPAdes) (version 3) | ecosystem: Environmental > Aquatic > Freshwater > Lake | place...
TTCTGAACTCAATGCATTACACACTGGCCAGACTCTAGAAAAGATTCTTGCTGACTCAGATCGCGACAACTGGTTTAATGCAAAAGATGCAAAGGATTATGGCTTTGTTGATCATGTAGTTACTTCACTGGGACAAATCACTGGAGGGAAAGCGTAATGACATTCCAAGAAATTAACGCACGCTACGTTCTTCCAACTGTTGAAGAAAAGACAGCCTACGGATACAAGCGTCAAGATCCATACACAAAGCTATTTGAAGAGCGCATCATTTTCATGGGCCAGCCAATTGATGACACCGTTGCAAACGATGTTATGGCACAGTTGTTGACTTTGGAATCTATGGATCCAGATCGCGACATCATGATCTACATCAACTCACCTGGTGGGTCATTTACTGCACTCACTGCAATTTATGACACCATGCAGTTTGTGCGCCCAGATATCAGCACAATTTGCTTGGGCCAAGCAGCATCTGCAGCAGCTGTAATTCTTGCTGGCGGTGCCAAGGGCAAGCGTTACGCACTTGAGCATTCACGTATTTTGATTCACCAACCATCATCAGAAGGTGGCGGACAGGCATCTGATATTGAAATTCAGGCTCGCGAAATTGATCGCATCACTCGCTTGCAGGAGGATCTGTTATCACGCCACGTTGTGAAGTCATCTGAGGAAATTCGTAAAGACATAGAGCGCGACAAGATTCTTACAGCAGCAGAAGCTGTTGAGTACGGAATCATTGATCAAGTTCTGGCTTCACGCAAAGCCAAAAAGTAATTATTCTAAGAGCGAACACTTATGGCGCTTAAAAAGAATGCAAGCAAGCGAAGCCAAAAGTACAGTTATCTCTTAGAGACCCTGACTTCCCCTGCCAGGGCTTATAAGGAGTGCCATGACACGAATCGGTGAAACAAGCGATCTGCTGAAGTGCTCCTTCTGCGGCAAAACCCAGAAGCAAGTTAAAAAGCTTATTGCCGGTCCTGGCGTTTATATCTGTGATGAATGTATTGAACTGTGTAATGAAATCATCGTTGAAGAGCTCAGCGAAGCGGCATCACTTGGTTTGGCTGAGCTTCCAAAGCCACACGCAATCTTTGAATTTCTAGATCAATATGTAATCGGACAAGATCGTGCAAAGAAGTCTTTATCTGTTGCTGTTTATAACCACTACAAGCGTGTGCAGAGTGGTGAGTCAAAGGGTGAAGGCGGAATTGAATTAGCAAAATCTAATATTTTGATGCTTGGACCAACTGGTTGCGGTAAGACTCTTATGGCGCAAACTTTGGCTCGTATGCTGAACGTTCCATTTGCAATTGCAGATGCAACAGCGCTGACCGAAGCAGGTTACGTCGGTGAAGATGTTGAAAACATTTTGCTGAAGCTGTTGCAAGCGGCAGATTACGATGTGAAGAAGGCTGAAACAGGCATCATCTACATCGATGAGATCGATAAGGTTGCACGCAAATCTGAAAACCCTTCAATCACACGCGATGTGTCAGGTGAAGGTGTTCAGCAAGCGCTACTAAAGATTCTTGAAGGAACTGTTGCATCTGTTCCACCTCAGGGTGGGCGTAAGCACCCACATCAAGAATTTATTCAGATTGACACAACCAATGTCTTGTTCATTGTTGGCGGTGCATTTTCTGGTCTTGAAAAGATTATCGAAAGTCGCATTGGTAAATCTGGTGTTGGCTTTAACGCAACTCTGCAGGATGCATCAGATAAGAACCGCAAGGACATCTTTGCTGATGTAATGCCAGAGGATCTATTAAAGTTTGGAATGATTCCGGAGTTCATTGGTCGCCTGCCGGTATTAACAAGTGTTGAAAACCTTGATAAGCCTGCATTGATGCAAATCCTTACCGAGCCAAAGAACGCTCTGGTTAAGCAGTATAAGCGTCTATTTGATTTAGATCATGTTGAGTTGGATTTTGATGAAGAAGCATTACTTGCAATTGCAGATCTTGCACAAGAGCGTGGCACAGGTGCCCGTGGACTTCGGGCAATCATGGAATCCGTACTTCTTTCAGTGATGTATGACGTGCCAAGCCGCACAGATGTTGAAAAGGTGATCATCACCAAGGAATGCATCACATCTGGTGGAACGCCGACATTGATAAATCACACAGGTCCAAAGCGCTCACGAGCACCAAAAGGTGCAGAGGAGAAGAGCGCATAATCTAGACTGCGCACTATGTCTTCAAGCCGTGAATTAGCCTCATCCTTCTCGCCAAACGAGATTGAATCCCCGCTGTATCAAAAGTGGGTAAAGGCCGGATATTTCACAGCTGATGCAAATTCTAGCAAGCCACCATTTTCAATTGTCTTGCCACCTCCCAATGTCACCGGCGTTTTACACATTGGTCACGCACTAGATCAAACTTTGCAGGATTGCTTAACACGTATGAAGCGCATGCAAGGCTTTGAAGTTTTGTGGTTACCTGGCATGGACCATGCAGGTATTGCGACTCAAAACGTTGTTGAAAAACAATTAGCAGCAGATGGAAAATCTCGCCACGATCTTGGTCGCGATGCGTTTGTTAAAAAAGTTTGGGAATGGAAAGAGGAGTCAGGCGGAGCAATTCTTGAACAGATGAAACGTTTGGGATCCTCAGTTGATTGGTCGCGTGAACGTTTTACTATGGATGAAGGCATGTCCAAAGCTGTTGTAACTATTTTTAAGCGCATGTATGACGCAGGACTTATTTATCGCGCCGAGCGAATTATTAACTGGTGCCCACGTTGCTTAACAGCGTTGTCAGATATTGAAGTTGAACACCAAGATGATGCCGGTGAATTTGTTCAGATTCGTTATGGTGATGGCGAACAAAGCATTGTGATTGCAACAACCCGAGCAGAAACCATGCTTGGTGATGGCGCTGTTGCGGTGCATCCAGATGATCCTCGTTACAAGCACATGATTGGTACTGAAGTTCTATTGCCATTGGTTAATAGAATGATTCCGATAATTGCTGATGAATTAGTTGATCCAGAGTTTGGAACAGGTGCGGTAAAAGTTACAGCAGCCCACGATCCAAATGACTTTGAGATGGCGATGCGCCACAACGTGCCCTTTGTTGTGATCATGAACGAGCACGCTGTAATGGCTGGGACGGGTACCGAGTTTGATGGCATGGATCGCTTTGATGCGCGCATAGCCGTAGTTGCCAAGCTGAAAGAAATGGGACGAGTCGTTGCAGAAAAGCGTCCATACATGCACGCAGTTGGACATTGTTCTCGTTGCGATACAACTGTTGAACCGCGTTTATCAAAGCAGTGGTTTGTAAAGGTCACACCAATGGCAAAGGCATCAGCAGATGCTGTGCGAAATGGTGAAGTCAAGATTGAACCTGAAGCACTTGCACCACGTTATTTTGATTGGGTCGACAACATGCACGACTGGTGTATTTCCCGTCAGTTGTGGTGGGGTCACCGAATTCCTGTTTGGTATGGACCAAATGGTGAAGTACAAGTTGTTGGTCCCGATGAAAGTGCACCTGCGGGTTGGACGCAAGATCCGGACGTTCTAGATACCTGGTTCTCATCTGGTCAATGGGCTTTTTCTACCTTTGGTTGGCCAGAAAAGTCTGCAGACCTTGCAAAGTTTTATCCAACATCTGTCCTTGTTACTGGTTATGACATTTTGTTCTTCTGGGTTGTTCGCATGATGATGATGTCTACTTTTGCAATGGATGGTGTACCACCATTTAAAACAATTATGTTGCACGGTTTAGTCCGAGATCAATTTGGTAAGAAGATGTCAAAGAGTCGCGGAAACGTTGTTGATCCAATCGAATTTATGGATAAGTACGGGGCAGATGCGTTGCGCTTTACTTTGGCACGTGGTGCAAATCCAGGTACAGATCAGGCACTTGCCGAAGACTGGATCGGCGGATCCCGAAACTTTGCAACAAAACTTTGGAATGCAACTCGTTTTGCGATGATGAACGGTGCAACCGTCGCAGGAGATTTACCGGCACTTGATTCACTAAACGCAATTGATAAGTGGATCCTTAGTCGTTTATCTGAAACCGTTAAAGAAACAACAGAGCTTTTGGAAAACTATGAGTTCGCTCGTGCTTGTGAATTGATGTATCACTTTGCTTGGGATGACCTATGCGACTGGTACCTAGAGCTTTCAAAGGAAGCCTTTGCATCTGGCACAGCTGATTCAACAAAGCGTGTACTCGGTTATGTTTTGGATCAGTTGTTCCGTTTGATGCACCCAGTGATGCCATTTATTACTGAACAAATGTGGACCACGTTAACTGGGGGAGAGTCATTAGTTGTTGCCCAGTGGCCGGTAGCTAACGCTTCCCACGTAGATAAGAAGGTCGAAAACCTTGTTGGTCAGCTACAAGAGATCATTACTGAGGTTCGACGTTTCCGTAATGATCAAGGAATTAAGAGTTCTTTAAAGATTCCTGGCCGCATCACAGCCACTGGTGACATTGCACAATACGCATCTGCAGTTGCATTTGTTGTACGCATGGAACTTGGCGATATAACACCGAGTGCTAAGTGCGAAGCCGCAGGCGTAACAATCGAATTTGATCTAACAGGATCAGTAGATGTTGTTGCAGAGCGAGCTCGTCTTGAAAAGGATTTAGTAACAGCCAATAAAGACAAGCAAACTGCAGAAGTAAAGTTGAATAACCAAGGCTTCATGGCAAAAGCACCAGAAGAAGTTGTTGTTGAAATTCGCGAACGGTTAGAAAAGACAACTGCAGATATTGCGCGCATCAATTCAGCATTAGCAGCACTGCCGCAAGCATGATGATTTCACCGGACGATCAAGAAAGAGTTGATGCAATTGAGCAGGCGTTGCTTGCTCGTTGGCCAGAAACCCGTATTGCTCCTAGCACCGAACGAATTGCTGCCCTGGTAGATCTTTTAGGGTCACCTCAGTTAACGTATCCAACGATTCATATTGGTGGCACAAACGGTAAGACAACAACATCACGCATGATTGATTCATTGCTTTTTGCCCATGGATTGCGCACAGGACGCTTTACTAGTCCCCATCTTGAAACCTACCGCGAACGCATTGCGATCAATGGGGAACCAATTGATCCTAAAGAATTAATCTTTTCGTACAACGATATTGCTGCATATTTAGATTTAATGGATACAAAGTTTGAGCATCCAATTTCTTTTTTTGAAGCCATAACAGCGTTAGCTTTTGCAGCCTTTGCCGAACACCCAGTTGATGTTGGTGTAATTGAAGTTGGTATGGGCGGTGAATGGGATGCGACAAATGTTGTCGATGCTGATGTTTCAGTAATAATGCCTATTGGCTTTGACCATATGGAGTACTTGGGCAACACATTGCACGATATCGCATCGACTAAAGCTGGAATTATCAAAGAGGGCGGCTTTGTAGTCCTTGCCCAGCAAGAGCCTGAGGCTGCTAAAGAGTTGATTCGCAAGGCTGCTGAAGTAGGCGCAGATGTTGTTAGAGAAGGCGTTGAATACTCAGTTGCATCAAGAGCAGTTGCAGTTGGTGGTCAGTTGCTAAGGATTCAAGGTATTCATGACACCTACGATGAAATCTTTTTGCCGTTACATGGTCGTCATCAAGCAGCAAATGCTGCGTCGGCTCTGGTGGCTGTAGAAGCATTCTTTGGAGATCAACCATTAGACATTGACGCAGTACGTGCTGGTTTTGCCGCCGTTACCTCACCTGGACGCTGCGAAGTGGTTCATCGCGACCCAACTGTAATTTTGGATGCAGCACATAACCCACACGGTGCCAAAGCATTAGCTGACACTTTGTTAAACGAATTCAACTTTGATGAAATCATCGCTGTTGTTGGCGTATTTGGCGATAAAGATGCAATAGGAATCTTCCAAGAATTAGAACAGATTGTTGACCATGTCATTGTTACGCAAAGTTCTTCATCACGTGCAATGCCATCTGGCGAGTTAGAAAAAATTGCCTCCAAGATATTTGGGGCAGATCGAGTATTTGAAGTGTCGGATATAGGTGCAGCGCTAGACCGAGCAGTTGGTGATGCTGTGCGTCCGCTGAGCGAAGACACTGTTGGAATTATTGTGACCGGATCCGTCGTCACAGTTGGTGAAGCACGAACATATCTACGAAAGAAGTTTGCCCAATGAAAATTCTTGGCGCTTCTGTCTTAATTGCTGAAAGCATGACGATGGGTTTTGCAATTCTGCTTGCCATGAAAGACCATTCAAATGCAGCAATAATTTATGGTTGCGCCATTTCATTTTTATTATTTGTTGCAGCAGGACTAGTTCGACGTCCCGGGGGATTTGTTATTGGTTCGCTTATGCAATTAGCGATGATCGGCTTCGGATTTGTCGTGCCATCCTTCTTCATCATTGGGGCGGTTTTGATTGGGCTCTGGGTGGCCGCCATCGTTGTGGGCCGTAAGGGTGAGGCCGCTCGCGCTGCCTTGCTGGCTGCAGAGCCTAAAAAACCCTAATAGACTAAGCGGGTGAGTACAGAAAAGACACTTATCCTCGTTAAGCCCGATGGCGTTGCCCGCGGTTTAGTTGGCGAGGTTATTTCACGTGTCGAAGCAAAGGGTTATGCAATTGATTCTTTGCGAATGCTGCAAGCAGATCGCGCATTATTAGAAAAGCATTACGCAGAACATGTTGGTAAGCCATTTTACGAACCACTAGTTGAGTTCATGATGTCTGGTCCAATTGTCGCGATCGTTGCATCTGGCAATCGTGTTATCGAAGGCTTCCGTTCATTAGCTGGTGTAACAGATCCAACTGTTGCAGCACCCGGCACCATCCGTGGTGATCTAGCTCGTGATCAAGGAACCAAAGTTGTACAAAATATTGTTCATGGTTCTGATTCACCAGAGTCAGCAGCACGTGAAATTCAGATTTTTTTTCCTAACAATTAATTCCCCGCACAAAAAAGTACAAGGAGCAAAAATGTCACAAGGAAGCAGAATGTCCTTTATCGGCCGCGATATGGCGGTTGACCTAGGAACAGCGAACACGCTCGTATATGTGCGTGGACGTGGCATTGTTTTGAACGAGCCTTCAGTAGTTGCTGTAAACCAAGACACAGGCGGAATCCTGGCCGTTGGTATTGAAGCAAAGAAAATGATTGGTCGTACTCCTGGCAACATCGTTGCAATCCGTCCGCTAAAAGATGGTGTTATCGCAGATTTTGATACAACAGAGCGCATGTTGCGTTACTTCATCCAAAAGGTTCACCGTCGTCGTTACTTGGCTAAGCCAAGAATCGTTGTCTGCGTTCCATCAGGTATCACTGGTGTTGAACAGCGTGCGGTCAAGGATGCTGGTTATGCAGCAGGTGCGCGCAAGGTGTACATCATTGAAGAGCCAATGGCAGCAGCAATTGGTGCCGGACTTCCAATCCACGAGCCAACAGGCAACATGGTTGTAGATATCGGTGGCGGTACAACAGAAGTCGCTGTTATTTCATTGGGTGGAATTGTTACCTCACTTTCAATTCGCGTAGGTGGCGACGAGTTAGATCAATCAATTATTAACTGGGTTAAGCGTGAATTCTCCTTACTTTTGGGAGAGCGCACCGCAGAAGAGATCAAGATGGCGATCGGATCTGCATACCCACTAGCTGGTGAAAATGATGCAGAAATTCGTGGTCGCGATTTAGCAACAGGTCTTCCAAAGACAATCGTTGTTTCAGCTGCTGAAATTCGTAAGGCACTTGAAGAGCCGGTCAATGCAATTATCAATGCTGTAAAGAGCACATTGGATAAGACACCTCCAGAGCTTGCTTCAGATTTGATGGATCGTGGAATTGTTCTTACCGGTGGTGGAGCACTTCTTAAGGGTCTAGATGAGCGCCTTCGCAAAGAAACCGGAATGCCAATTCACATTGCAGAGCGTCCATTAGATGCTGTTGCTGAGGGTTCTGGAAAGTGCATCGAAGAGTTTGAAGCTCTTGAGAAGGTTCTAATCTCCGAGCCTCGTCGATAAGGTCATTCGTTAATGCGTAACGGAGGACGCGCACGTTTGCTGTTGGTGATTTTAATTGTCACCTCTTTGTTCCTGATTACTTTAGATCTTCGTGGCGTAAAAGTCATTGGAAATATAAAGCAGGGTTCGCAAACGATCATGTCTCCGTTTCAACGCGCTGGCAGCGTTGTTTTAACTCCGGTCAAGAACTTCTTTTCTGATGTAACTCACTTAGGTCGGACCCGCAATCAGATCGAAAAACTGCAAGCTGAAAATGCGAAGTTAAAAACTACGTTAATTGACCGCAAGAACGCGGATGCCCAGTTGAAGCAGCTCAAGAAGATTTTGGATTTAGCTGGCACAGCTGGCTACAAGATTGTTAACGCGAAAGTTATAAGTAATGGCTCTAGCCAATCCTTTTCGCAAACAATCACCATTGATTCAGGCACAAATGCAGGAATCAAAAAGAACATGACAGTCCTATCGCAGTACGGCATTGCTGGTGTTGTAAAAGATGTATATCCATCATCTGCGCTGATCCAATTAGCAAGTGATCCCAGCTTTCGAATTGGTGCTCGTATCGCAGGTACACAACAAATCGGAATTCTGACAGGTCGTGGAACCCGCTCTGGAAGCCTGCAATTGCTCGATAATTCGACGACGGTTAAAGAAGGCGATGTTTTGCTGTCTCGAGGAAGTGTTGCTGACAGCCCTTATGTCCCAGGTGTGCCATTGGGCTATGTGACAGCCGTGGATAATTCCGCAGGTGCGGTGGCGCAAACAGCAACTGTTCGTTACTACACAAACTTTTCAACACTTGGAATCGTTGCAGTTGTTGTTAGTGGGTCAGCGGCTAATCCCGGAGATTCATTAGTTCCGGTCAAGCCGCGCGTTACCCCAATTCCAACTGTGACAGTTTTCGTAACTCCATCACCAACTCCAACTAAGTAGCGGCCATGCTTACTCGTCAAATTTCAACTGCTGCGCCAATCTTTCTTTTAATGTACATAATTCAAGAAGCAGTTATCTCTCAATTTCGATTACCCGGTGGTGGATTTTCTGTTTTACTCATTTTTACATTGACGTGGGCGGTTCTCAGTGAAACTGAAGTTGCAGCTGTAATTGGCTTTGCAGCGGGTTTCTTGATGGATCTATCTCAAAGTGCAGCCGGGCCATTTGGCCAGTGGACCTTTATTATGTTGATGGCAGGGTATGCGATTTCTTATATTGGCTATGGTGATGACAATGTTCGAGCAAATGCCATCGGCATTATTTTCTTCGTTGTAATTGCAAACCTGTTAGTCGAAATCGCATATGTAGCAAGTGGCGCACTTCTGGGTGTTTCGTCAGGTTCGATCATCCAAGTGCTCATCACTTTATTTGGGATGAGTGTGTGGGCACTTCTTGTGTCACCAATATTGCTACCCATTTTTAGTCGTTTACATGGATTGATTTTCGATTCACGGTCTGCGCTATGAACAACAAGTCTCGCCTTTCTTTACTCGTAGTACAAATTCTTATTTTTTCCCTGATGGCGGCATTATTTGGTCGCCTCTTTTATCTACAGGTTGCAGCAGGCCCTAAATATCGTGATGCAGCACTAAGTATCCAAAGCCGCGATGTTGTAGCCCCTGCCACACGTGGCTTAATCGTTGATGACTATGGAGTCCCGCTAGCAATGAATAAGGCGGGCTTGGCGATTACCATTGACCGAATTGCCATTGATAAATTGGCTGATAAAGGTGCTGGCGTCATGCAACGGTTAGCAACGTTGCTGAAGCTTAATTACGCAGACATCTATCAGAACACACGATTATGTGGTGAACTTCCCAAAGGACAGAAAGCTGGTTGTTGGCAAGGTTCTAGATATCAACCGATCCCGATTACAAAATCTGCAGACCCAAGCATTGCATTGCAAATTGTTGAACGTTCCGACTCGTTTCCTGGCGTAGATGCCCAACCAATTGCTATTCGTAGCTATCCAAGTTACTTGGATGTAAATGCTGCGCACGTTTTAGGTTATGTAGGCCCACTAACTGAAGCAGATTTATTGAAGTCAAATGGCAAGCAATATTTCCGAAGCGAGACAATTGGTAAGACCGGACTTGAAATTCAATATGACTCGTTCTTGCGTGGTGAACCAGGTATTCGAACTGTAATTGTTGATCGCAAAGAATCTATTACCCGCGAAAGTCAGAATACAAAACCAATAGCCGGGGATCACTTGGTGACAAGTTTAGATGTGCGCTTGCAAGCTTCGGCAGAAAAAGCCTTGAAGGATGCGGTCATGCGTGGTCGTGCGAGCGGACACACATCTGATTCAGGTGCAGCAATTGTCATGGATATTAAGACCGGTCGAATTTTAGCCCTTGCTTCATACCCAACGTATGACCCTAACGCTTGGGAAAAGGGAATTTCGGTTCAGCAAGCAGCAGATTTGTTTAGTGAAAAGAAAGCTGTACCTGCACTCAACCGAGCATTGCAAGGTTTGTTTGCTCCAGCATCAACATTCAAGTCGGTCTCAGTTGTTGCAGCAGCAGCTGCCGGATATAACTTAAACGCGTCGTATAAATGTCCTGCTGAAGTACAGATTGGTAACCGCGCATTCCAGAACTTTGATAGTAAAGACCAGGGAACAATGAGCCTCAAGAAAGCTATTGCAGTCTCGTGTGACACCTTGTGGTACCAAATTGCCTATGACGAGTGGGTTCGAGACGGTGGTTTGCGCCCAAAATCAAACCCGAATGATTACTTTTTTAAGGCTGCGCAATCATTTCACATTACCGAAAAAGTAGGAATCGATCTGCCATCGGAATCTACTTCACGCCTTGCTGATCGAACATACAAGAAGAGCTGGTT
>Ga0209189_1003353_pt1 | contig 10787 bp, 8 predicted proteins | sample C_130820_EF_Meta_FD_187308 | JGI IMG/M metagenome (GOLD analysis project Ga0209189, IMG submission 187308) | Freshwater microbial communities from Lake Croche, Canada to study carbon cycling - C_130820_EF_MetaG (SPAdes) (version 3) | ecosystem: Environmental > Aquatic > Freshwater > Lake | place...
ATCCTGCAACACGGGCACTTTGCCGGCCGGGTTCAGGCCTGCCATGCGCTGCTTGAATTGCGACTCTTCACTAAAGCTGTCGAAGCGGACATAGACCTCTTCAAAGGCAATGTCCGCCTGCGTCATCGCCACCCAGGGCCGCATCGACCACGAGGAATAGTTTTTATTTCCGACGTACAACTTCAACATGGTTTTTATGTGGGTTTTTTTGCTTTAGGGCAGATCCAGCCCGGTTTCTTGCGCAGTGGCGTCCAGCGGTCCCACGCTGCCTAAGCGCGCCTTGAGGGACTGCGGCTGACCGCTGATCATGGCAGCATACAGCGTGGTGTTGGAGAGCACTTTTTTCACGTAATCGCGGGTTTCGTTAAATGGAATGTTCTCCGCCCAAATGGCCGCCTCTAACACGGGCGCACCACTGGCGCCGCGCCATGCCCGCGCCCGGCTCGGCCCTGCGTTGTAAGCCGCGGCCGCCAACGGCATAGAGCCGTCAAAGCTATCGAGCACCAGTTTGAGGTAAGCCGTACCGATGGCGATATTGGTGTCCCGGTCTGCCAATTTGGCCGGCGCGAAATCGCTCATGCCGATTTTTTTGGCCGTCCATTTGGCCGTCGCGGGCATGACTTGCATCAGCCCCGAAGCGCCCACGCCGGAGCGGGCGTCCATCACAAAACGGCTCTCTTGACGGATCAAGCCGTACACATAGGCTGGCTCTAAGCCAATGCTTTGGGCACGCGCCAGTACGGCGGCTTTGAAGGGCATGGGAAAGCGCTGCTCCATATCTACCAGGGCTTTGCTGCGCTCACTGGTGTTGATGCAGCGATCCCAGACTTCGGCGTGGCAGGCGAGGTCGGCAGCAGCCAGCAGGCTGCGGTCGTCCATGCCGCCTTTGGTGTGCAGGCTGATGCTGTAATTCCACTCGCGCACGCCTTCACTGCGCAGGCCCAGCGCAATGGCGTACAAAGCGCGTTGCAAGCCCGGGTTTTTGCGGGCTATTTCTTTTTCTTCCAAAGTGGGTGCTAACGGCTTGGGTGGCAAGCTACTGCGCTGGCCCAGCGCTTCGAGCGCCAGTTGTTCATAAAAACCGCGTATGCCGGCGATGCTTTGCAAAGCCGCTAATGCCTGGGCACGGACCGCCTCAGTGGGTTTTTGGGCTAACACCGCACGCGCCTGCCAGTACAGCCAGGTGGGTTCTGTACGCATCGCAGTCGGCAATGCGGCAAACGCTGCCTCCACCTGCGCCCATTGGCCCGCGCGCAGTGCAGCGCGCAGCGCCCACAGCACATGGTCTTCATGCATTTGGTCCAGGCGGCCTTTTTGGTAGTAAGACAAAGCGCCGTCTTGGCCTTTTTGTGCAGCGCGCTTAGCGATGACGCCCCATATCCAACTGCGCTCCTCCGCGGTCAATTGCGCGCGCCAGCGCAGCTTGTCCACTTCCACCGCCGCGTCCTGAGGCTCGAGATAGGCCAGGCGAATCAGCGCCAGCGACACAAACTCGCGCGTCTGTGGACGCAAGGCGGTGAGTTTGTCGTTGAGGTATTTGGCGGGACTTTGGTAAATCGCAGCCACGGTCTTGGCCCATTTGGTGTCTAGCGCGGCCACTGCCTGCGTGGTGACTTTGAGGCGGTCGTTCTCCATGCCCAGGCGGGCCCGCAGCCAAGCCGCCTGCGTCGGCATCTTGCGCGCCTTGATGAGTTCTTGGGCTGCATCGGCACAGGCTTCGTCGGGCTCGCGCTGCGCTAGCCAAAGCTCCTGCAGTTGTTTGGCCACGTCGGCGCCGCTGGTGAGGTAGTCGCTCCACAAGGCATAGCATTGGATAGACCGGTCATCGGCCATGCGGTACAGGGGCAGTTGGGCACGGAAGGTGGCCCAATCGCGGTTGCGACCCAATTGCAACAACCATTCGGCACGCAAGCGGTCCTCCTGGTAGCTACCGGCGTAATGCGCGAGTACGCTTTCGATCTCCGCTTTTTCCGCCTGGTCCAGCCGCAGCGACAATTCCCAGTAAGCAGCCCAGGGCTCCAGCAGCGAGCCTTTGGCTTGCGGCAATAATTGCGTCAGTTGCTTGCGCTCACCGAGTTTGAAGGCCTGCGCCATGTCCAGCACGACTTGGTCGTTGCGCGCAATATCGACTGCTTGGGCGCGCGCCGCATAGCCGGGCATGGCAACTGCCACAATGCAGACCAGCGCTGCCATATTTTTTTTGATTAACCGCATGGGGTGATTATGGACAACTCTATGGACCCTAAAGCCCTGGAAAAAAAGGCCTTACGCAAGGCTTTGCTCGATGCCAGGGCCCATCTACCGGACCGCCTGCACCGCGCGGAATTGTTACTGCGGGTGATGCGTGTCTGGCTGGTAGGCCGCGAAGACACCACGATTGGCGCCTACTGGCCCATCAAAGGCGAATTCGATCCGCTGCCCGCGCTGCACCGATGGAAAGAGGACGGCGAACTCAATGACATCGCGCAACGCCGTCGCATTGCTTTGCCGGTGGTAAACAAGGCGCACAAAACCATGACTTTTCACGTCTGGTACCCCGGCTGCCCGATGGAAGAAGACGCCTACGGCATTCCCAAGCCCAAAGATACCGAGCAGGTCATGCCCAGTCTGTTGTTCGTACCCTGTGTGGGCTACAGCGCGGGTGGCTACCGATTGGGTTATGGCGGCGGCTTTTACGACCGCATGCTGGCCAGCCTAGACCCCCGCCCGCATACCGTAGGCCTGGGTTTTGGCAATAGCTTCGTACCCGATTTTGAGCCGGAAGCGCACGATATTCCGCTCGATGCGGTGCTGACCGATTACGGCATGGCCTGGCCCTTTGACCATCCGGGCCGTGTCCGTCGCGATTAGGCGCAGGCACAACACTGCGAAGGCCCAGGTCTCTGACTAGATGGAGGCTAGTCCTTTTGTGCGGCCAAGGTCCGCACATCATCTTCATAGCCTTTCATTACCCGAACCATGTGATTTCGCTGCTCGGCGCCAGTTTGGGCGTGTAAGCGGGCAAAGGCCTGGCAGGTTTGCGCAGTCATTTGTTCATGGTATTGCCGGTAGGCGGGATTGGAAGACTGGTAAAAGCGCTGCGCCAAGTCGGCCAGCGCGCTGCGTGTTGTGGCGACGTCCGCTCCGCGTAAGCGCTCCAAGGTTTGCAAAATCGCCTGCTGGCGCGCTTGCACCTCTTCAAAATAGCGTTTTTCGTCAAAGCCGGTTTGGGCCATGGCGTCCTTGAAGATGCGGACTTGTTCGGCGCTGAGCTTGCCATACAGGTCTTCCATGCGCTCCAGGCTCTTGCGCGTTCGTAATTCCAGGCCTTGCGTCCTGGCGTCTTGCCATTCCTCGCGCATTTTGCGATTGCTCTTGTCATAGGCCTTTGCCAGCGCTGCCAATTGCTCAGGCTTCAGACTGGGCACTACCGCCACTGCGATCGGTAAGGCGCGCTGCGTGAGTGCTTCGCTGCGCTGCAACACCGAGGAATAGAGCGCGCAAAAGCGCGGGCCGTCGGGGTTTTGCAAGGCCAGTGTCTGGGCTTCCAGCAACAGATCGGCTAGCACGGGCATTTCCTCGCTCCGGTGCCATCGATGTAGGGCCTTCAATTCCGTTTTGACACGGCGTGCTTGCGCGTTGTCAAAGTCCAAGTAACTGTCCAGCCACAAGTACATGAGTTCAGGCGCTGCGCTATAGCCCAAGCGCGCTGCACTGCAGCCGCTAAGCGCCAGCGCCAAGCAAGTGAAGCCTAGCGCTAGCCACCGTCTGCTCGTGCCACCGATAATGGCGCGCAGGCGGGTGGCCCAGGGCACTGGCTGACATTTGGTAAAGGACATTGCGGTGAGTCTAATTGCGAGCGAGGCATCCAGCGCGGATGCTGACAAGAACAAGCCTGCGGTCGAGGTGGTCATGATGGCCGCTGGCAAGGGTACGCGCATGAAAAGCGACAAGCCCAAAGTGCTGCAGATGCTGGCCCATTGGCCCTTGGCCGGGCATGCGCTGGAGGCAGCGCGCTCGGTGAATGCGCGCAAAGTCGTCGTCGTGACCGGGCATGGCGCGGCGCAAGTGGAATCGGCCTTGGCCCTGTTGGCAGGCTCGCTACCTCTGGAATTTGTGCGCCAGGAACCGCAGTTGGGGACTGGGCACGCGGTACAAACCGCGGCACCTCATCTGGCCGATGACGCGATCGTGCTGGTCTTGTCTGGCGACGTGCCCCTGACCCATGCCGCGACTTTGCAAGCGCTTTTGCAATTATGTGCCGGTCGGCGTCTTGCTTTGCTGACCGTTAATTTGCCCGATCCCACTGGCTACGGACGCATTGTGCGACACGGCCCCGCGGTCAGCGCCATCGTCGAACATAAGGACGCTAGCGAAGCGCAGCGCAGCATTCAGGAAATTTACGGCGGCATCTTGGCAGCGCCTGCGCGGCAACTCAAACACTGGCTCAGTCGGCTGGATAACCACAACGCCCAAGGCGAGTATTACCTCACGGATGTGGTGAAGTTGGCGGTGCAAGATGGCGTGCAAGTCCTGGCCCATCGAATTGAGGACCCCTTGGAGGTCGCGGGGGTGAACAGCCCGGCGCAGCTGGCCGAGTTAGAGCGCGCCTACCAACTGCGCCTGGCCCATGCCTTGATGGAGCAAGGCGTGCGGCTCAAGGATCCGGCTCGGATGGATGTGCGCGGTTCGCTGGTTTGCGCCAGAGACGTGGAGATCGATGTCGGCTGCGTGTTCGAGGGCCAGGTGCAGCTGGGCCAGGGGGTGCGCATCGGGCCCCATTGCGTGTTGGCCAATTGCCAAATAGAGGCGGGCACCATCATCCAAGCATTTACCCATATCGATGGGGAAGGGCAAGGCGTGCACGTGGGCGCGGGTGCGCGCATTGGCCCGTTTGCACGGCTGCGCCCGGGTGCAGATTTAGGCGCCGACGTGCATATCGGTAACTTTGTAGAAGTTAAGAATGCGCGTCTGGCCAAAGGCGCAAAGGCCAACCATTTGGCCTATTTGGGGGATGCCAGTGTCGGTGAGCGGGTAAATTTCGGCGCTGGGAGCATAACTGCCAACTATGACGGGGCCAATAAGCACCACACGGTGATTGAAGAAGATGTCCATGTCGGCAGCAATTGCGTACTGATAGCGCCCGTCACACTAGGGGCAGGCGGCACCATAGGCGGCGGCTCGACGATTAGCAAAGACACGCCGGCAGGTGCATTGACGGTCGCGCGTGGCAAGCAAGTGAGTGTTGCCAATTGGAAACGCCCGGTGAAGGGCGCCAAGAAATAGCGCTTTTTTTCAGCTTGGCGGCTTGCACTGGTTGCCCCAAGTGGGCAAGCGCCTCGCGTTGGCGCGTGCTTTCGCCGCCTTTTTATCGCTTTGGCAAAGGCAAGGCGGCACTAAATTTAGACCGTTTGATACTAAAAAATGCTTTCACATTGCGTACGTTGGCATCTTGCGTGAATAAGCGGCGCGTCACCTCGAGGTAGTCCGGCATGGACAGCGCCTGCACCACCAAAATGAAATCCGGCCCGGACGACACGCGCCAACATTGCTGAACTGCATCGTCGGCCACCGCCCTGGCCTCGAAAGCGTCCAAACGCTCCACGCCCTGCGCATCTAAGCTCACCTCTACCAGGGCAGAAACGATGTGCCCAAGGGATGCGCCCAGGCGCGCCGGGCTCAGTACCGCGATCTGCCGCTCGATCCACCCGCCGTCTGTAAGACGCTTCACCCGCCGCAGGCAGGTGGGCGGGGAGACGCCTAGTTTTTCGGCGAGCGCCAAATTGCTTAAAGAGGCATCCTGCTGGAGTTGGCTTAGCACACGCAGGTCCAGGGCGTCTAATTCTTCATGAATTTTTATTTCATTTTTATTCATTTGTAAACTTAATAAACTAATTTATCAAATTTTTGAATTTTAAATTCTTAATTTCATTATTTTAGTTTATTAATTTCTTTTTCTAAGACTTAATATGGCCGGACTAACTTCGGAGTATTGCTATGTGTGGCATTGTCGGCGCGGTCTCCAACCGCAATATCGTCCCCGTCTTGGTGCAGGGTTTACAGCGTTTGGAATACCGGGGTTATGACTCCTGCGGCGTGGCGATCCACAGCGGGAGTTTGCACCCTAACGCAGCAGATTCCGGATTGCAACGCGCCCGCAGCACCGCGCGCGTGGTGGAGTTGATGGCACAAGTGCAGGCAGACGCTATCGAAGGCGCCACGGGCATCGCACACACACGCTGGGCCACCCATGGCGCCCCGGTGGTGCATAACGCCCACCCCCATTTCAGCCACGGCAAAGGGTCCGGCACGCGCGAGGGCCGTGTTGCGCTGGTCCATAACGGCATCATCGAAAACCACGATGAATTGCGCGCCAGCCTGCAGTCCAAAGGCTATGTCTTTCACAGCCAAACCGACACCGAAGTGATCGCCCATCTGGTGGACAGTTGCTACAACGGCGACCTATTCGATGCCGTCAAAGCCTGTGTGTTGCAACTGAGCGGCGCGTATGCCATCGCGGTGATCCATGCCGACGAGCCCATGCGTATGGTGGGCGCCCGCGCGGGGTCCCCGCTGGTGATTGGCGTCTGTCCAGAGGAAACGTTCTTAGCCAGCGACGCCATGGCTTTAGCCGGCGTGACTGACCAGATTGTGTACTTGCAAGAGGGCGACGTGGTGGACGTGCAAGCGGGCAAGTTCTGGGTCGTCGATAGCCTGCACAAAGACGCACAACGCGCGGTGCACACAGTGCAAGCGCACAGCGGTGCGGCTGAACTCGGGCCTTATCGGCATTACATGCAAAAAGAGATTTTCGAACAGCCGCGCGCCGTGGCAGACACCTTAGAAGGTGTGGAGGGCATCGTGCCCGAGTTGTTTGGCGATGGCGCCTACCGCATCTTCCAACACATTGACAAGGTACTCATCCTGGCCTGCGGCACCAGTTACTACAGTGGCTGTGTGGCGAAATATTGGGTCGAGGCCATTGCGAAATTGCCCTGCGCGGTAGAAATTGCCAGTGAATACCGCTACCGCGATTCGGTGCCCGATAGCAAAACCCTGGTCGTCACGATCAGCCAATCCGGTGAAACCGCCGACACGCTTGCCGCACTGCGCCACGCACAGTCGCTTGGCATGGAACACACCCTCACTATTTGTAATGTTGCCAGTTCCGCCATGGTGCGCGAGTGCAAGTTAGCCTATGTCACACGCGCCGGCGTGGAGATTGGCGTGGCCTCCACCAAAGCGTTCACTACGCAGCTGGTCGGGCTTTTCTTGCTCACACTGTCCTTGGCGCAAACCAAAAACCGCTTGCCGCAACATGAGGAAACTGCGGCACTCAAAGCGCTACGCCATCTCCCTAGCGCGCTACAAGCGGTGCTGGCGCTAGAGCCCGCCATCATTGCCTGGTCACAAGAGTTTGCATCCAAGGAAAACGCACTTTTTTTGGGACGCGGAACGCACTACCCCATCGCCATGGAAGGCGCACTCAAGCTCAAGGAAATTAGCTACATCCACGCCGAGGCTTATGCCGCTGGCGAATTGAAGCATGGGCCTTTGGCTTTGGTAACCAGTGCCATGCCAGTTGTGACCGTTGCACCCAAAGATAGTTTGCTAGAAAAATTGAAAAGCAATATGCACGAAGTCCGTGCCCGCGGTGGCATGTTGTACGTATTGGCAGATGCCGACACGCACATCCAAACCAGCGAAGGCATCAACGTCATCCGCATGCCTGAAAACTATGGCGAGCTCTCTCCCATCTTGCATGTCGTCGCGCTGCAACTACTGGCCTACCACACCGCCTGCGCACGCGGTACCGATGTCGACAAACCTCGAAATTTGGCGAAGTCGGTCACGGTAGAGTAAGTTTATAAGGGGGTAGCCTAGGTGATGATCCCCTCGTTTCAATCAACCCCCAAACGAAACGACGCCACGACCGTGGGGGAGCGCGGCTGGACCAGACGCTGGAGCTATCGTCGCTACGCGACCTGACGCCTGCTCGCGATGGGCAGGGCGCTATCAACCATGTGGATATGCCAGCCAATGGCGCTCAAACACTCAAGGTGTCTATTTCTGATGTGTTGGCCTTGGGAGCAAAAAACAGTTTTTCTGCTACGTCTGACTACGCAGATCACCTACAAATGCGAATCGATGGCGACAGCGTTGACAAACTCACCCTCAGTAAGCAATAGGGCAGTTCAACTAATCAAAATTGGTTAAGCCATGGCCAACTGGTCTTGGACGGGCAGATTTACAACGCCTATTTCAACCAGTCTTTGTCGCTGGAAGTGTTTGTCCAGTCTGCGATTAATGTCACGGTGATTTAAGTTCGCCGTGCTGGGGTATCAGCCTCGCTGATCCACAGGCTACAGACCTCGGATTTCCCACGTAGACATTCTCACCTGAGGCGCTCAAGGTTGACCGAATGGTTGGCCAATCCGATCAAAACCTTTGGGCGCGAAATGGGTCTAAATCTAGGGCAATGGGCCGTCCGCCCACCAGATCAGCGACCAAACTTCCGCTCAAGCCCCCCAAGGTCAATCCGATGTGCTGATGGCCAAAGGCATACACCACGCGCGCGCTCTTGCGTGAAAATCCCAACACGGGCAGGCCATCGGGCAAGGTCGGGCGAAAACCCAACCAGGGCGCCTGCGGTACACCCAAGGCAGGTAAAGCGCGGTGCGCGGCAAAGTTGAGCAAGTCCAGCAAACCCGGATGCATTGTTTGCCCCAGCCCCGCCAACTCCACCGTGCCCGCCACGCGTATACCTTGCGCCATAGGCGTCATGTAAAAGCCGCGCTCTGCCCAGCCTACCGGACGTGAAATCAAGGGGGCGTTGCACGCAAACATGAGGTGGTAACCGCGCTCGGCTTGCAGGGGTAAGTCATCGCCGCATTGCGCCGCCAATTCCTTGGAGTGCACACCCGCACACAGGGCTAGGTAGTCGTAGGCACTGTCATGGTCCAGCCCACGCAAGCGCACTTGCCGGTCGTCCGTTTGGACGCAGGTGACTGCCACCGGATGCACCACCAATCCTTTGCTTTGTAAATAAGCCAGCAAGGCCTGCAAGAAGGCCGAAGGGTCGCTTAAATGCCAAGAGCCTTTGAATAAAGCACTGCGATAGAAAATGGGACTCAGGTGCGGCTCCAACTTGGCGATCGCGTCAGCATCCAAAATGTCGGACTCCACGCCCAGACGCTGACGCAATTGCAGCGTCTGGCGAGCGCCTTCAAAAGCAGCGGCGCTGGAATACAAATACAAACACGCTTGTGGCCGGACAAAGCGCTGCAGATCAGCCTCGGCCAACATCGCGTCGTAGCCAGACTGCGCGCGCGCCAGCAAATGCGACAAAGCAGTTGCCGTGGCGCTATAGCGCGCGGGCGTGGAGGCCCACAAAAAACGCGCCAGCCAGGGTGCCAGCGCATGCAGGTGTGACCAGCGAACCCTGAGGGGACTTTGGGAGGAAAACAAATAGCGCGGCAGATCGCGAAACACCGAAGGGTTATTCACCGGGATGCAGGCGCAATTGGCAAAGGTGCCGGCATTGCCGAAAGAGGCGCCGCCGGCAGCGCCGCGCGGATCGTACAAACTCACCTGATGGCCGTCGCGCATCAGCCAGTAGGCTGATGACAGCCCGACAAAGCCCGCGCCGATGACAGCTACTGCGGCCATCGGCAGCGCCCATCTCTTTTGCGCACAAGCTGCGTCATGAAAAACACTGATCTTGGCTTACACGCAGCAGCGCGTAGCACCGACTTACCAGCGTACGCCTAGGCGCTCAAAAGCTTTGCTGAGCACGAACAAGGGCCCTACGAGGAGGTATTGCACATCTTCGAAGAACGACGGTTTCTTGCCCTCCAGATGGTGGCCGATGAATTGAAAAATCCAGGCGACTACAAAAATACCAACGCAGGCCGGGACCAGCACACCGGCCACGTTCATGGCGTCCACCAGCGCCAGCATCACCGACGACAGCAGCAACATACACAGTGTGAAAGGCCAGGACAGTCGGGCGTAATAAACCAAACTGCCAGCGATCAATGCAACAACCAGGGCCGGGTGCACCGCAAACAATAAGCCATTGAGGCTGAGCATGATGGCCGGTATGGCGACAAAATGAATCACTTCATTGACAGGGTGCGTATGGCTCAAGCCATAGTGCTGCAATAGCGTATCGACTTTGCGCTGGGGAGTGTCCATACTTTCTGGCAGCGGGGTTTGCATTGAGTCCATGGTGCGCCTCCTTGGGTGAAAAATCCGAACTAGGATTTTAAAAATTGCTTGAGCCAAGCCACCGCACGGCCCTGCATGCACTGCCCACCCCAAGACAACAGGGCGTGGCTGGCACCGGCGTACAAAAATTGCAGCCTGCCAGGCTTGGGCGCACGAAGCTTGGCGGGCTCTGATTGCATCATGGCACGTACATTGTGCGCCAGCACTTCACTGTCCTGCCAGACGTGAAAGACTTCCGGGTGGCTGCTACTGCGTTCAAAGGCGTCAGTGGCCATGCCATCGCCCTGCACCGCCAAGCCACTTGGGACAAGCCAGGCTGGCGCGGCACGGGCCAAGACCAGAATCGGCACATCACAGGCCAGACGTGCGCCACTGGCAAGCACCACGTCATCGCGCGTAAGCGATGCCACAGTCTCATACAGCACGGTGACACGCTGTTCGCGGAGCAATTGCAACATCCGCTGGTGCAAAGCTTCTGGGTAGCCTTTGTCGCCCTCTTGCTGTGGGCCGATGACCCAGGTCACTGCCGCTGTGGGCATGCGCTGGCGCACCGCCAAGGCGAGTTCAAAGCCTTCGGG
>Ga0209189_1003354_pt1 | contig 10781 bp, 9 predicted proteins | sample C_130820_EF_Meta_FD_187308 | JGI IMG/M metagenome (GOLD analysis project Ga0209189, IMG submission 187308) | Freshwater microbial communities from Lake Croche, Canada to study carbon cycling - C_130820_EF_MetaG (SPAdes) (version 3) | ecosystem: Environmental > Aquatic > Freshwater > Lake | place...
CATCGTCTTCTATTTCATAAATTATTCTAAAATTGCCTTCCCGAATTCGATACGACTCTTTTCCTTTTAGCTTTTTACAACCATTTGGACGAGGATTTTAGGCAAGATTTAAAATGCCCTTTCTGACTCTCAAATACATTTCCGCTGATAGTTTTTTTAATTCTTTTTCAGCACTTTTCTTGATAGAAATTGTATGTTTAGCCATTTTTACGAGCTATTTTAGCTAAAATTTCACTGTCAATGTCTTCAAAAGGACGACTTGTTTCATTTTGACGTTCGATAACAGCTAAATTATCTAATAAATCCTCGGCTAATTCACGAATGACTTTGTTTTTGAGGTCAAGCATCAAAGCAGTTCTTTTTCCTGCACTATTAGTTACGTAACTAATACCTTTTTTTGGTGTTATATTTACTGTCATAATAATTGAATTTTATTCTTTCATTACCCCAAATTAGCAATATCAAAAGGTAATTTTCTAATTCTCTTGCCAGTTGCTGCAAAAATCGCATTGCCCAAGGCTGGTGCAATTGGTGGTAAACTTGGTTCGCCAACTCCTCCGGGGTTTTCGCCGCTGTCAATGATATGAATTTCCATTTTTGGAGCTTCACTCAATCGCATTACGTTGTATTGATGAAAATTAGTTTGGTCGCAAACACCATTTGTAAACGTAATTCCACCTTTGATTGCCGCTGTAATACCCATCACGATATTTCCTTCGGTTTGGGCTTTTACATTGTCAGGATTTACATAATATCCGCAGTCGAGAACTGATACAACTTTGTCGATTTTTACTCCAGCTCCATCTTTTGTAACCGTAATGCAACAAGCCGAAATACTACCAAACGAAGCGAAAACGGCAATTCCTTTGCCTTGTCCAGCTACGAGTTTCTCTTTCCAATTAGCTTTTTCGGCAATAGTTTCTAATACTTTTCTATACCGAGCATCTTTCACTAAATCTAAACGAGCTTGTAATGGGTCTTTTCCTGCCAATTGAGCCAATTCGTCAATAAAACATTCTTGTCCCCAACCCATATTTGAGGCATAAACTGAACGCCACCAAACAATTGGAATCTCAGTTTTTACGTTTGTCCAAGAAACTTTTGAGACAGGAAATTCATATTTGCTATTTTCAGTACTGATTTCACCCGATAACCAAGGGTCAGATTCGTCTGGAGCTAAACCGCCAAATACTTGACCAACAATAGATTCGCCAATGGCATGGTGGTAAAAACCTGTGATTTTTCCTTTATCAACAAAGCCTTGCATGTGGCTCAGCATTCCTGGGCGATAAGGCCCTTGCGTAATATCATCTTCACGTGTCCACATCATTTTTACTGGCTTTTTCAATTCTTTTGCCAATAAACAATTTTCGTTCAAATAGTCATGATAGGCTTTTCTACCAAACGAACCACCGAGCAAAGGAACATTAAATTTGATTTTATCTTTACTAATTCCCAAGGCTCTCGAAACATCGGACAAACCTCCATCGGGTCCTTGCACGTGAGCCCAAACCTCGGCCGTTCCATCGTCTTTTACGTGCACAACTGCACATTCTGGTTCGATAGGTGCGTGAGCTAAAAAAGGGGTTTCGTAATTAAACTCCAGTTTTTGCTTGGCATTGGCAAATTTGGCGTTGAAATCGCCTTTCTCTTCGTATCTGATACCTTCTTTTTTGGCTGCTTCGTAAGTTGCCGCAAAATAATTATCGGTTGTCATGGTTTTGGCCAAATCGCCGTTATCCCACGTAACTTTCAAGGCTTTTCTGCCTTTTTGTGCTGCCCACCAATTGCTTGCAATAACTGCCACTGCATCTGCTGCACGGTGCGGCATTGGTCTTTTAGTTTTTATTACTTGCAAAACACCTTTCACCTTCAATGCTTCGCTATCATCTATCGAAACGATTTTTCCGTGAATGGCTGGCGAATGCTGCATACAAGCATAAACCATATTTGGCACTTCGATGTCGATTCCGTAAACAGCTTTTCCTGTAACACGCTCAGGCACATCGAGGCGTTTGTTATATTTGCCTAAAATCTTGAAATCTTTTGGGTCTTTGAGTTTCGGGTTTTTCGGAACTTGTAGTTTTGAAGCATCATCAACCAATTCGCCGAAAGTGAAAGATTTATCAGAGTTTTTCAAATAAATTTTACCGTCTAGGGCATAACAATCGACTATTGAAGCGTTCCAGCGTTTGGCGGCAGTTTCGATGAGCATTTCTTTAGCAGCTGCACCAGCTTTACGGAGCGATGTCCACAAACCACGAACAGTGCTACTTCCACCTGATTGTTGGCTGCCATATTTTTCTTGCCCGCCCGACTGGATGAGTTTTACTTTATCCAAACTGACTTCCAATTCTTCGGCAATCAACGATGGTGCGGCTTGCGTAGAGCCTTGTCCCATATCGGGGCGAGGATTAATCAAAGCAATGCTTCCATCGGTGCTGATGATGATAAAAGGATTAATTTCTAGGTCGAGAACTGCCGATTTTGGGTCGGTATGAGAAATCTTTTTGGGATGTTTTTCTTTGGCGAAAGAATTAAGCCCAACCATCAAACCGACTCCTGTAAGTGAGCCTGTTTTAATAAATGAGCGACGTGATGTATTGATATGTTCCATAGTTTGGTTTTGGCTTGAAGATTATTTCCCTGTTCCTGCATTTCCAGCTTTCAGACTTTCAGCTGCACGATGTATTCCTTTGCGAATACGGTCGTAAGTACCACAACGACAAAGATTTCCACTCATATAAGTATCAATATCTGCATCAGTTGGATTAGGCGTTGTTTTCAATAAAGCCACCGCCGACATGATTTGTCCCGACTGACAGTAGCCACATTGAGGAACTTGTTCTTCAATCCAAGCTTGTTGAACAGCGTGTAATTGCGTTTCGCCAATTCCTTCGATGGTTGTAATTTTGGCATTTTTTGCAAGTGATGAAACTGGGATTTGGCACGAACGAGTAGCCTCTCCATTCACATGAACTGTACAAGCACCGCACTGAGCTATTCCACAGCCAAATTTTGTGCCTTTTAGGCCCACGAAGTCACGCACAACCCAAAGTAATGGCATATCAGGCTCGACATCTACTTTAGTTTTTTTTCCGTTTACGGTAAGGTTGAATATTGCCATTTTTCTCTTAGTTATAAGTCGGCTGTCAGCAATCGGCAGTCGACTTGCGATGAATCAATTTTTATAAATTCTTTTTAGCCGACTGCCAAAAACTGATTGCCGAAAGCTAAATTTTTTTACAATTAATAACGTAAAACTTACTAAAAATTTAGACTTTTGCAAAGAAATTTACCTTTATCTCAAACTATGTTTATTGATTTACGAAGTGATACCGTTACGAAGCCTAACAAGGGCATGAAAGAAGCTATGTTTTTGGCCGAAGTTGGTGATGATGTTTTTGGCGATGACCCAACGGTTTTGGCTCTGGAAGCCAAAGTTACCGAGATGTTTGGCATGGAAGCTGCAATGTTTTGTCCGTCAGGAACGATGACAAATCAGTTGGCGATTCGGGTTCACACTCACCCTGGAAGCGAAGTGATTTGCGATAAATATTCACACATTTATTTATATGAGGGTGGGGGAGTTGCTTTAAACTCTTTTGCATCTTTGAAACTTTTAGATGGCAATAGAGGCCGACTGAATGCACAACAAGTGCGTGATGCAATCAATAATCCTGACGATATTCATCAACCAACTACCAGTTTGGTTTCGCTCGAAAACACGATGAATAAGGGTGGAGGGTGCTATTATCAACTGTCTGATATTGAGCAAATTAAGGCCGTTTGTGATGAAAAGAATTTGCCACTGCATCTTGATGGAGCAAGGTTATATAATGCATTAGTAGAAACCGATGAAAGTCCAGAAATTTACGGGAAATTATTCGATTCTATCTCAATTTGTCTATCAAAAGGTTTGGGTTGTCCTGTTGGTTCATTACTTTTGGGAAACAAAGATTTTATAAAAAAGGCTCGTCGCTCACGTAAAGTAATGGGCGGAGGCTGGCGACAAGCAGGATTTTTGGCTGCTGCCGGAATTTATGCTTTAGAAAATAATATCGAACGTTTGCGAGAAGATCACGCTCGTGCCAAGCAAATTGGTAAAGTTTTGGAAGGACTTCCTTTCGTAAAAAATATTTATCCAATTGATACGAATATTGTGATTTTTGAATTGCCAGAAACTATTTTAGCAAGTGATTTCGTGGCAAAGATGCGTGAACACAATATCGGTTGCGTCGTGTTTGGCAAGCATTTAGTAAGATTTGTTACTCACCTTGATTTTACGGATGAGCATTTGACTGAATTTGAGAAAAATATCACAAAAATCAATTGAGTTTTATATGGTTGTAGAACAGGTTTTTAACCTGTTTTTTATTTAGTTATAAAAATATGACAAGCAGAAAGCTTTTCCTACCAAATATCCAAATTGTGAAAATAAGTCTCGGAATTATCTGTTTTTTTCTTATTTCAGTTCATTCTTTTGCTCAAGATGAAAGGCGTAAAGTTCTGAAAATCAACCTTTCAGCGGCTGCATTGGGTGCTGCTTCGGTTCAATATGAAGCGGTTTTTGGTAAACATTTTTCGCTTGCTTTGGGTGCAGGTTATCGCCCGAAAAAAGGAATTCCTTATGTTCAATACTTCGATAAATTTATTACTTACGGTGATGATAAAGTGGATTATATAAGTTTTGATAATGTAAAAAAGGAAGCTGCAACTATCGGACTTTTTCATTTTACACCTGAGATACGATTTTACTTCGGTAAAAAACAAGCTCCTATTGGTACTTATTTATCTGTTTTTGGAAAATATAATAATTATAGAGGTGATTTGCCGGTATTTATAGATACTGATTACAAAAGAGTGCAGGTTCGGCTTGAATTACCGGTTGATACACGACTTAAAACAACTACAGCAGGCTTGATGGTTGGGCACCAGTTTCGTCTGGGCAATCGTTTTACATTTGATTGTTATATTATTGGAGCTCATTTTGGTAGGATAAGCGTACATGGAGAATCGAACCAAAATCTTAAAGGTTTCGATGATGATTTCAGAACTCGTTTGCGAGATAAAATTCTTACAACTTTCAAAATCAATGAAGATTATTTGGGATTAGTAGTTGATAATCAAGGAGTAAGGATTGATAATGAACGTCCCTTAAACTATTTAAACCTTCGTGGATTGGGATTTAATTTAGGATATAAATTCTAAATTTTGATGTATGGTAGAAACGTTGCATGCAACGTCTCCATCTCTGTTATTCTTCTAAAATATTCTAATTCAGCCCTGTTTCTCCAATTAGGAAGTAAGCGTGACTCTTTAACCAGAATATTTGTCTTGTTTTTCGGAAATTTTCTTTCTTTAATTCGAGTAAAAACTTGAATAGTGATTAAAAATCTGTGACTTTTTCTTGGTCTATTATTGATAATATCTACAAGGCTCAATGCTTTTAGTAATGATGCCATTGATGTTTCGTTGAATCTTTCGAAGTAGTAAGTTTTTGAAAGAGTAAAAGTCTACAGTCGGCTTATTCTCAGTTCGCATTATAATGATGCAAAAATAAGATGAGTCGTTCGTAACTCAATAAGTCTTCGTCAGTGCCATTTTTAAGCAGAAAATGGCGATAGATATTCGTAATTGTCGCAAAATTGCAGTTATCGCTGAATTTCGCGGCAACTATTCCCTTAAAACACCGATGTACTTGATTATACAAATATCGGCAGGGCATCGTCGGAGAATCATTTAAGGTTTCTTCAATAAAATTTAATGAGTCAGCAGTCTTCAAAAACGCAAAACCTTTTTCTTCAAAAAAGTTTGTAATTTCTTGCGTAACTATATCAAAATCATCTTCGTTACTTACCTTAAATCTAAAATATTTTTTTTCTAAAAACTTACCAATACTTATCACCAATGTGTTGGCCGCAGGTCGATAACCAAAACTGTTATTAAGGAATTGCTGGGCGATTTGCTCAACAAACTCAAATCTTACACCGAAGTTTACTTCAACCCAAAACACATTTTCTGATTCTGAAATAGAAAAAATTATATTCTGAAATCCGTTTTGTGTAGATTTGCGGTACTGATTTTGATCAGTCAGAAAGCCAAACCCACGTAACTGGAAAAAAGTATCCAATTGGTCATAAAATTTGGTTTCGAACTTACTATGTATCATATCTGCATTCATTTATAAATAAACCTTTGTTGTACCTAAATGTTTAGACTTTAGCAGTAAAATATGTTTTTTCTTAATAGATATACTTATGTGTAGAGGATTTATCTTTGTAATAATTTTTATAGGCACATGCTTTGGAGTGATTGCCCAACCTACAAAAAATACCCTATCGGCTTCTCAAACAATCCGTGGAAAAGTAATAGATTTTGTAAGTGAACAACCAGTTATTGAAGCTTCTATTACGCTTTTAAGTTTAAAGAAAGGTACTCAAACTGATGCCGATGGTAGTTTTTCGTTTGGAAAAATACCTGTAGGTCGTTATCAATTGAAATTAAGTTCTGTTGGCTACGAAAGTCAAATAATATCCGAACTTTTGCTTGAATCGGGTAAAGAAATGGTCTTGGAAATCAGGCTTCACGCATCAGCTAATCAATTGGCAGAGGCTGTAGTAAAAGGTTCATCGGCTAATCTTTCGGGGGCGGTTACGAGTATTCAGAATATTTCGACCGAACAAATTTTTCGTTATTCTGGTACGTATCTCGACCCTGCACGATTAGCAACCGCTTATGCAGGCGTCGCCAATTCAAACGACCAAGCTAACGGCATAGTTATCAGAGGAAATTCACCAAACGGAATGCAATGGCGTTTAGAGGGAATCGAAATCGTGAACCCAAATCATTTGAGTAATGCTGGTACCTTTAGCGACCGTGTAACACAAAATTCGGGCGGCGTAAATATTCTTTCTGCCCAATTATTGGGGAATATGAATTTCTTGACGGGTGCTTTTCCTGCCGAATATGGAAATGCACTTTCAGGAGTAATGGACATGCGTTTGCGTAAAGGAAATGATAAAAAACATGAATTTACTGCACAAACTGGTTTAATTGGTATTGATTTGGCCGCAGAAGGGCCGATTGGTAAAAAAGGGGCAAGTTATTTGGTCAATTATAGATATTCGTTTACGGGTTTATTGGCAACAATCGGTGTGAAATTTGGAGGAGAAGACATTAGATTCCAAGACTTAGCGTTTAACCTTAATTTCCCGACAAAAAAAGCTGGTACATTTATGCTTTTTGGAATGGGAGGATTGAGCAGCAATGTTTTTGAAGCAACAAGAGATACCTCTCAATGGGTTGTCCAAAAAGATGGATTTGATATTTATTATAAAAACCGAATGGGTGCTGCTGGACTTACTCATAGTCTCAATATTAGCAAGAAACTGCTTTGGCGAACGGTTATCGCTGCATCTGGCTTGAAAAATACCCGTGAAGGTTATGTGTTAAGTAAAGTAAATTTCCAACGATTTCTGATTCAAGCAGATTCTTCGACTCGTGCAAAAACTTCGGTAACGACGAGTTTGAATTATAAATATAGTGATAGAGCCAATCTGAAAGTCGGCGTTTTTGTAACCCAACAATACGATGAATTATTTGCACGCTCGGCAGATAAACGAGCAAATGGTGCCGCTGAGGGGTTAATTATTCAACCATATGCCAATTTGCATTGGGCTGTTCTTCCAAAACTTTCAACCAATATCGGTTTGCATTATCTCAAATATACATTTAATCAGACCAAATCGGTTGAGCCACGTTTCTCGCTTCAATATCAACTGTCTAATAATCAAACTCTTAGCTTTGCTTATGGTTTGCATAGTCAGTTGCAGCAACCTGAAATTTATTTTGCACTAGCTACACAAAATAATGCGTTTTTGGGCAATGCAAGGCTTGATGTTACGAAGTCACGTCATTATGTTTTAAGCCATCAATATTCATTAAAAAAGGGTTCTAATTTCAAAACTGAGCTTTTTTATCAACAAATATTCAATGTTCCGGCTGCGTTATTGAATCCTACTTTTTCAACCCTTAATTTAGTCGAAGATTTTACACCAGAGCCATTACAAAACGCAGGAACCGGTCGGAATTATGGATTAGAATTGACTTATCAACAATATCTTATCAATGGTTTTTATGCCCTTACGAACGCTACATTTTATAATGCGACGTATAAAAATAACGATGGCGTAGAGCGAAATAGTCGCTTTAATGGAAAGCATATTTTTAACCTTACGCTCGGAAAAGAGTGGGAGAGAGGTAAAAGTTGGATGTCATCCAACCGAATAATTGGGACGAGTATTAGAGTGATTTGGTTGGGCGGTTTTTATGAGCGAGAAATAAACGAACAGGCCTCAATTGACAATAAACGTCTGATTTACAGAAATGCAGATGCTTTTACTATAAAACAACCCGATTATTTTAGACCAGATTTTCGTATTTATTTGAAAAAATCGAAGGAAAAATATTCTCGTACTTTAGCCCTTGATATTCAGAATATTGCCAACTATCAGAATGTATCTTATAGTTATTATGATATTTTGCAGAATAAAATCATTAGACAATATCAAATGGGTTTAATTCCGATTTTGAGTTATCGTTGGGAATTTTAACTAATCCACAATTAAATGTCAATAGTGAATATCAAAGTAACAAATAATTTGAATTTTAAAAATATGAAAAATATCCTTAAAGTGCTCTTTATTAGTCTTTTATCTTGTGCTTGTTATGCTCAAGAAGACGGAGCAGATATTTGTTCGGAGTCGAAGCAAGCTGCTTTTAAGCGTTTTAGAAATTTACGGAATGCACGATTGGCGTACCCTGGTGATGATAAAATTGATGTAACTTACTATAAGTTAAATTTTAATATTTCACATACGCAGCAGTATTTAAAAGGAGAGGTTACGGTTGGTTTTAAACTTAAATCGGCTTCATCGAATTGCTTTTTAGATTTGCGTAGTCCGCTCAAAGTTGATTCTGTCAAATTATATAACAGACGCATAACTTTTATGCAAGATGCCAGTAAGGTAAATCTTACTTTCGATAAATCATATCCGCAAGGACAAGCCTTGAGTGTAATTGTATTTTACCAAGGCAAACCTAATTCATCAGCATTCGGTAGTTTTACGTTTGCAACACATGGAAGTAGTAATTCACCAGTAGTATGGAGTTTGAGCGAACCCTATGGTGCTCCCGATTGGTTTCCATGTAAAGATACTCCAGCCGATAAAGCGGATTCATCTGATGTTTGGATTACAATGCCTGTCTCTTTCGTGTCAGTTTCGAATGGGGTTTTAACTAAAGTGCTTGATAATAAGGATAATACACGCACTTATCAATGGAAAAATCGTTATCCGATTGCTCAATATTTGATTTCGATTGCTTGCTCAAATTATACTGAGTACAAAAACTATTTTAAGTATTCTGAGCGAGACTCAATGACAATTAATCATTTTGTTTATCCTGAATCTTTTACGGCAAATGTAAAAAATCAGCTCGACCAAACGCCTTTTATGCTCAAACTTTTTTCGGAAAAATTTGGACTTTACCCATTTATCAAAGAAAAATACGGACACGTTCAGTGCGGTTTTAGTGGTGGAATGGAACACCAAACTTGTAGTTCGATGGGTAGTTATGGTGGTGGTTTGGTTGCTCACGAATTGGCTCATCAATGGTTTGGTGATAAAATTACTTGCAAAAATTGGGAAAATATTTGGCTCAATGAAGGTTTTGCTACTTATGCAGAAGCAATCTATGCCGAAGCTTTAAGTGGTAAAAGTGGGTATCTTACCAATATTACTAGCAATGCTACCCGTGCTAAACGAGCTGTTGGGACGCTGTATGTGCAGAATATAAATAGCGAAGACGAGATTTTTAGCGATAATCGTACTTACTCTAAAGGGGCAATGGTGCTGCACATGTTACGAGGAATTGTTGGCGATGATAAATTTTATAAGATTCTTCAAAATTATCTTGTTTCGAGTGTTGCTTATGCCGCAGCCAGCACCGAAGATTTTCAGAAAGTAGCAGAAGAAACGACGGGTTTAAAGCTTGATTACTTTTTTAAGGAATGGGTTTATGGCGAAGGCTACCCGAAATACACCTATACATATAATCCAAGCGAAACATCAAAGGAACTGAAAATTACAATTGCTCAGTCGTCGGGTACAAACCCAATTGTATTTTCGATGCCAGTTGATATAAAAATCGTCATGGCCGATGGTTCAGAAAGTCTAACAACGGTTTTTATCGACAAAGCAACCCAAGAAATTACGTTTTCAAAGCCACAAGGAGCAATTTCGCAAGTGGTTTTTGACGCAGAAAGTAAAATATTGAAAGATGTAAGTGAAAACAAAGTTGCAACAGCCATCACAGGAAATGAAGTAGAGACAAATTTAGTTAATTGGAATATTTATCCAAATCCTGCTGATAATCAATTAGTTGTGAGTTTTGGATTATCAAAACAAGCCGAAGTCGAAGTAGAAATATTTGACAAATTAGGTAAAAAGCTCAAATCAGAAGGGATTGAGATTTTAAGATTCGGTACTTACACTAAACAAATTTCGTTGAATGAATTTTCAAGTGGAATGTTTTTGGTGCGTTTACGAATCAATGACCAATATTTTGGAAAGACATTAATTGTTAAATAAGATGTGCTTACCTAAAATAGGTTGACACGATTAGTAAATTTTGTTAATATAATTAAAATTGTATTATACATTGATTTGGATTGATATTTTTTGTTTCATTACACGTCCAAATTGGCAATTTCGTTCTTT
>Ga0209189_1003355_pt1 | contig 10776 bp, 9 predicted proteins | sample C_130820_EF_Meta_FD_187308 | JGI IMG/M metagenome (GOLD analysis project Ga0209189, IMG submission 187308) | Freshwater microbial communities from Lake Croche, Canada to study carbon cycling - C_130820_EF_MetaG (SPAdes) (version 3) | ecosystem: Environmental > Aquatic > Freshwater > Lake | place...
CATGCTGGTTCTGGGCTTGCTGTACGCCATTGGTTTTGTGGGGGTCATGGGCCTGTCCGTGTTGATCGATGGCGGCCTGTTTGCGGGGGTGTATTTAATGGGCGCACCCATCACCACCGAAAAAGTCAACAACCCGGCCTTTCAAAGTGCCATGTGGGTCGCCATGGGCCTGTATGTGCCACTGTCCATGATGTTCTGGCACGCTCCCGCCTTGTTGCATTGGCATGGTGTGCCGCCCGTCAAGAGCATGTTCTTCAGCCTGGTGGCGAGTTGGCGCAATTTCGGCGCTTTCACGGTGTACACCCTGGCTTGGCTGAGCGTGTTTTTGGGTGCAGGCGTGGTGTTGCTGGCTGTGGTCAGCTTGATCGGAGAAGCCAGCTTGGCAGAAACCATCATGATGCCGGTTGCCCTGTTGATGGCGGCCATGTTTTTCACTTCGGTGTACTTCACCGTCAGGGACTGTTTTGGCGAGACAGTGCCCGCGCCTGACAATCCCTTGTCCTGATCAATGGTGATGGCCGTGCGCGCCATGCGCATGGCGGTGGGTGACTTCTTCGGCTGAAGCTGCACGCACTTCCACCACTTTCAAGGCAAAGCGCAATGCCTGACCCGCCCAGGGGTGATTGCCGTCCAGCAAAACTTGCTGCCCTTTGATTTTGACCACGTTGAAAACATGCTCGCTGCCATCATCGGCACGGCCACGGAGCTGGCCGCCCACTTTCACCCCGGGTGGAAATTCAGATTTAGGAATGGTTTTCAACAAGCCCTCATCCCGCTCCCCGAAAGCATCGGCCGCAGACAAATTCAATGTAATGCCAAAGCCCACCTCTTGGCCCTCCAAAGCCGCTTCTATTTTTGGCAATGTATTGTCATAACCGCCATGCAAATAGGCTGTGGGTTCTTGCGATTCATCCAGCGTTTTGCCTTGTGCGTTGACCACCTTGTAGGTCATGGTCACAACGGTGTCTTTTCCAATTTTCATGGTGTTCTTTCTTTGGTAATGATTCGGGCCCGCATCAAACGGGCGTGAGTTTGGCTACTGACAAGGCGAGCCACTTCACGCCATGCCGTGGAAAATTGACCTGCGCCCGCGCGTCAGCGCCTTGACCTTCAACAGCTTGCACTTTGCCTTCGCCAAACTTGTTGTGAAAGACCTTCATGCCTGACTTGATGCCATGTTCAGGCTCAGACTTTTGCACCGGCACAGGCGGACTCTTGAAAGAGTCGCCGCTCAAACTGCTGCGGCCCCATGCAGGCTTGGCTTGTGCAGGACTGGTCCAGCCACCGCCCAAACCGGTCGAAAAAGCGCCATTTTTAGGGGTGATCCATTTCAGGCAGGCTTCAGGCAACTCGTCCAAAAATCGGCTCTTGACGTTGTAACGGGTCTGACCGTGCAGCATGCGGGTTTGCGAATGGCTGATGTACAAGCGTTTGCGCGCCCGCGTGATGGCCACGTACATGAGGCGGCGCTCTTCTTCGAGGCCATCGAAATCGTTCATCGAGTTTTCGTGCGGAAACAAACCTTCCTCGAGCCCCGTGATGAACACAGCATCAAACTCCAGACCTTTGCTGGCGTGCACCGTCATCAATTGCACCGCATCCTCACCCGCCTGCGCTTGGTTGTCTCCAGCCTCCAGTGCTGCATGGGTCAAAAAAGCCGCCAAAGGTGACATGACTTCGCCTGTTTCTTCGATGAATGCATCAGGCTCTGTGGCCCGGGACTCGTCTTGTGGGATCAAGCCTTGGCTCACCGGGCTTTGGCTCCGCTGCCGACTTGTCGGTCATGGCTACGGCATCGCGACCAAAACCTTCGAGGGTGACAAAACTCTCTGCCGCGTTGACCAGTTCTTCCAAGTTTTCAACCCGGTCAGCGCCGTCTTTGTCGGCACGGTAGTGCGCCACCAGGCCGGTTTTATCTAACAGCAATTCAATGATTTCACGCAAAGTCATGCCGGCAATCTGCTCACGCATCACATCCAGCATGGCGACAAAGCCACCCAGATTTGCACCACCTTTTCCGCTGGCCGCGCTCACCGCGTCGTGCAAAGAGCAACCCGAAGTACGGGCAATGTCCTGCAACTGCTCGATGGTCCGGGCGCCAATTCCGCGCGGCGGAAAATTCACCACCCGCAAAAAACTGGTGTCGTCGTTGGCGTTTTCAATCAAGCGCAAATAGGCCAAAGCGTGTTTGATTTCGGCACGTTCAAAAAACCGCAATCCACCGTAAACACGGTAGGGCACTGCGGCATTGAACAAAGCGGTTTCCATCACCCGACTTTGCGCATTACTGCGGTACAAAACGGCAATTTCTTTGCGGCTGTATCCGTCACCCTTGACGAGTTGCCGCATTTCATCGACCAACCATTGCGCCTCAGCGAAATCGCTGGTGGATTCGTACATCCGGACCGGCTCGCCTGCGCCCTGAGTTGTACGCAGGTTTTTGCCCAAGCGATTTTTATTGTGGCCGATCAAGGCGTTGGCTGAATCCAAGATGTTGCTGTAACTGCGGTAGTTTTGCTCCAGCTTGATCTGATGACAAACCCCGAATTCACGCACAAAGTCCGCCATATTGCCGACACGGGCGCCTCGAAATGCGTAAATACTTTGGTCGTCGTCGCCCACCGCCAACACGGCACCGCCGCCTTCTGAAGGCATGCCGGTGACCATCTTGATCCAAGCGTATTGCAGTTTGTTGGTGTCTTGGAACTCATCGATCAAGACATGTTTAAAACGGGCACGGTAGTGGCTGCGCACAGGCTCGTTGTCACGCAAAAGTTCGTACGAACGCAGCATCAACTCACCAAAATCCACCACACCCTCGCGTTGGCATTGCTCTTCGTAGAGCGCATACAACTCGACTTTTTTGCGGGTTTCATCGTCTCGCACCATCACATCCTGTGGGCGACTTCCGTCTTCTTTACACCCCGAAATAAAGTACTGCACTTGTTTGGGCGGAAAACGCTCTTCATCGACATGGAACTGTTTGCACAAACGCTTGACCGCTGACAATTGGTCTTGCGTGTCCAGAATCTGGAAGGTCTGCGGCAAGTTCGCCAGCTTGTAATGCGCCCGCAAAAAACGGTTGCACAGGCCATGAAAGGTGCCAATCCACATGGCATTCACATTCACGGGCAGCATGGACTGAAGCCGCAGTTTCATTTCTTTCGCGGCCTTGTTGGTGAAGGTCACGGCCAAAATCCCCCCCGGCGAGACTTGCGAGGTCTGCAACAACCATGCAATCCGCGTCGTCAGCACCTTGGTCTTGCCCGAGCCTGCCCCCGCCAGAATGAGCGCGGGCTCCGCAGGCAAAGTCACCGCACGCAACTGCTCCTCATTCAAATTGTTCAAAAGTGGGGGCTGCATGGCCTGGAGCGACGAAAAAGCGTTCGATGTGAATTCAGAGGGCATATTGCGATTGTAGAAACATCGCCAAAGGTCGACTCAGAGACACAAATCACCAGCGGCTTGTGTCAAGATGGAATTCAACTCACGGCTTGATCCGCCTCAAAACCCCTCCTTTTGGGGGTCCTGTATGTTTTTTCTCTGTTCTTCAAAGTCTGAACTCGCATGAAACTGTTTTACGGTTGGCGCATGGTGGGTGCGGCGTTTGGTATACAGTTTTTGCTGGCCGCATTTCTGATGCAGGCCATGGGCTTGTACATCGCCATCCTGTCTGAAGAGATGGGCTGGAGCAAAACCACCTTGTCTGGCGCAGCCGCTTTGCAATCGGTTGAATCGGCCATCATCGGCCCCCTGCTGGGATGGATGATGGACCGCATTGGCCCCCAACTCATGGTCCGCTGGGGCATGGCCATGTTCAGCGCGGGTCTGTTGATGCTCAGTCAGGTCCATACCGTGGGTGTTTTCTATCTGAGCGCTATTTTGATGGCCATTGGCGCCAGTTTAGGCGGTTATTTCCCCCTGTCTGTTGCGCTGGTGCATTGGTTTGAAAAATTCCGCGCCAGAGCCTTGTCTTTGATGAGTTTGGGCTTGGCCATGGGGGGCTTGGCCGTTCCAGCCATGGCCTGGTGCATGGCGCATTGGGGCTGGCGAAATACGTCCATTGGATCGGGCCTCCTTGTCTTGTGTGTGGGGTTGCCTTTGGCAAGAATCATTCGGCGGCGGCCTGAAGACCATGGCGAGCATGTAGACGGTTTGGACCCTGCGCGCCTGCATGCTCTCAACGAGACTGGCAAGCCTGCCAGCGATCCTCAAACCGAGTTCACCGCCTCGCAGGCCTTGCGCACCCGGGCTTTTTGGCTGTTGGCCATGGGTCACGGCTTGGCATTGCTGGTGGTTTCAGCCGTCAATGTGCATGCCATCACGCACATGAAAGAAGGCTTGGGCTACTCGGTTTCCACTGCCAGTTGGGTGGTGTTGGTGATGACCTGCTTTCAAGTGGGCGGAGTATTGCTAGGGGCCGCCATGGGTGACCGGTTTGAAAAACGCAAAGTCGCCGCCCTTTGCATGCTGGCGCATGCGCTGGGCTTGTTGTGTTTGACCTATGGCATCAGCATGCCCATGTTGATGGGCTTTGCTGTGCTGCATGGGATTGCTTGGGGCCTGCGAGGCCCTTTCATGCAAGCGATTCGTGCCGATTATTTTGGACGCAATGCCATCGGCATGATTTTGGGCTTGTCGGCGGCCATCATTGCTTTGGGCCAAATTGGTGGCCCGATGATTGCCGGCATGATGGCTGACCTGACCGGCAATTACCAACAGGGCTTCATCGTTTTGGCCGCGTTGTCAGCCTTAGGCTCATTCACTTTTATCTGGGCCACCAAACCCGTTCAATGATGCATGCAGTCAATGCGGGTAGAATCAGTCACCGGGCCCAAGATTCTTGCGCCCGGTTTTTTTTCGTCAAAAAACCGGCCAAGCCAAGCGCTCACTCGTTCCGTTAACGATCCTATTTGGAGCTTGGTTTCACATGGAAATTTTTGATTACGACAATATATTGTTACTGCCCCGCAAGTGCCGGGTGGAAAGCCGTTCAGAGTGCGATGCCAGCGTCGAACTCGGTGGACGCAAGTTTCGTTTGCCTGTGGTGCCGGCGAACATGAAAACAGTTGTCGATGAAACGATCTGTTTGTGGATGGCGCAAAACAATTACTTTTATGTGATGCACCGTTTCGATTTGGACAACGTCCAATTTGTGCGCGACATGCATGGCCAAGGCGTTTACGCGTCCATCTCTCTGGGGGTCAAAGCGCCTGACCGCGCCGCAGTCGATCAACTCGCCACTGAAAATCTGGTGCCCGAGTTCATCACCATCGACATCGCACACGGACACGCCGACAGCGTGCGCGACATGATTGCCTACATCAAGGGTAAATTGCCCACGAGCTTTGTGATCGCGGGCAATGTGGCCACACCCGAAGCCGTGATTGATTTGGAAAATTGGGGTGCCGATGCAACCAAAGTGGGCGTGGGCCCCGGCAAGGTCTGCATTACCAAACTCAAAACGGGTTTTGGCACGGGTGGTTGGCAGTTGTCGGCGCTCAAGTGGTGTGCCCGCGTGGCCACCAAACCGATCATCGCAGACGGAGGTATTCGCAGCCATGGCGATATCGCCAAGAGCATCCGATTTGGTGCCAGCATGGTGATGATTGGCTCTTTGTTTGCGGGCCATGAAGAGTCGCCCGGCAAGACCGTTGAGGTCGATGGCGAAATGTTCAAGGAATATTACGGCTCTGCATCGGACTTCAACAAAGGCGAATACAAGCACGTCGAAGGCAAACGCATCCTCGAGCCCATCAAAGGCAAACTCGCCAACACCTTGATTGAGATGGAACAAGACGTTCAAAGCTCCATCAGCTACGCAGGTGGCACCAAACTCATGGACATCCGCAAAGTGAACTATGTGACCCTGGGCGGCGACAACGCGGGTGAGCATTTGCTGATGTAAACCCCGCTGAAGGCAAGACATGAAAAGAGCCTGCACGACAGGCTCTTTTTTCATTTAAAATTTATTAACTAAATTAATAAATATTTAAAAATAATGAGATTCATTCAATCGTTAATGATCTGCCTGTTACTGTTGACAGGCGGCCTGTCACACGCCGCCAACAACTACCAGGACTGGTGGTGGAACCCCGCCCAAAGCGGCATGGGCCTGAACATTGGCCAGCAAAACGACACCATATTTGTCGCGTGGTTCAACTACGGTGACGACACCAAAGCCAGCTTTCTCACCATGGGCGGTGTGTTGAATGGCAACACTTTGACTGGACCCTTGCTCCGCAACACAGGCCCTGTGCCGGGCCCCAACTACAACCCGTCCATGGTCAAACAAACCGCTGTAGGCACAGCAACCCTCACCTTCAATTCCAATAACGATGCGACCTTGACCTACAGCTATGACAACAAGGGCGGGACGATGGCGCTGCAGCGGTTCAGCTTTGCTGAGCCCAAATTGAATCAAACATGGACGGCATTGAATACATCAACCACCACAGGTTGCAGCAATGCCAGCTTGAATGGGAGCACGGCTCAAATCAACTTAATCAAAGGTCAACCGATTGTTGACTCTAAATTTTCGATCACTTCCACCAATTTAGATGGGACCAACATTTGCGTGCTTGCCCTGACGCCTCAACTAGCGGGTTCAAGAATGACAGCAGTAGGTAATGTTCAATGCGAGGGTGGAAGTGGTGCGACAGTCACGATTGATGACTTCATTATCCAATCCGATTATGTGAACTTTTCTTATGTATTGAACAACGGCACTGCTACTGGAGAGCGGCAGTCTTGTGTTTCAAAAGGCTACATGAATGGCGTATTGAAAAAAGATGCACTACCGACTTATGACATCAAAACTGCTTTCCAAAATCGATTACTTAAAGGCGCGAGCAAGACGTTTAATGTGACTGGGGACTGTAAAGGTACTCTTTCACAAACAGACTCACCTGCCGCCAAAACCATTTGGAATAATCAGACCGTGTATGCAGTTGGCAACACCAATATTCCCACTATTCCCAACTGCAGCTTGGGATTTTCTGGCACTCAAACCAGCATCACATATTACGACTTGGACTTTGTGGAGTTGGCAAAATTTCATTCAGATGGCTCTTACAGCGAATTTGTTAAATCGCCCCGACCTACTGCGGTGACAGTTGGTGATTCTGGAACCCTTGGGACTTGGACACACTGGAACAACACTGGAAAAACTAATATCTATGAAAAAGATGTCATGAGTTATGTCATCGAACCTGATACGAACACTTCAGTCATTTTGAATTTGATCGACCGCACCTACGACAACAACAACCTACTTGAAATCACCAGTCAACTCCGCTACCGATTAAATACAGCAGGCAATTTTGAATGGATATCGGCAACCGTTGACTTTGCCAACAACAAGGGCCACTTATTTTTACAGTGATCACATCAAAGCCCTGAGCGCCAGCATCCCGCCGCTGACCACCAAAAGGCCGCAAATGATTTGTCGCAATCTGGCCACGGGCACACGGTGGGCCACGCGGTGACCTGACCAGACGCCGCCCATCGCCATCGGCACCAAAACCAGCCAACGCGACCACAGGTCGGGGCTGGACAAGCGGCTATCCCATACAATGCCGCTGAGCACGGTGCTGGCGGCCACAGTGATGATCATCGGAGTGCTGGCCCGCATGGCCTGTATGTCTGGCACGCGGCGTGACAGCCAAGCCACCACCAAGGGTCCTGCGGTACCAAACATCATTTCCACCACGCCCACTGCAGTGCCCACGCCGTAAGCCCAGCGGGGTGCCACAGGGGCTCGCGCTGCGGCTGGCTGACGCAAGGCATTCAAACCCACCAGGGCGACATACACCCCAAGCACCAGCAAGGGCCAGCTGGAGTGCACCTCATGGGTAAGCCACAGGCCGAGCATGCTGCCCACCACCAGGCCCGGCAGCAGGCGGATCAACTCCTTCCACTGCACTTGCCGCCAGTTCAACCCGCTGTGAAACATCGAGGCCGGTACGTCCATGAGCAGGGTCAGCGCCACCACCTCGGGTAAAGGCCAGCGCCAAGACAACAGCGGCACGATGACCAGCGCCGAGCCAAAGCCGGTCAAACCCAGCACCGCATAGCCCAAACCCACCACACACAGCGGGTAAATCCATTCTTGCATTGTGATTTCCTTCAACTGTGTGAGCATACCTGTGGGCAATGCACGGGTTTGAGGGTCTGCCCCTCTTTTCGGCTGCTGACAAATCGTTTAATCTGGCATTTTTCAGAACCCCGTAAAGGCCCCCATGAACGCCCCACGCGAAACTTTTGTACACGACAAAATCCAGGCACTGCAAAGCCAGGCCGATGAATTCATCGCCGTTCGCCGTGACATCCACAAGCACCCCGAAATGGGCTACAAAGAGTACCGCACCAGCGATCTGGTGGCCGAACAACTCACCGCTTGGGGCTACCAGGTCGAGCGTGGACTGGGTGGCACCGGCCTGGTGGGTCAATTGAAACGCGGCACAGGCACCAAATCCATTGGCATCCGCGCCGACATGGACGCACTGCCCATCGACGAAGCCACGGGTCTGCCCTACGCCAGTTGCAACACCGGCATCATGCATGCCTGCGGTCATGACGGGCACACCGCCATGTTGCTGTCTGCCGCCAAACACATTGCGCAAAAAGGCCAGTTTTCGGGCACGGTGAATTTGATTTTCCAACCCGCCGAAGAAGGCCTGGGCGGCGCGGTCAAAATGATGGAAGACGGGTTGTTCACCAAATACCCCTGCAACGCGATTTTTGCGATGCACAACATGCCCAGCCACCCGCAGGGTCAACTGGTGTTTCGCGATGGCTCGGCCATGGCCTCGTCTGACAATGTAACCATCACTCTCGAAGGCATTGGTGGGCACGGGGCGATTCCACACAAGGCTTCGGATTCCATCGTGGCAGGCTCGGCCATTGTGCTGGGCTTGCAAACCATTGTCTCGCGCAATGTGGACCCCTTGGAGATGGCCGTCATCACCGTAGGCGCCTTCAATGCCGGCACGGCCAACAATGTGATTCCGCAAACCTGCACCTTAAAGCTGAGCGTGCGCTCGCTCAACCGCGAAGTGCGCGAACTGCTGGAAGTGCGCATCAAAGAACTGGTGCACGCCCAAGCCCAAAGCTACGGCATCAAGGCCCACATCGATTACCAGCGCGGTTACGCCGTTTTGGTCAACAGTTTGGCCGAAACCGACTTTGCCCGCGATGTAGGCGAAGAACTCGTTGGCGCAGCCAACGTCACCCGCCAAGGGCGCGCGCTGACGGGCAGCGAAGACTTTGCCTTCATGCTGGAAAAAGTGCCCGGCTGCTACCTCTTGATTGGCAATGGCGACGGCACTGGCGACGGACACGGCGCCTGCATGGTGCACAATCCTGGTTACGATTTCAACGATGGCAATGTAGCCATCGGATCGGCTTATTGGAGCTTGCTGGTCGAGCGGTTTTTGCCAGCCTGAACATGAAAGACATCAAATGAAAAGACGTGAACTGCTGCAAGTAGGCGGCGCATTGGTGGTGCCCGCTTGGGCGCAAGCGCAAGACAAATTTCCCAGCAAAGCCATTACCTGGATCTGCCCCTACGCTGCGGGTGGCAACGCCGACTCGCGCTCGCGCCAAGTCGCCAAGGCCATGACCACCGTGTTGGGCCAACCCATCATCATCGACAACAAAGCCGGCGCGGGTGGCAACATTGGCACCGAAGCCATTGCCCGCGGCAAGCCCGATGGCTATACCTTGGGCATGGGTAATTTTGCGCCCCTGGCTGTCAACCAAGCTTTGTTCAAGAAACTCAATTTCGATCCCCAAAACGATCTGACGCCCATTTGTTTGATTGAGCGGGGTCCCTTGATCTTGATGGTGCGCAACGACTCCCCTTTCAAAACGGTCAAAGACATTGTGGCCGCGGCCAAAGCAGAACCCGGTAAATTGAGCTATGCCTCTGGGGGCATTGGCGGTTCACACCACCTGAGCGGTGCATTGTTTGAACATTCCGCTGGCATTGACATGATCCACGCACCCTACAAAAGCGGCTCTGCCGGCGCGACGGATCTGATGGGCGGTCAAGTGCAAATGATGTTTGAGCAGATGTACACCGCCATGCCCTCCATCAAAGCTGGGCGTCTGCGCGCGCTGGCCATCACCAGCAAGAACCGTTCACCTCTGGCCCCCGACATTCCGACCATGGGTGAACAAGGTTTTCCGGCTGTCGAAGTGATGAATTGGCAAGGCCTGATCGGCCCCAAAGGCATGTCCCCCGAGTTGATCAAACAACTCAATGCGGCTTGCAACAAGGCGTTACAAGACCCCGATGTGAAAGAAAAGATCCTCAGCCAAGGCAATGAACTCGGCGGCGGCACGCCCGAGCAGTTTGCCGCACTCATCAAGTCCGAAGCGCCCCGCTGGGCCAAGGTGGTGCGGGACGCGAAAATCGAACCTGAATGAAGGGCCGAAAGGCCTGCCTCAAAGACCTATGCGGCGATCAACTGCCGCATCAGGTCATTCAATCGGGTGCCTGAATGAATCAAATCACCGAGCACCGAGAAATGGTTCAAGCCCGGCAAGGCCTCACAAACCGGGACCGCACGCGGTCCCCAAGTTTGGTGAATCAATCGGTTCTGACGCAAAAATTCGGGGCTCTCATCACCACCGGCCACCGTGTACAGCACGCGCTGACGAGGTGATGCCCACAGCGCGGGGCTGGCCATCTTGACGTGCTTGGGTGTCAAATGCAATGACGCTTGAATGAAAGGCGCTTTGCGCACAGCGGTCAGGTCAAACAAACCCGAA
>Ga0209189_1003357_pt1 | contig 10775 bp, 10 predicted proteins | sample C_130820_EF_Meta_FD_187308 | JGI IMG/M metagenome (GOLD analysis project Ga0209189, IMG submission 187308) | Freshwater microbial communities from Lake Croche, Canada to study carbon cycling - C_130820_EF_MetaG (SPAdes) (version 3) | ecosystem: Environmental > Aquatic > Freshwater > Lake...
GGCGATCACCTGGTCGGCCGATGCGCCGTAGCAGCGCCCGCGCAGGGAGTTGTCGGCCTCGTCGTCGAAAGCGATGTCGAGGACGGGGCAGAGGTCGAGGTTGAAGCCGAAGAGCCGGAGCAGTTTCCCCGTGAGCTCCCCGTGGCGGGCGATGAGTCCGTGGTCCCCCTTGTCGCGGAGCTGGCGGGCATTGGGCGGTTCGTTGCCGAGGAGCTTGAGCCGGGAGACGCGCCCCCCTTCCTGGTCGATGGTGATGATCGGCTCAATGGCGCTGAGTTCCCGGAGCCGGTCGGTGAGCGCGCGGAGCTGGGAGGGGGAGTGGATGTTCCGCCCGAAGAGGATGAAGCCTCCGGGCTGGATGCGGCGGACGAAATCGGCGTAGGCCCCGTCGATCTCGTATCCGGGGACGCCGAGGAGCAGAAGTTGACCGTGGGAGGGGCTTTTCATAGCGTCGAGGGAATCACATCCCCCTCCCCCTGACGAAACGATTCTTCCCGTCCCCCGCATGCGCCCTTTCCTTCCCTTCCTGCTGATCGCGGCCCTGTCCATGACTCTCCCAGCCCGCGCCGTGGAGCTGGGGATCGATGTCCTGCAGAAGAACGGCTTCGACATCCTGCGCGGCAAGCGCGTCGGTCTGGTCACCAACCAGACGGGGGTGAACTCGGCCGGCGAGAAGACGCGCCTGATCCTCAGGAAGCATGTCAACCTGGTCGCCCTCTACACCCCGGAGCACGGTCTCGACGGGAGGGAGAAGGCGGGCGTCGAGGTCCGCTCCCGCAGGGATCCGCTGACGGGACTGACCGCCTGGTCGCTCTACGGCGAGACGCGCAAGCCGACGCCGCGGATGCTGGCCGGGATCGATGTGCTGGTCTTCGACATGCAGGACATCGGCTGCCGCAGCTACACCTACATCAGCACGATGGGCAAGTGCCTTCAGGCCTGCGCGGAGCAGGGGAAGGAGTTCGTGATCCTCGACCGTCCCAATCCCCTCGGGGGCGAGCGCGTCGAGGGGATGGGGATCGATCCGAAGTGGATCTCCTTCGTGGGGCAGTTCCCGATCCCGTATGTCCACGGGATGACGATGGGGGAGCTGGCGCTGATGGCCAACGCGAAGGGGTGGATGGGCCCCCGGGCAAACCTGCAGGTGGTGAGGATGCGCGGGTGGGCCCGGTCGATGACCTGGCCGATGACGGGTCTGCGCTGGGTGCCGACCTCCCCGAACATCCCGCTGGCCATGTCGCCGAATTACTACGTGATCACGGGGATCGTCGGGGGCCTCGCCGGCGGACTCGATCTGGGGCTCTTCTCCCCGAGGGCCTTCCAGGTGCTCGGCGCGGCATGGATGAAGCAGGGGAAGATGATCTCCTATCTCCGCTCCCATGCCGCCGGCGTGGGGGTGATCCCCGCGGCGACGGCATCCGGTCCCGGGATCCTCTTCGAGGCAAACCCCGCCGGGGGAGGGGATCTCACGGCGGCGGCCCTCTACACGCTGGCCGAATGCGACAGGCAGTCGCGCGGCCTGATTTTCACCAAGGCCGGACAGGGCATGATGAACCTCTTCTACAAGGTCTACGGCAGCGACTCGATCCGCAGGGATCTCGCGACGAAGGGTCCCGAACGGATCGTGGCCTCCTGGCAACCCTTCCTCTCCCGCTTCCGCGCGGAGAGGCAGCCGTACCTGCTCTACTAGGGACGCGCCGATGGAATCCCTCGATGGCCGATGCCTTGTGCGGGCGTGGATGAGAAGAGGAAGAGGCCGACCCGCATGACGACCAGGAGAATCCCGGGACACGTGGAGCGGGTCGGGATCTTCGGCGGATCGTTCGATCCGGTCCATCTCGGTCATCTCCTCCTCGCCGAGGCCGCGCTCGAGCAACTCGATCTTGACCGGATCCTTTTCGTTCCGGCCGCGGTCTCCCCCTTCAAGCAGGACCGCCCTCCCGGCGCCACGCCGGAGCAGCGCCTGACGATGCTCCGGACGGCCGTGGCCGGGGAATCGCGATTTTCCGTGGATGAGAGGGAACTGCGCCGGGGAGGCCCTTCCTTCACGATCGACACCGTCCGCTCGCTGATGGGTGATCACCCGGGGGTCCGTTTCCTCCTCCTCATCGGGGCCGATCATCTGAAGGAGCTTCCCGGATGGCACGGGATCGGGGAACTCGGGAATCTGGTCGATTTCGCGGTGCTGGACCGGGGGGATGCCGGGGCAATCAGGGATTGCGGCTTTCCCGTGGTGCGCCGCAGGATCGATCTCTCCTCGACCGAGATCCGGGAACGCTCGGCCAAGGGGCTTTCCATTCGCTTTATGGTTCCGGGGGAGGTATACGACTACCTGATGACACATGCCCCGTACCGCCCCGATCATGGCCACGCGTAAAACTCCGGCCTCCAAGGCCCCAAGCAAGGCCCCGAAGGTTCCCAAAGAGGGGAAAAAGGAACTGACGAAGGTTGATCCCGAGGAGTCGCTGGCCCGCCTCTGCGCGGAGGGAGCCCTCGACAAAAAGGCCGAGGACGTCGTGATCCTCGATATGCGCGGGATCTCGAGCTTCACCGATTTCTTCGTGATCGCCTCGGGCACCTCCGAGCCCCAGCTCAAGGCCATCGCCGGATCGATCCGCGAGAAGGTCCGCGGGGCCACGGGCCGGCGCCCGACGGCCGAGGATGGGTTCCCCGTCAGTCAGTGGGTGATCATCGATTACGGAAGCGTGATCGTGCATGTCTTCCATACCGGGAAGCGCGCCCTCTACGGCCTCGAGGATCTCTGGAACGACGCGAAGCGGATCGCGGTGGAGGCATAGGGAGGCGGGAGATCATCCGGGGCGGGGGGAGGTCATCCTGCCGGCATCGGCGGAATCCGGGATGAGATTCCCCATGCGAAAGCTCGAGGATGCTGTTACGGTGAATCGTTGCCGCAATGTTCCCCGCATCATCCCCATGGACTGGATCGAGGAGATCCTGATCGAGTGTCCCCAGTGCGGGGAGTGCTTTGCGATCCAAGTCGAGACCGCCGCGGAGGGGAGCGTGGAGTTGATCGAGGATTGCGCGGTCTGTTGCAGGCCGGCCGCCGTTTCCATCACGGTGAGGGAGGGTGAGGTGACCGGCGTTACGGTGAATGTCTCCTGAGGAATTCCCGGACCGTTTTCGCGCTTCACCATTTCCCTCCCGCAACGCACCATGCCGGTGATGTCCTCCCGTACCGATGCGCTGGCCCGGCTTTTCCGCGACGATGATCCGGAGACGGTGGATCTTGTGAAGGAGCAGTTGCTCCTGCGGGGGGAGGCGGTTGTTCCGGAACTGCGGGATCTGGTGAATGCCGATTCGGCCATCGTGGCCGCCCATGCCCAGGAGGTGCTCCATCAGATCGCCGGCACGAAGGCCGCGGGGCGGCTGGAGGAGATGCTCCGCGGCGGGCAGGAACTGGATTGGGAGGAGGTGTCTCTTCTGGTGGCCTCGGCTCTTCTCCCCTGGGCCGATCCGGACGACACCCTCTCCCAGCTCGATGCCTGGGGTGAGGAACTCCGCTCACGGCTCGCCCTTGATCCGGGGAATCCCGTGCCCGTCGTCACGGCCTTCCTGCACGGATCGCTGGGCTTCGACGGGAATGCCGCCGATTACTACAACCACGAGAATTCGCTTCTGCCCGCCGTGATCGAAAACAGGAAGGGCCTGCCGTTGACGCTGACCCTGCTTTACCGGTTTGTCGGCGCACGCGCCGGACTCGAGATCGAGGGGGTGAATCTCCCGGGTCACTTCATCGCCCGCTGCGGGGGGACCTTCTTCGATCCCTTCCACTCGGGTCGTCTCCTCTCGCACGCCGACTGCGCGGACATCCTGGCCCGCCAGCGGATCGAGCTGACCGGGGAACATCTCGGGAAGCCCGGATCGCGCGAGGTGGTCGCCCGGATGCTGGCCAACCTGAGCCATGCCTACGGGATCGAGGAGGCGCGCTGGCAGAAGTCGATGGTCGAACGCTGGCTCGGCCTCCTGACCGGTTCCGAGCAATGAGGATCGAGCTTCTCAACACCGGCAGCGAACTCCTGCTGGGAACCGTCCGCGACGCCCATCTCCAATGGCTGGCACGGGAGATGTTCCCGTTGGGCCTCCGGATCGGCAGGCAGGGAACGGTTCCCGACGGATCCCCGATCCGCGACCTGATGATGGAGGCTTCAGGGCGCTCCGACCTGCTGATCGTGACGGGCGGCCTCGGGCCGACGACCGACGATGTCACCCGGGAGATCGCGGCGGAGCTGACGGGAAGGGAACTTCGTCCCAATGCCGAAACGCTCGATCGGATCCGGGAACGTTGCCGTCGCCGGGGATTCGCGTTTCAGGAGAGGATGGGCCGGCAGGCGATGGTTCCCGAGGGGGCCGTCGTGCTTCCCAATGACAACGGCACCGCGCCGGGACTTCATCTTCCGGCCCGGGACGGAATCCCCGATATCTTCCTGCTGCCCGGCCCACCCAGGGAGCTGCAGCCGATGGCCAGGGAATACCTGATCCCGTTCCTCCGTCAAAAGACCGCGGGTCGGGATCGACCCGAGTGCAGGATCTACCGCGTCGTCGGGATGGGGGAGTCGCTGCTGGAGGCGAAGGTGGGACTCGAACTCTCCAGGCGCGGCGATCTCGAGGTGGGCTACTGCGCGCGGCCGAACGAGGTCGATTTCCGCCTGATCGGTTCCGCGGAGGTGATCGATGCCGTGGAGCCGCTGGTGCTTGAGGCGGTGGGCGGTCATCTCCTCCCGATGGAGGATGACTCGATGGAGGAGAGCGTCGTCCGGTTGCTGGCCAAGCGCGGAGCCACCCTGGCGACGGCCGAGTCCTGCACGGGCGGTCTTCTCGCGGACCGGATCACCGATGTCCCGGGGTCCTCGGCCGTCTTCCTGGAAGGTTTCGTGACCTACAGCAACGCCTCCAAGTCCCGACTTCTCGGCGTGCCTGCGGGGCTGATCGCCACCCATGGAGCTGTCAGCGAGGAGGTCGTCCGTGCCATGGCCGAGGGGGCGCTCGGGACAAGCGGAGCCACCCATGCGCTGGCCACGACGGGTATCGCGGGGCCGGGAGGAGGCAGTGAGGAAAAGCCGGTGGGAACGGTCTGGTCGGCGCTGGCGACAAGAACAGGGGAGCCCGTTTCCTGGAAACAGCATCTGCCCCTCGACCGCAGGTCGTTCAAGCAGGCCGTTACCCAGTCGGCCCTCGACCGGCTGCGACGTCATCTGGAGTCATCGTCGGGGTCATGATCACCACCCCCGCAGAACCCGCAGCCGAGGCGGTCCGTCTCGGGGAGGATGCCCGCCGCGAGCGTTTCTGGAAGTTCTGGGGCACCTATCTCTCGGAGCGCCAGTGGGGTACGGTGCGCGAGGATTACTCCGCCGCCGGCGATGTCTGGAAGTCATTCCCCTTCGATCACGCGCGCAGCCGCGTCTACCGGTGGGGGGAGGACGGTCTGTTCGGCCTGAGCGACCGCTTCGGCAGACTCTGCTTCGGGCTCGCCCTCTGGAACGGGAAGGACCCGATCCTCAAGGAACGTCTCTTCGGCCTCTCCGGGCCGCAGGGGAACCACGGCGAGGACGTCAAGGAGCTCTACTACTACCTCGACGCGACCCCGACCCATTCCTACGCCAAGGGGCTCTACAAATACCCCCAGGCCGAGTTTCCTTACGAGAAACTCGTCACGGAGAATGCCGCACGCAGCCGCGACCTGCCCGAGTATGAGCTGATCGATACGGGAGCCTTTGATCAGAATCGCTATTTCGACGTCCAGATCGAGTACGCCAAGGAATCGGTCAAGGATATCCTGATTCGGATCACGGTCACCAACCGCGGGCCGGAGGATGCCCCGCTCGTCCTCCTCCCGACGCTCTGGTACCGCAACACCTGGGCGTGGGGAACGATCAGCGAGGAGTGTCCGGAGGAGCCCGTGATCTCGGTCGCCGCGCCGGGAGTGCTCTCGGCGCGCCATGCGGCGATGGGAGAGTATCTGCTGGCATGCGGAAAGACCCCGGAGGGCAGGGTGCCGGAGTTTCTCTTCACCCACAACGAGACCAACTGCGAGCGTCTCTACGGATCACCCTCGCGCAAGGCGCACACCAAGGACGCCTTCCACGACGCCGTGATCCACGGCAGGGCCGACGCGGTGAATCCGGCCATGACCGGGACCAAGGCCGCCGCGCGCTACGATCTCTCCCTTCCCGCGGGCGGCAGCGCGGAGATCCGGCTCCGCCTCGCCGCGACGGGCGAGTGGCACGATCCCTCGGTCGATCCGCTGGGCGGGAACCATGCGGAGGTCTTTGCGACGCGCCTCTGCGAGGCCGACGAGTTCCACGCCTCGATCCTCCCTCCAGAACTCGACCCCCGCCGGCGTCTCGTCGCGCGCCAGGCCTACGCGGGTCTCCTCTGGAGCAAGCAGTTCTACAACCTCGTCCAGAGCGAATGGATGAAGGGTGACAGCACCGAACCGCCCCCCCCGGCGGGACACGCCGATCGCAACGCCGACTGGTGGCACCTCTTCAACCGCGACATCCTCTCGATGCCCGACACCTGGGAGTATCCCTACTACTGCTCCTGGGATCTCGCCTTCCACACCGCGGCCCTCTCCCGCGTCGATCCCGAGTTCTGCAAGGACCAACTGATCCTGCTCCTGCGCGAGTGGTACACGCACACCAACGGGCAGATGCCCGCCTACGAGTGGAACTTCTCCGACGTGAATCCCCCGGTGCACGCCTGGGCGGCCCTACGACTCTACCGCCAGCAGAGGGAGTTGGGGAGGGACGATCCGGCCTTCCTCGAGCGCGTCTTCCAGAAGCTCCTGCTGAACTTCAACTGGTGGGTGAACCGCAAGGACAGCGACGGCAACAACCTCTTCGAAGGGGGGTTCCTCGGCTTTGACAACATCTCCGTTTTCGACCGCTCCAAGCCCCTGCCGACGGGAGGCCGCCTCAAGCAGGCCGACGGCTCCTCCTGGATGGCCTTCTACTGCATGACCATGCTGCAGATCGCGCTCACCCTCTCGGAGAAAAATCCCGTCTATGAGGACATGGGGACGAAGTTCATCACCCACTTCACCCGCATCGTCACTGCCATGAACGATTTCTGTGGATCAGGCCTCTGGAATGAGGAGGACGGATTCTACTACGACCTGCTCGAACTTCCCGACGGGGGGCATGTGCCGATCAAGGTCCGCTCCATCGAGGGATTCATGCCGCTCGTCGCCACGAGCTACGTGACCGGACTCCAGCGCCGGAAGAGCCCCGGATTCGAGAACCGTCTCCGATGGTCGGTGAAGAACCGGCCCAGGATCGCGGGCCACCTGCTCGACGTGAACGGAGACCTTTCCGACATCAACAGGGATATCCTGCTGACCGTCACGCCGCGAAACCGCCTCGAGAGGATGCTCCGCTACCTCTTCGACGAGTCGGAGTTCCTCTCGCCGCACGGGATCCGCTCGGTCTCCAAGTATCACGAGAAGCACCCCTACACCTACACGGCGGGCGGCGTCGCCTACTCGGTCGACTACGAGCCGGGCGAGGGGAGGACCGGGATGTTCGGGGGGAATTCCAACTGGCGAGGCCCCGTCTGGCTTCCGATCAACTACATGATCATCCAGGCCCTCAGGACCTACGACCACTTCTACGGCGATTCTCTGACGGTGGAATTTCCGACCGGTGCGGGCAACCGGGTCACGCTCGGCGAGGCCGCACGCCTTCTCTCGCTCCGGGTCGCCTCGCTCTTTCTGCCGGATTCGGAGGGACGCCGCCCTGCGCACGGCGTTGAGGATCGCTACGCCTCCGACCCGGCGTGGAAGGACCTCGTTCTCTTCTACGAGTATTTCCACGGCGATTGCGGCCGGGGTTGCGGCGCCTCCCACCAGACCGGGTGGAGCGCCCTGGTCGCCGAGTTGCTGGCGCAGGAGGCCGGGCGCAACCCCTCCCGCGGCTGAAGGGCTTGGTTCCGGGGGGGGAACAGGGAGTGCCCCGATCAGCGTCCGATCAGCTCGAGCGCGGTCTGGATGGGCTGGCTCGGCACCTTGATCGCCCCGTCGAGGGGCATGCTCATCTCGCAGATCAGGTAGATCGCTCCGGCAATGCTGATCGAGCAGAAGAAGAGCACGAGGGTCACGGTCCCGTTGCGCGGCGAGAAGACCCCGTAGACGAACGTCAGGAAAGTGATCCAGAAAACCGGGATCACCACGAGCGGAAGGGGGAGCTTGGAGCAGGACTCTACGGTGATCTGCCAGCGCTCCCTGTTCAGTTCGTTCGCCAGGGCGAGCGCATTGCTTTTGAACGGAAGGGTCTCGGCACTCCCCGAGTTGAGGGCGGTGATCCTTGAGATCAGACCGAGAATGGAGGATTCCTGCTTGATGGCCTCGGAGCCCTTGGTTGCGGCTTTCGAATCCTCCGGCCAGATATCGTTCCGGATCCTGGTCACGCGATCATAGAGGATCTGGCGGAGGGGATCGGCCTCCGGGCCGTAGTTTTTCAGCATCTGATTGAGGCTGATCGTGTTGGCGGCGGCCTCGTTGATGAGGACATTGACCCGGTCGTAGGTCCCTTTGGAGGAGGAGACCAACAGGCCGAGGATCAGGGCCGCCATGGTGGCGATCAGTCCCGCGCCCAGTTTGACGCTGTCGAGGGACTCCTTGCTGAGATGATGGGGGGGGAGGAAGCGCTGGACGAAAAACCCGGTCATCGCACCCCCGAAGATGCAGAGGAAGGCGATCAGGGCGATCAGGTAGGAGTTCATCCTTCCGATCCTGCCACAGGCTCCTCCCTTGCAGAAAGATCCTTTGCGTTTTCTTGCCCCCTTGCCAATCAGGGATGTTGGTCTAGGTTCCCGCATGATCGCTTCGCGTTTCCGGGAACTCCCCGAGGCCGAGAAACCCCGGGAGCGCCTTGCCAGACACGGGGCCGATGTCCTGACCGACGCCGAGATCCTGGCGATCTTCCTGAGAACCGGCACCGCGGGACTCGATGTCCTCGCCCTTGCCAAGCTCCTCCTGAGGGAATGGGGGTCGCTCAGGCGCCTTGCCGGCTGCTCCACAGCGGAACTGGCAAAGTCCCCCGGCATGGGGCCGGCCAAGGCGGCGGAACTCAAGGCGGCCTTCGAGATGGGGCGCCGGATGTCCCGCCCCGAGGAGGAAAAGCCGCGGGTCGATCGGGCCGGTGTCATCTACGACATCCTGGCGGCCGAGATGCAGGCGCTTCCCCATGAGTCCCTCCGCGTTCTCCTGCTCGACACCCGCCACGGACTCCTCGATGACCGGGAGGTCTCCCGGGGAAGTCTCAATGAAAGCATCGCCCATCCCCGCGAGATTTTCAGGCCCGCCATCGCCCTCGGGGCATACGCCATCGCGGTCGCCCACAACCATCCCTCGGGCGATCCCCAACCGAGCGAAGCGGACCGCCGTCTGACCCGGCGACTGGCCGAGGCGGGGACCCTCCTGCAGATTCCGCTGGTCGATCATGTCATCATCGGGGCAAGACGGGGGGATCTGCCCCCCTATTTCAGTTTTCGTGAGGCGGGCCTGATCTGATTCGTTCGGAACCTTGGAACCCGGGAAAGGGCACCCCGCGGGTCGCTTGCCGGAGGCATGTTTCATCCTTCATAATGCAGCCTTCATCCCTCATCCTTCCCGAAATGCCCTCCATCCATCCCACCGCGCTCGTCGACCCGTCCGCCTCCCTTGCCCCCGATGTCGAGGTGGGTCCGGGCGTCATCATCGGGGTGGGTGCGGTGATCGGCGAGGGGTGCAGGATCCAGGCGCGCGCCGTGATCACCGGTCATGTCCGCATGGGCAGGCGCAATCTGATCGGCTACGGGGCGATCCTCGGAGGCGACCCGCAGGATTTCGCCTTCGACCCGGCGACGAAAAGCCTCGTGGAGATCGGCGACGACAACACGATCCGCGAGTACGCCACGATCCACCGCGCCACCAGGGAGGGGGGTGCGACCCGCGTCGGGAACAACAATTTCCTGATGGTCGGCGTCCATATGGGTCACGACTCCTCGGTCGGCCACAACGCCGTCATCGCCAACAACTGTCTCCTTGCCGGACACGTCGAGGTGCAGGACGGGGCGGTGCTCGGCGGCGGCTCGGTCTTCCACCAGTTCATCCGGGTCGGCAGGCTCTGCATGGTCCGTGGAGGGGAGCGCTTCAACAAGGATGTCCCCCCCTTCGTCTCGGCCTACGGGACGAGCCTCGTCTCCGGCATCAATGCCATCGGCCTGAAGCGTGCCGGGTTCAGCGCCGGGGCCCGCATGGAGATCAAGCGGGCCTTCAGGTTGGTCTACCGTTCCGGGTTGAATATCTCCCAGGCCCTCGCGGAGTCGAGGAAGCAGACCTGGGGCCCCGAGGCGGAGTTCTTCCTCGATTTCATCGCCACGGCCAAGAAGCGCGGGGTCAGCTCGGTCGCCCGTCGCGGGATAGCCGCCGCGAGCGACGAGGAGTAAAGGAGGGAGGGTGAATATGGAACTCGGCCGACGGCTGAGTTCCTGAGTTTCCCCTGTCTTCCTTCTTTACCCACTGAAAACAGCGAGGAGCCAAAAACTCCTTTCCTGAGTTCCTGAGTTCCAAATGTTTCCTTCGGGTTCTATTCTTCCGGAAAGGCCTCCAAATGGAGAGCTGATGAGGCTGCTTGGTAAACCAGTCTGACGGGGACGTTGTGGCGCTCCGCCGCCTCCGCACAGGAGGAGAATTCCGGTGATTGCTGGAGGGTTTTTCCTTCAAGGGTGCCGACTTTCACCATCACCTCTCCGTAAGGGGTCGTGACCGTGATGTG
>Ga0209189_1003363_pt1 | contig 10771 bp, 9 predicted proteins | sample C_130820_EF_Meta_FD_187308 | JGI IMG/M metagenome (GOLD analysis project Ga0209189, IMG submission 187308) | Freshwater microbial communities from Lake Croche, Canada to study carbon cycling - C_130820_EF_MetaG (SPAdes) (version 3) | ecosystem: Environmental > Aquatic > Freshwater > Lake | place...
TGTGGCGATCGTCTCTATCCCACCGGAGCGGGCACGTTTACTCTGCGGACGCCCGAAGGCAAGGAATACGACTTCCGCCGCGTCACCGTCACTGGCGGCTACCAATATCTGCTGGATCAAGTGCGCAGCGGCACTGGCTGGCGGTGGACGCTTACCTACCAGCAGCAGAGCGATGGCCTCTGGCGGCTGTATCGTATCACCAACAACTACGGTCGCTACCTCCAGCTTGCTCGGACCCAGAGCGCGAACAGCTACTGGCGCATCACCTCAGTCACAGCGAATGATGGCCGCAGCGTGACCTTCGGCTACTCCACTTGGACGCCGACCTCCGAAACCGTCCTCACCTCGGTGACCTACCCCGGCGCCGAGCAGGCCGCCTACACGTGGTGCGGGGCGACCAGCGTCACCTTGGGCCCGCCCCTGCTGGCCACGGCCACCGACCCGCTCTATTCCGGGGCGGGCAGCCGGATGAAGTATGTTTATAACTACACGGCCGATTACTTCCTTCCGCCCTTCGGCATTGTCAACGGCACGGTGCTTGAGGAGCGCAGTCTGGTCAGCGACAAGGTCGTGGTCAGCTTGCCTCTCGGTTCCGGCACATACCCGAAAATCCTTGAGGGCAATGGGGCGGAAATCACCCGCAAGTTCGAGAACGGACGGCTCAAGGAATCCATCGATGCTGAGGGCCGGGTCACTTTGCGAACCTACAGCGCGGGAGGCACCGGCTACGTGATTTCCAAGACCACGCCCGGCGGGGCTCTCACGGCCTATACCCGCGACTTTGCCGGTCGCCTGCTGAGCACGACCAACGCCCTCGACGGAGTCAGTCTGAACACATACAACGCCAATGGCTTTCTTCTGATCTCGACTGACGAACTCACGCGCACCTCCAGCCACACCCGCGACGCGGACAACCGCATAACCCGCACCGACCATCCGGACGGCACCTACGAGACCTTTACCTACACCAGCACAGGCCTGCTCAAAACACACCGTTTGCGCAACGGCGCGACAGAAACCTTCAATTACGACAGCCTTGGCAACCTGACCTCGCACATTGATGCCGCCGGGCTTACTGCCACCTACACCTACGCCTCGAACGGCCTTCGCGCATCCATGACCGACCGCCGCGGTCTCGTCACCAACTACCAGTTCAACTGGCGAGGTCTGCCCACGCGTGTGACCCACCCAGACAGCTCCTACCAAGAGTTTGGCTACAACAACCTCGGGCTCAAGGTGAGCGAGCGCAACGAGCTCGCAAACATTTGGACCTTCACCTACACGGAATACAATCAGCTCGCCACCCGCATCGACCCCCTTGGCCGCAAAACCACCTTCGAGTATGGCCGTGAGCCCGGCTGCAGCACCTGCGGCTACCTTCCGACGCTCGCCCGCACCATCCTGCCTTCGGGTAAGAAAATCGAAAATACCTACGACCTCAGCGGTAAACTCCTCAGCCGCACCATTGGGGGCGGCACAACCGACGCCGCCACCACACAATGGACCTACGCTCCCGATGGTGGGATTGCCACCCAGATCGATCCGCGCGGCAAAATCACCACCTACAGCCGCGACCTCCTGCGGCGCGAGACGTCCAAGACCGATCCCCTCGGCCACACCACCTCTTGGGCTTATGACGCCGTGGGCAATGTGCTCACGACCACCTTCGCCGACGCGACGACGGCCTCGACGACCTACGATGCGATGAACCGACCCCTGACCAGCACCGACGCGCTCGGCCAGACTACCACCTACTCCTATCATCCCGACGGCTCGCTGGCCTCGCTAGCCGACGCCCGCAGCAGTGCCTACACGTTCCTCGTGGACAACCTCTCTCGCCGCACGCGTATGAATTACCCCGGCGGCTCGTATGAAATATGGACCTACGATGCCAACTCGAACATGACGCAATACCGGACGCGCTCGGGGGTGACGATGACCTGCACCATCGACAACCGCAACCGGGATACCTTTTGTGACTGGAGCGACAGCACGCCGGATGTGAGCAAGACCTACGATGCCGCCGGGCGGGTTCTTTCCCTCTCCAACTCCGTGGCCGCCTCCACGTTTGCCTACGACACGGCCAACCAATTGCTGAGCGAGAGCATCACCATTGGCGGGTTGACAGGGGCCAAGACCGTGGCTTACACCTACGACGTGGACGGCAACCGCGCGACTCTCACCGACCCCAACGGCAGCGTCACCGTCTACAGCTACACTGGGCGCAACCAAGTGGCCTCCATCGTGGCCGACGGTCCGCCGCCGCTGGCCACCTTCACCTACGATGCTGCTGGCAAGCGCCTCTCGCGCAGCTTGGAGAATGGGATCACCTCCACCTACGCCTACGACAATGATGGGCAGTTGACGTCCCTTTCCCACGGTGCCTCGGTGGAAACGCTGACTTACACCTACGATGCGATGCACCGGCGCACCGGGGAGGCGAGAAGCTCCGCCCCGGCTCGGGCGTTCGGCTACGACCCCACCGGACAATTGACAGCCGTCAACCAAAGCGGAGGCAACGCAACGTTTGCCTATGACGCCGTCGGCAATCGCAACGCGGTGACCGGCGCGCCGGGTGCAGGCACCTACACCGCGAACAATCTCAACCAATACACCACGGCAGGCGGCGTCGGCGCGTTAACCTACGATGCCAACGGCAACCTCGCCACAGGCGGCGGCTGGACCTACACGCACAATGGCAACAACCGCCTGGTTGGTGTGAGTGGTCCCGCGACAGCCAGCTTCGGTCGCGACGGACGCAACCGGGACGTGAAGCGCACGATCAACGGGGTGACGACCTACCTGATCTATGATGGGTGGAATCTCATCGCGGAGTATACCGGTGCCGGTGTCCTCACCACCCAATACATCCACGGTCCGCAGGTGGATGAAATCTTGGCCAAGGCGCTGATGGAGCGGGTGTATTACACCGATGCGTTCGGCACGCCCACGTTCAAGAACGGCAGCGGCGCCACGCTGGCAGGGACGACCACGGGGACAAGGTTCCTGTTCACGGGGCGGGAGTGGTTAGCTACGCTCAGTCTCTACGATTACCGCAACCGCACCTACTCGGCGGAGTTGGGGAGGTTTATTGAGACTGATCCGATTTGGTTCAACGCGGGGGATGTGAACCTTTACAGGTATGTCTTTAATCGACCTATCATTGGAACGGATCCGATGGGCCTATTGTTTGAGTGGCTTCCAATTTTAGGCACTGTTGAGCAGCTTGCTCGTTCATTTTTGAATGATTACCCGGGAATGAAAAAAGAAGATTATCAAGCAGCTGCTGGAAATGGCGAGCAGCCAATGTGCAACAACGCAATCAATCAAGAACTTGCGCTGTATCGATTGGCGAATGTGACACCAAACGTCGTTCGACTTGGCGTTGATTATGCGGTGTCGATTGCGCTTTTTGCGATGCCTCCAACAGCGATAGCGGGCGGTGTGGCGGCGGTTGCATCGGTGATAGATTCCCTTATAGGTGGTTCTCTGCTTGTATACGTCGATAATCGCCTGTTAGAGGCGGCCGAGCAGGCAAAGGCCGAATACTGCTGCCCAGAGTAATATGAGCGACAATCTGTTGTTGCACGCAGCTATCTGCTTTATTTTAGCACTGTTGGTGGCAGTGCTGTTTTTGGTGCCGTTTGCTCACTCTGTTTTTTATACAGATGACAGACGTGAAAGAATTAGATGGTTCTTCTTATTTATTATTTTTAATGTCTTAGCATCTGTCTTTTATTTGCTGACTGTTTACCCTAAATATCTTAAGCGCGGCCGTCTTGGTTTCCCCGTAAATGGATTATCTGAACCTTCTCAACCACACAATTAGTCCGCCTCCGCCTCCGGCGCCAACCCTTCGCGTCAAAGGGGTCGGGCATTAATTATTGACATGATTTCTTTTACGCGGCGGCGTTTTCGTATCTGAGCTAATGGAAGTGTTCGTGAAATCACGGAAAATCAGAAAATGAAATCTCATGGAGAATAGACGCATCAAAATACAGCTTCAATCGCTCTGTATCCCAAGTAACCGTAACCATGTGCTTCTTGCTCCTCTCAACGGGAGGCACGACGCTAAATATACGCCATTCGCGATCAGTTCCAGAGTTCATAACCCCAATCAGATTCTCGCCCTCGGAAATGACAGTGCATCCATCCGTGCCTATCTGGCAACTTGCCCATGTATAGTTTACTCCGGATGTAAAAGCCCCCGAATTCTTCTCTGGAGTAATCCAGAAGTTAATTGTTCCTGGTTGTCGTATCATAAGTGTGATGTGAAATCGCGCTATATTGGTGAAGCGTGTATTTGGGGAGATTTTTAATGTCCTGCCCTAGTGCGCGGCCGGAGGCAAGCGAAATTCCTTTAGTCTTCTCCGGACTCGCCTTGTGCCTCCTCTTTCGGCGCATCGGAGGCACTGAATTCCCGACCGATTATTTTCAACATAACTGCAGCAACGATCTGCATGGATTCGCAGTCCCAGAAATGGTTTGGGCGGCTGCCAATTTGTTTCCATAACCAGCGGTTGCCGTCTTTGATGCGGTGTTCGCTCTCCATCTGGCCGAGGTAATCGTCGTCGATATCATCGGGCACTTCCCATGTGGCACCGTTCTCGGGGCGTTGGTTGCGCCGGAGCCTGGCGAGGATGTCTTTGCAGTTGAGGTTTGACCAATAAAACACCGAGCAAACCCGGTTGCGGTCGAGAACGACTTTGCGGCGGGGCGAATAGAACCGGTGAATCGAGCGACCGTCGCGTGTGCGGTGGTTGAAAGTCGGGCGGCTGTCGCCGATCAAAGCGGTCCAGCCATTGTCAGCGCAGTGCCGGTAGACTTCGTAGGCTGAGTAACCGGCATCAATGAAGACGAGGTTCGGATGAATCGTAAAGCGTTCCTGAAGCGAACGAACATCCTGGAATGTTAAAAGTCGCTCGCTCCAGAGAAGGCGTGATGATCCGTCCGCAGCCCACGAGCGAATGACGGCGAACATGTGGTCCATCTGCACATCGATAGTGAGGATGCGAAGGGGGGCGGAAACGGCGTTCGCTTCGTAGGGGCCCGGGACGATGCGGCCGGATTTGTCGAGGGCTGCCTCGTTCTCCCAAAGTTCGCCCTTTCGGTATCCGGTGCGTTCGATTTCGAGTTTGTAGTCTTCGGTGAATTCACGCCAGGGGATGGCAAGGCGTTTTTGGTAGAATTGCTTGAGGAGCGAGAAGTCGCCCTGACGCGAAACCGCCTTTGCGCGGAGGTAGAGTTCGGCGAGGCGTCCCCAGCCCATCGCCGTAAGTGCGTTCCAGTGGAAGCCTACGTTCTCACTCGCTGCTTTCGGGTTAGTCGCAACGAATCGTCCGGTGGCGTTGAGTTCACGGCGTGTTCGGTCGTTGTCCTCGAAGTGGTTGCCGCAGCCTTCACAGACGAGAACGGTCGTTCGTTTGACCTCCTCGTAGTCCCAGTTGTTGTGCTCGTCGCGGGCGGACTTGCTCCATTCGATGTTTTCCCATTTGAAGGGTTGGCGCAGCGCGCAACGAGGGCAGGCGAATGTCCAATCACGCTGGTCGGTTGTTTCGTATTTCCGGTGGGTATCGTCGCCTTCCTCGCCTGCTTGGCTCATGAAGAGGCATTTTCCGAGCCATCCGAATGCCGTGACGCGTGCCTCGGCTTCGGCCATGTGACCCTGCGGCCAGCGCCAACACTCGTCGCCGATCAGCCATCGGATGGAGCGGCGCTGGAGGTTCGTTCGGTTGTGCGCGCCGAGAATCCAAAGCGTCATCCCATTGCGGAAATGGATCGTTGCATTGCGTTTTTTGTGACGATCGCGTGGGTAGAGGGAACGAATGGCCGGGCATTCGTCGAAGAGCTTCTGGAGTCGGGATTCGCTCTGATCACGCGCGTCTTCGTCCGTTTGGTCGAGCCAGAGCGCGGGCCCTGGGAGGTTTGCGATGATGTAGGAAATTCCAATCTCACCGACACTGGTCTTACCGCACTGGATGGCTGCGATGATAGAAACCAATCGTATCGATGGATCGACCAATGCTTCCAATGGCTCGCGCAGCCAAGGCGAATTTTGGCTGCGAAATCGTCCAGGGATCGGCGAATACGGGATCGAGGCGATGTGTTCCTCTGCCCACGCCCACGGTGGTCTCCTGTCCGGCGGTTGCCAAACCTCTCGCCAAATTCGGTCGAGCTTTGAATTGTGATTCATACGCCCTCGTTAAGCATGGCTGCAAATTCATCCACTGCCTTGGAAAGTTCTTTGCGGATGCCCACTGCATCGAGCCCCGAGAGCACAGGCGGGAGTTCGTTTTCAAGGCGCTTTCGAAGGAGGGCTGCCGCTTGCCCAACATGGTAGGCCCAGCGGGTCTGCACCTCTTCGAGTGGCACATACTCGCCCTGCTTAACGAGAAGCCTGTGTTCGCGCTCCATTACCTCGGCGAGAAGCTTGCGGGCGCGGAGTCCGGATTCTTCGTCTTGGGCGATTACGCCGCCACCTTTGAGATTGCGCCGCGACATGAACTCTCGCCAGGCTGCCACTTCATGGGTTCCGTTGGCGTTGGGTTTTGGTGAGTCAGGAAATTTCTTCCACGAATGGATCGCTTGGCGGCTGACGCCGAGAATTTCCGAGAGTTCGTTGAAGTTGGATGCGAGTGCGGAGGCACTGTTTGGGGAACCAACGGCCATCGATTGCAGCATCGCCCTCTCGGTCTTGCTCAACTTTCCGCCCTCCTGAACACGTTTGATCAGGTTGGTAAAATCGCGATTAAGGAGCTTGCGGGCAACGTCGGGTGGAACTTGTTCCATTTCCGCCAAAGCGGCGCGTCAACTTGAGAACTTCTCCTTTGGCGTAAAAAATCCGTCCTTCGAATTGTAGGGCATGTCTGCGAGCGAGAGAGTGATTTGAGACCAGTTGATCATGCCGTCACTCTCGAGTTGGATTCCAGCCATGGTGTCGGCGCATCGCTTGGCGTCATTCATGTAGCCAATGAGTGTGCGGTTGGTGCGGCGCGTGAGGAGGATTTCCTGGTTTTTGTGATCGAATGGCTTGTTGAACGCTTCGTAGTTGCCAGCGAGCATGATCATGAGAAGTCCGATGAACTCTTCGTATGTTTGGCAACCTTCGACTGGGATGAGGATCGGCCACTGGGAGGCATCGTGCATGACGAGCACCATGCGTTCCTTGCCATTGACCTTGAGGATGTCGGCGCTCCACGCATCCTCACGCCCGGCTTGGAGAACGGGCATGTCTTTAAAGCTCAGATTAACGCGCAGCTTCTTGGCGAGCGCCGATGAGAGGTGGAGGATCATCGTCCTTTGGGTTTGTTCTCGATCACCAGCAGGAGCGCTTTGAGACCGAATCCCCGGGGCATGTTGCGGGCGATCTCCCAATTCTGAAGGGTGCGCACGGAGATGCCGAGGCTCTTCGCTGCGTCGTGTTGAGTAAAAGCCCGGCGTTCTCGCCAAGACTTGAGCTTCTTTGCGAAATTTTCGCGCTTCATTTTGTCTACTACGCGACAAGCGCAATGATTGGTCAAGAATTGACACGGGTTTTGGAAGCGTGACCGTCCATTGCTCCCACACTGCGCTTGTGAATCCGACCAAGCTGCGTCCCAATCCCGAAAATCCGAACCGGCACAGCGCCCACCAGATTCAGATTCTGGCTGCAGTTATTCAAGAGCAGGGGTGGCGTGCTCCGATCACAGTGAGCAAGCGCAGTGGGCTGATTGTGCGAGGACACGGGAGGCTCGAAGCCGCCATGCTCATGGGCTGTGATGTGGTTCCCGTTGATGAACAGGATTACAAATCCGAGGCGGAGGAACTTGCCGACCTTCTTGCCGACAACCGTCTTTCTGAACTTGCCGAACTCGACGAGGACGATCTGCGCCGAGTGATCGAACGATTACGCGGGGCTGATCCAGAGTTCGATGTCGAACTGACCGGATTCATGGAAAACGAGATCGCGAAACTCTTTGACGAGGAGGAGAGCGCCGAGGACCTCGAAACGATTCCACGCATGGAGTGTCAGGCGTTCGAACACCATGACTACCTCGTGTTCATGTTTCACGACCTACGCGATTGGATGCTCGCGCTCCAACTCATCGGGGTGCGCGAGGTGGATTATTCGATCACGAGAAAAACAAAGAAGATCGGAGTTGGCCGCGTGCTCAACGGAAAGCGACTGATCGATCTCGCACAGAGAGCCAACGAAAATGCCGACAAATCGCAAATTGCAGGGTAGTGAAAGTGGTGTCACGGGCGGTTCATACCCGCCAAATCCGGGTTCGATTCCCGGCCCTGCTACTTTGGAGTTTCCTGAACTACGGCCGTTGACGATACGGTTCGTCATTATGAGTCGTGGTCGCCCACGCTCGATCACAACCCACAGGTTGTTTCCGTCGGCCACGCTGGTTGTGCCTGAATCCGAACTTGCGAGCTACGCGCACATTGCTCTGGAAAAAGTTCCGATTCCTGACGGGTTGAGCGGCGTGAGCGTAGTCCGGAATTGGATCATTCGCCATTTCGACGAAGAGGTCATTGTGATGTTAGACGACGACATTTCGGCCGCCATGTGCATGGTGAGCCTCAAAGTGCGCAAGCTGTTGGTCGAGGAAGCTGCAGCAATGGTTGAAAATACAGCCAGGTGCGCGTTCGGTGCAGGCGCGAGGCTATTCGGGTGGCATCAGAGGAGCGATCCAAGGCTCCTGCAGAGAAACGATCCTTTCGGTGTGCACCACTGGGTTGGCGGGGCGGTTGGAGTCATCGGCAAGGCTGTGAAGTGGGACGAGTTGCTCAAGTGCAAGTGCGACATAGATGCCACACTGACCGAACTCATGGAGAACCGGCTTGTTTGGAACGAGGCAAGATTCTGCTTCGCGCAGGAACGCGACAAAAACCTCGGGGGTAATTCGCTTTTGCGCTCCGAGGAACGGATTGCGGCCGAGAAGCGCTACCTCAAAGCGAAGTGGAAAGCGCATATGCGATTTGAAAACTACAAGAGCCAGGACAAGGTGGTTGTCGATGTGAGTCGGAGGCAGTCAGTGGCGCTTGATGCCTGAGTTGGTTGACACGGATTTGCGGGTGATGAAAGCAATCAACTACATCTTTTCCCGCCTGAAAGAGGCGAGCACCTATCGAGGTTTGGCAGTTCTTGGAGCCGCTGTTGGAATCAGCTTGGACCCCTCACAGTGGAACGCGATTGCAGCCGCAGCTGCAGGGATAATCGGACTTGTTGAAGTCTTCCGTAGGGAGAAATCCCGATGAATCCCAAAACCGTTGCTCTCCTGATTGTGTTGTTCGCGTTTGCTGCCGCGATGTTGCTGACAGCATGCTCGACGCTCGGGCTTTCGTTTGAGTCGGAATACGGAAGGTTCACCTATGAGCTGCCGTATGAACTTCCGACCACGGGGCGGACGCTCAAGGACAAATAGGAGACACCCTCAATGCGCCCCCGGAACTGTTTCTGCTCTTGTGTTCAACGGGTTAAGCTATCTCCATGAACACGAAAAAATGGTGCCAATCTGCGATGGACTCTCCGATCTTTCAGCGAGAGGAAGAGGGCTATGCAACAACCCAACTTAATCCCAACCGGACCCGCTGAAATGAGACTGCGAACAATCAGAGGGTATGATTTCTCGGAAGTGTCCTCGGCCATGCAGAAGGCGGTCCGGCGAGGAGAGACGCAACTCGCTGGCTACTGGGCGCTGGAACTCTGGGCGAGTGGCTTCGGCAACTACGTGTGGAAGCGGTTGCTGACGATCAGCGCCGAGGACTGCTGGGGCATCATCACGGCGGAAGTGAAGGCGCTCCACGATGGATACGCGCTTATCAATGCGAACATTCCGGCACGCCAGACACGCGGCCGGATATTCATTTCGAAGGCGGTCATTTTGCTGTCCGAGGCGAAGAAGAGTCGGGATGCCGACCACTTGCAGAACTTGGTTTATGACCAGTGCAAAGGTGTGGATGCCGACCAACTCGCCGACGAATTACGATCGGCCCCCGAGTATGTGGCGATTCCCGCATATGCCTACGACTGCCACACGAGCCGAGGGAAGAAGGCTGGTAAAACCAAGGCCGAGTTCTTCACGGCCGAACATGCCGCGCTCAGTCCGTTCCAACCTGGTTTGTTCGACCACTTGGTGGATGGGTGAGGTGGTGTAAAACTTTGCTGGTTGAAATGCGGGCAGGAGTCTCCAACTCCTGCCCGCAACCTTTTTCTCAAGCGTGTGGCGAAGCGGAATCATTTCCGGTGCCAACATTGGGCCGCTGCGCAAAATGGTGAAAAATATGGTGTTCAATACTGATGGACACACGCGAGGGCGGTGGACGAGGCCAAGGGGGATGAAAACAAACATCACCCAACGCAGCGAATACGTCGGAACGTTCACCAAGTCGACGGGCGAAGCCCGCACGATGCGGTTCACGACTTCCGAAGCCAACCTCAAGAAGTGCGGACTCATCACGGTTTATGATGTGGAGAAGTGCGGATTGAGGAAGTTCAATCTCTCAACCCTCATCGGAAGAATCGCCATGGTGTCGGATGCCCATGCGCTTTCTTTTTGCCGCTGAACTACGCGAGTCACGCACTATGAATAACCTTGTTCAATTCATCACAGCGGGCAACGCGCTGTTCACGCTTGAGAACAAAGCCACTGGAAACCGTTTCACGTTCCGCGTGAGGCAGCCGGGCGACGACAAGCCGCACTTCGTGAGCGTTCTCACGGGAGCTGACAATGAGAGCGACTACACATTCCTTGGAACGATCTTTGAGGGTCTGCGTTACCGG
>Ga0209189_1003366_pt1 | contig 10759 bp, 6 predicted proteins | sample C_130820_EF_Meta_FD_187308 | JGI IMG/M metagenome (GOLD analysis project Ga0209189, IMG submission 187308) | Freshwater microbial communities from Lake Croche, Canada to study carbon cycling - C_130820_EF_MetaG (SPAdes) (version 3) | ecosystem: Environmental > Aquatic > Freshwater > Lake | place...
TATGTTTCCCGGCCCGCTTGGCACCTCCTTGTCGGGAACGGCGCTGCGCGAAGGCTTGTGGCGGTTTGATGTGCATGACATCCGCAATCATGGTCTCGGTCGTCATCGGGCGGTCGATGACACGCCAGCGGGTGGCGGGGCGGGCATGGTTTTGCGGGCGGATGTGGTTGCAGCCTGTCTTGATGCGGTGGTTGCCTCAGATGATCCGCGCCCGAAATTGCTTATGTCGCCGCGCGGTGTGCCACTATCTCAGGCCCGCGTCAGGGATTGGGCGGCAGGATCCGGTGTGGTGATCGTTTGCGGACGGTTTGAAGGGGTGGACGAGCGGGTGATTGAAGCCCGCGGCCTGCAAGAAGTCTCGATCGGCGATTATGTGCTTTCGGGCGGCGAAATGGCCGCCATGGTGCTTTTGGATGCCTGTGTGCGCCTGATTCCCGGGGTGATGGGGAAGGTCGTTTCAGGTGAAGACGAGAGTTTTGAACAGGGTTTGCTGGAATATCCCCATTACACAAAGCCGCGGGAATGGGAGGGGCGTCCGATCCCCGAAGTGCTGCTATCGGGCAATCATGCGCTGATCAACCAATGGCGGATGGAGCAGGCCAGAGCCCTGACACGGCTTCGCCGCCCCGACCTGCTTGGCCTGAAAAAGTAGATTTTGAGCCGGATTAGAATCCTTTATCCTTGTTTTATCAGCGTTTTTTATCTGTGAAGACCCTTGAATCTGGCATAATGCTTGCGAGTCCTTGTCAGGAAGACGAGGGCAGATGCAAAGGGCATGGTGAGCATACCCACGATAACGAATAAGGTTGCGACAACCTATTCGGCTCCGGTTGTTGCTGCAAAACCAGCAGCAAGCACGAACACGTCTGCCTCTGCCCCAGCCGTCACCGTGTCTTTGTCGTCTGTCAAACAGGCCGCACCGGCGCTGGCAGCCCCAGCCATCAGCGGCAAGCCAGCCATGCCCGTGGCCAAGCAGGGTGTCGGGCAAGGGGCACGGATTATCACGATTACCAATTACAATCCGGCCAATACGGTGACGATTTATGATGGTGCGACAGATGTCACAAGCGCCTTCAATCCACCGGTTGTGACAGGCAATACGGCGCAATTTATTCTCAAACAGGCCAATATTGTCGATCCGTTTTTCCAGACGGTTGCAGCAGGCCCCTACAACACACCGGCAGCGGTACCCAGCTACGCGCCGCAATTCACGGTCACCTTCACCAATGCCATTGGTGCATCGCCTGCATCGGCGTCCATGCGCAATCCGGTGCCTGCCTATGATCTGACCGCCGACGCCAATGTGAAAAAATATATCGCAGCGCCCCCAGCCACACCATTCAATCAAGTGCCGATTGTCGATAACGGCGCGGCGATTTCGAAGAATTTTTCAACTCTGTTGGATATGACGCAAGATATGACCCCGACAACGGGTTTATCTCAAGCCATCACGGGTATTCGCTATACGGAAATGAACCGCCCGACTTTGTCGTTGAGCCCGACGGATATTTTGAAAGGCGATGCCCTCAAAATAACGTCAGGACCCTCAACGGGAAAACCATATTTTTATTCCATTACATCGGCGACATCGGGCCTCAATCCTGTGGCTATTCAGGCGACCGGTAATTTTACGCTTGCGGATGCCGTGAGCCTGTCCCCTGATACGGTCAAATTGATCAAGGGCATGACCATTGATGTGAATGCGGGGGATCTCTCTCCGACCAATGCGCCGCAACTGGCTGAAAAAATTGCAAAATTGAATTCCTTGTTTGCCACAGAAGGAACAGTGGGCAGCGGACAGACTTCCAAATTCAAGCTCAATATTACGGCGGCGGTCTCTGATGTGCAGTCCAATATCGATGTTCTGGGTCGCTTGACACGATTGAATAAAATTTCGCTGGTCAGTGATACGGATCCGTCCGTTGCGATGCCGTCAACAACACCCTTTTCGATTTCGGCGGATCAATATCGGTTCAATAAAAATGTGCTGGCTGCGATGGGCACCAATTATCAATTGCATCTGAGCGGCGTAAAAGCGGCCGATGCGAATTTGATGCTCAAAGATCCGCATGTTCTCGACTTTGCTGTCGAAGACAAAATGTCCAATGTGCTGGCCAATGCGCAAGCTTTAAATAAAATTCCCAAAAACTTTACGCTTTCGATCAAAGACACGATCAACAATGTCGTGGCTTATTCGAGCAATCTGGGATCGCTGACCAAGCCTTATACACTCAATATTACAGATGCGAGCCTTGATAAGGTTTTGCAAAACAGCAGCGTATTGAGCAAGTTGAAGGTCAGCTATAATCTGCGTGATAAAACCAGCGAGATTATTTCTCACGCCGACGATCTCGTTAAATTCACCAATAGTGTTACCCTTGCACAAAGCCTGTCCAACTGGGCAGGTGGCCCCGTTTTGCAAACAAATCCGGCTGCGATGGTGGGTAATATCCAGATCGATAACACCCAAAATCCTCCTGTCACGACTTTGACGGTCTCCAACCAAGTGTCGGGGACTTTGAAAGTGGGGTCGGTGTTGTCCGGCGGAGGTGTGGCTGATGGGACAGTGATCACAAATGTGATCAATGGCACTACCTTGCCCTATACATATGCGGTCAGTCCCGCGCAGACGGTTTTGGCGCAAAGCGGTGGTGATGTCACCATGACGGCGAATACGCCTTCCGATTTTTCGGCAACGGCGGATATTCTGGCCAATGCGAGTGATCCCGCGCATAGTCTTTTGCGGGTGACGCAAATGGGCTTCGGCCAGCTCGAGGTTGGCAGCACGATCACCATCAATGGTGGGGGTACTGCAAAAATCATCGGTTTGGGAACAGGCGCAGGGGGACTTGGAACCTATGTCCTGGATCAAAACCTCGCGGCTGCTTCGGCTGTAACGGTCACCGGAACGACAACGGTGCGTTCTGCCACAGCCAATGCCCCGTTTGCGATCTCGATTACCCAAGCCTATAAGCGCGACGTCACAGGCAACCTGATTGATAACACCGGTGCTCCCACGGCAACGGGTGTCAAAATACCCCAAATGGTCAGCGTTGTTGAAGGGAGTTCCGCTGTCGATCAGATTGTGATCGATACGCCAGACGCCAATGGCAACTCCAATTACTACAGCGGCATCACGATTGATAAGAGTAATAATCTGATTCAAAACGGCCGAGTGGTCGGCAGCCTGTTGAAAGTGAAAACAGGCAATCAACTGATTTCACAATATACGATCAATAAAGATGCCAATGGCGTTCCTGTCGCTATTTCCAGTGGCAAGATGACAGCCGATGCCAATGGCAATCCCTCCTTTAACTGGGTGCCGCCCTCCACCTTTGTACCGACCGATGGAGCACATAATTACCAATTGGTCGCAGATCCCCCTGCCTATGCCGGTGTTGCCGGTGCCGGAGCGGATATATTTGGCCTTAAAATCAACGACCAGATGACAACGCGCAGCACGACCTTGTCGCGCAGCTTCACCATCAATGTTGTGTCGGCCTCCGTGGGCGGCACCAATGGCTTGCCACCCCGTTATTCAGCAGTCGATCCGAGCTTTTATATGATCCATGACAGCGAGAGTGCCTTGGCACATCTTGATTTGTCACAGTCATCGCCTTTCTCGGCACTCTTGGCCTCCGGACGGTTGCTGGGGGCCATCAGTGCGGATGGAAAGCCCAAAGGATTGAGCACGGGAACACCTCCGCAAGCGCCTTCTATCACGGTTCCGGGTCAGCTCGATTCCAATGGAAAGCTCAATACCACGATCATTCCTGTCATCGGCTATGACCAGACGGTGGTCAGCAATGACGGGATTACCTCGAAGTTTAAAAACGGTCTGACGCTGAATGGTGTCACATGGAATGATGCGCCGGTTCTCGACAGCCAGACCAGTGTTTCTGAAATGGTGATCAATAGCCCGATTTCGTCGATTTATAATCCGGCAGCCAATATCGATAATACGGCCATCATGAAGTCGATCAGCAAGGTCCTCAGGATCAATGTGCAAATCGACAAAAATACAACCGCTGCGCAGATCACAAGTCTGCAAGGCGTCAGCTCGGTTCCGGGCAAAGCCATCGCGGGTGCGACCAGAAGTACGCCGCCTCTAGCCGCCGACCCCGCCGTTGTTAACTTGCCGTCTTTGACCATTCCCAATCAGAATGTTGCCATTCTTGATCCCAATGTGACGATCAACGGCATACCGATTTTCAAAAATTATGATTTGACATCGCATAGCTATTTTGACCCGAATTCTCCTCCCGCCAGTGTGACACCACCTGTGTTGAGCATGCAGGCCAAACTCAAAACCGTTCAGGATGTCATCGACAGGATCAATCAGGCCGTCACAGATTATAAGGATTATCTGAAAACGCATGAGGCCGCGGCGGGCGCGGATCAGTCCTATCAAAATGTTGATTTGACCGCGACTTTCGATGCCTTGTCGGGAGGTATCACCCTTTATTCCAAATCCACGCCGACCATTAATGTGGTCGATCAAGATAATATCATGGCGTTTACGGGCTTGAATTTCGGCAGCGTGACGCGTGTTCAAAATGCCTCGGGCGTCATCAGCCTGACCGGTATGCCTGTTTCAGGCACGCCGAATGGACAGGCAGGCGGCCCTATTGTGATTGCGGTTAAAGACTCGCAAACGGGTGCCACCACAAGCCATTCGATTAATTTGAACCTTGGTAATAATGCTCAAAAAAATATCACGAACATCATCAATGCCATTAACACCGCTTTTGGTTACACAAGTTCAAATAATAATTTCTTACTGCGTGCCACATCTGACGGGACATTGAACGGGGGCGTCAAATTGACCTCCGCCGGCGGTGACCAGATTACGGTTTCCTATCCCAATGATCTTTCCAATGTGCTGGGCATCCAATTTGGATCCATTTCGAAATATCTACAGGTGAGCACCTTGGATGCGTCTGTTTTAGCGCCGCCCGATATTCAAAACGCATTGGCTAACTTCCAGAACAATTTTGTTCTGACTGTCACGGATACGCAGTCCAATATCACAGCCAATCAGCAGGCGATTGATCAGGCAGGACGAAACCAAGCCAAGGTCACGATCCAAAACTAAGCGCGGGTTGGATTTTTTCCGTTGAAAAGTATTTAAATTAAATTTTTGCTATAAAATTTGAATTTTTAACTATTTTTAAAATAAAAAATTATTTTTATTAACTTAAAAATCAATAAACGATAAAAATTATTTATCATTATTCATCTAAATTTAAATTATATAATAATTAAATTTTTTATATTTTAAAAATCATAATGAATATCGATTTATACATAATTTTGGTATCAGGCTTCAGGATTTATTTTTAAAAAAATTTGTTTTATATGTGTGTTATTATGCGAATATTGTTAGTGATTCCGCTTAATCATCGTTTTTATGTGGTTTGATTGCTTTTTATTGTGCGTTTATAATGTATATCACCAATTTAATTTGAAAGCAATGTAATCAATAATAGTCCTGTTTTATAAGACATATTTAATGAGCTTAATCGGCGTGTTTTGTCATGGTGTTGCGTGAATGAGTTTGGAAAAACATTTTTTTAAAGAGAACAGACCAATGGCATTTAATCTTGAGCGGTTTGAATCCTATGCTTACAGCCACAATCTTGAAATGGGCATGCGCGAATTATTCGCGCTCCTTCAGGATCTTGATAATAATTACGGACATCTCGGGGCCAATTTCCGCGCTCAGCCCCTGCGGGCGGTCCATCAAGAAGAGATCGATCAGCATGTCTGGACAAGGACAGCGGCTGCGGCTTCGGCTCTGTTGGCCGACAGCGAGCTTTTTATCGCGCCGGAATGGCAATTGCGGATGATGACCTATCACCGCTGGTTGCAGACTTTGTTTGCGGCCAGCCCCTTTCAAAATGCCGATCATGTGATGCGTGCCCTCAATCAAGGGGAGGGCAAGGACGATCTCAGCAATCTTAAAATCCAGCAAAAGGATTTGCTGAAATTTTGCCTGCTCTACACGCCGGAATCGGAAGTGCCTTTGGATCTGGACGCGCTGTGGGAGCAAGATAAAAATCTGGCAGCGAGCCTGTGTCTGGTGTTGTTGTCGCCGCGTTTTCTTGGCTCTCCCTCAGCCCATGGCAAACGCGAACAAATCCTGCCATGGCTGGCCAGCCGTCTGGATCAAGTCGATGATATCGAAAAATTGCCGATTGGTGTTTTGCATGATCTTTACATGCATTGCAGTTATGCGGACCGTGCCTACAAGCATGACATCAAAAAACCCATCAATACGCTTGTGAGGCGCAAGCTGCGTGAACTGGGCTTGAAAGACAGAGCACTGCACGAAACAGCCGGATCGGTTTTCAATGAAACCGATAAGCCCGTGATGATGGTTGTGCATGAATGGTTTACAAGCTCCCATTCCATGTATCGCACCCATTCGCGCACGATCGAGGCCGCACGCGAGCTCTTCCATGTGATCGGCATGGGCTATGAACAATGATTGGATGAGACCACACGCAAAGTGTTTGACGAGGTCATTTCCATTGATAATACCACCCCGATCGTTGAGCAAATGAAACATATCCAGCGCGAGGCCCGCCGCAATAAAGTGGCGGTTTTATATATGCCGAGCGTTGGCATGTTTCCATTGACCATGTGGCAGGCTAATTTGCGTGTTGCGCCGCTGCAGCTCATGGGGACCGGACATCCCGCAACCTCCCATGCCCATGCGATGGATTATCTCGTGGTCGAGGAGGATTTCGTCGGGGAAGAAAAATGCTTCAGCGAACAAATGATCAAACTGCCGACCGATGGCATGCCCTATCGTCCATCCGCCTCTTCAACCCTTGTGAAGGCCTCGCGGCCGCCGGTTAAAAAGCCGGATAAAGTTGAAATTGCGGTATGCGCGACGACCATGAAATTAAACCCGCAATTTTTGAGCGCCTGTGCACGGATCGTTGATGGATGCAAAATCCCCGTGCATTTCCATTTCTTGGTGGGCCAAGCGCAAGGCTTGATCTATCCCAATGTCAAACGTGTCGTGCGGATGTTTTTGGGTGATTATGCAACCGTTTATCCGCATCAGGAATATAAATCCTATATGCAGACGATTGCCGATTGCGATCTGTTCATCAATCCGTTTCCCTTTGGCAATACAAACGGCATTATTGATTGCATCACCGCAGGTCTTGTCGGGATTTGCAAAACCGGTCCGGAAGTGCATGAGCATATTGACGAGGCTTTGTTCGGGCGGCTCGGCATGCCGGATTGGATGGTCGCAAAAACCGTTGATGACTATGTTGAAGCCGCTGTGCGTCTGATTAATTCTCACGAAGAGCGGTATAGTTTGCGGCAACTCATGTCTGGACCCAGCAAAGTGGAATTGTTTTTCAAAGGCCGTCCCGAGGTCATGGGACGTCTGATCATGGAGCGTTTGAAAGAAACGGTGAGCAATGCAAAGCAACCGGCTTTGGCGTGAGCTGTCAAAGGCTTTTTGAGTGCACGGCAAATAAAGCCAGCAAGCCAACAGTCAAAGAGCGGATCTTCGGGTCCGCTCTTTTTTTGATTTAATGCGGGCGTTTGGGAGGCGATTTTCCAAGCTTGCCCATAATACCGGCGATGCGGTCGAGTGAAATCTCGGCCTCGGCTGGCGCTGGTTCTTTGACGAGACGATCCTCAAGCCGCTTGACGGCGCGGGGTGTATGCGGTCTTTCTTTCAGAAATTTTTTAATTTTATCCATCACCAGATCTCAATCATCAAAAAAACGGGCACGATAAAAACCAGACTAGCATGGTCTTTCCTGATTTGTGCAAATATAAGGCCAGTTTGCGGGATGATCAGCGATCAGCTGGCCAATAGCGTCCCCCCGAACACGGAACGGGTACACCTGTTGTGCTGGGCAGGCTGAGCGGCAATCCCAACCGTGCGCGTTGCGCGAGATAGGCGAAACATTCGGCTTCCAGACTGTCGCCGCGCCACCCGACGCTTTCGACAGGGTCGACTGGCACCTGTACGAGACGGGCAAGGCCTTGCATAAAACTGTCATTGTGGCGCCCGCCACCGGCCACCAACCAGCGCTGCGGCTTTTGCGGCATATGGTCGAGTGCTTTGGCTGTGGCATGAATGGTGAATGCGGTCAGTGTGGCAAGGCCATCCAGCGGCGTGAGTGTGATGTCATGGTGGATATGCGCATGGAAGGCATTGCGATCAAGCGATTTAGGGGGTGGCAGCATAAAGAAAGGATGAGCGAGCCAATGTTGCAAGACAGACTGATCAATGCGGCCTTGTTGTGCAAGCCGCCCGCCTTCATCATAAGGCAAATGGAAATGTCTGCGCGTCCAGTCATCGCACAGGGCAGAGGCGGGCCCCGTATCAAAAGCCAAGATCGTGGTTTCATCGAGATAGGTCACATTGCCGACGCCACCCCAGTTCAAAATCACCAAGGGTTTAGGCAGCGCGCTGGCCAGAGCCTGATGATAAAGAGGCACCAAAGGTGCACCTTGCCCGCCTTGTGCCACATCATGGAGGCGAAACTGGTCAATCACCGCAATGCCAGTTTCTTGTGCCATTTGCGCACCATTGCCGAGCTGCCGCGTAAAGCGCTTGGCGGGATTGTGATAGACAGTTTGTCCATGCAGGCCGACAAGATCAATGGTGTTTGGGTCGAGCGCGTGCTGGCGCAAAAAATCCATCAAGGCCTGACTAAAACAGGTGGTAACTTTACGGTCGAGATCATGCAATGGGTCATGCTGCGCGCGGGCGGGATCATGCAAAAAATCAATCAGCTCTTGCCGCAAACTTTCGGGATAGGGCGCTGTTGCCGCTGGCCCGAAGTCAATATGCATGTTGCCATCGGTCTCAAGCAGCGCAATATCAATCCCATCCATGGATGTTCCGCTGATCATGCCAATGATTGTTTTGATAGGGGAAGACCGCATTAAAAATCAAATCCTCACGTGATACGCAATAAGCCTTTCAAACAGTGATAGAATAGCAAGGTTGTTCGGGCAATTGTGAAAATGCTTAGCGGGACAAGCACAGAATGCCTGATCTCTAGGCCCTTGTTTGTCTGTTGCCAGTGGCCATGCTAGAAAAAGACCGAAGCGCTGATAAAATGGCAGGTGTGGTGATGAGCGTGACAAGTGTTGAACCGGAACTGACGTTTGAGATTGAAACCCATTTGAAACTCGGGGAAAGCCTTTATTGGGCCGCCGAGGAAAAAGCGCTCTATTTCGTCGATATCACCGCGCCTGCTCTCTATCGCCTTGATACAGTCAGTCGTGATCTCAAGCGCTGGTCGATGCCGAGTGATATCGGTAGTTTCGGGATGGGACGGGATGGCCGTCTTGCCGTCGCCTTGCGGGATGGCGTTTATTGGTTTGATCCGAAAACCGAACAATTGGATTTGCTAGTACGCCCCGAACCCGATCGCCCCATGAACCGTTTGAATGACGGCAAGGTTGGTCCTGATGGTTGCTTTTGGGTGGGCAGTATGGATGACCGGCCCGAGAAGGAAAAAACCGGCGCCCTGTATCGGATTGATATCGGGGGTCAGTGCAAACGCATGCTGGATGGTTTGATTATTTCCAATGGTCTGGCATGGACGCCCGATGGCCGCACCATGTATCATGCGGATAGTCGCGGGCCTTTCGCGCAGGCCTTTGATTTTGATCCGCAGACCGGTGCTTTGTCGCGTCAGCGGATTTTGCGGGTTTTGCCCGAGGCCGAAGGACGGCCCGATGGGGCGGCGTGCGATGCCGAAGGGTTTTATTGGGTGGCGGGTGTCACAGCGGGTTGCATCAACCGGATTGCGCCGGATGGGCGGTTGGATCGGAAAATCAAATTACCACCCTCTATTCCGGCACCGACCATGCCTTGTTTCGGCGGAGCGGATATGAAAACGCTTTATGTCACATCTTTGGCGAAGACAGTGGATGGTGTGACGCATCCCGGACGGCTCTTTTCATTCCAAGTCGATGTCGCAGGGGCCAAGGTCGGCCGTTTCGGTGACCCCGTGACTGTTGCCTAAAGGTGCGGATGGGCCATGAGTGATCCCGATCCGCAACATCCATTTCACTTTGATTCAATTGCCTGCCCATGGGGCGGCCGGCTTTATCTGATGCCTTGTCCGGGGCGGCAAGGGATGGATGATCAAGGGCGGGTCTGGCAGCGCGATCTTCAGGCGGATCTCGATCAATTGGCCCATCATGGAATCGAGGCCGTGATCACATTGTTGCCGGAAGAGGAGATGCAGCACTATCAGGTGTTGGATTTACCGCAAGCCATAGCAAAGCGTGACTGGGTGTGGTGGCACTGGCCTGTCACCGATCGGGCAATAGCCGATGAGCACATATCCAAACAGATCCAAGCAACGGCCCCCAAATTGCGGGACATCCTGCAAAAGGGCGGGGGGATTGCCATCCATTGCGCGGCAGGGCTTGGACGCACCGGAACTCTGGCGGCACAATTGCTGGTGATGCAGGGTGTTGAACCGGATCAGGCCATTCTCGATATCAGGCAGGCAAGGCGCGGCTCAATTGAAACCTTGGCACAGGAGCAGGCCGTCAGGGACCAAAAGATAGAAGACGGGTCCGTGCTTGTTTAAATCACTTGTCCCTCAAGTGCTTTTTCAATGGCGTCTTTGTCGGGAATGCTGCTTTGCGCCCCCAAAGTCTGGCAGGCCAGACTGCCTGCAGCCGCACCATGCTGCAAAGCGCCTGTAAGACCCAAGCCGCGATCAAGGGCTGCGGCAAAAGCGCCGCAGAAACT
>Ga0209189_1003370_pt1 | contig 10752 bp, 10 predicted proteins | sample C_130820_EF_Meta_FD_187308 | JGI IMG/M metagenome (GOLD analysis project Ga0209189, IMG submission 187308) | Freshwater microbial communities from Lake Croche, Canada to study carbon cycling - C_130820_EF_MetaG (SPAdes) (version 3) | ecosystem: Environmental > Aquatic > Freshwater > Lake...
GTTGTGGTTGGGTTCGGGGTCAAAGATGCCGCAACCGCTGAAAAGGTCGCGCGCGGTGCCGATGGTGTTGTGGTCGGTTCGGCTCTGGTCGAGGTTGTACGCGCCTCCTTGGATCAGAACGGCAAAGCAACAGACAAGACCGTTGCAGCGGTTGAAACGCTGGTGGCCTCTTTGGCCGAAGGCGTTCGTCGTGTGACGAAGTAAGGAGGCTGTGATGAGCCGGTTTGAAGATAATGCGATGAGTTGGATTTCCAATGTCGTGCCGCCGAAAATTCGGTCCTTTCTGAAGCGCGACACACCGGAAAATCTCTGGGTCAAATGTCCCGAAAGCGGACAGCTGGTTTTCCATAAAGATGTTGAATCCAATTTATATGTGATTCCGGGATCGGAATATCACATGCGCATGACAACGGCGCAGCGTCTGGCCATGATGTTTGACAATGCAAAATTTGAAACCATTCCTGTTCCGGAAGTGCCGCTTGATCCTTTAAAATTTCGCGATGAAAAACGCTATACGGACCGTTTGCGGGACGCAAAATCCAAGACCGCGTTGAACGATGCGGTGAAAGTGGCCTTTGGCCAGCTTGAAGGGCAGGCAGTGACCATCGCCGTTCAGGACTTTGACTTCATGGGTGGCTCGCTGGGCATGGCAGCCGGGGAAGGCGTGATCGCCGGACTGGAAACCGCCGCTGCCCGCCGCACGCCCTTTATCATCTTCGCCGCTTCAGGCGGGGCGCGGATGCAAGAGGGCATTTTCTCTTTGATGCAAATGCCACGCACCACCATTGCTGTGCGGAAACTGCGCGAGGCGCGTTTGCCTTATCTCGTGGTTTTGACCAATCCGACCACAGGCGGCGTGACGGCCTCTTATGCCATGCTGGGTGATGTGCATATTGCGGAACCCGGTGCTCTGATCGGCTTTGCAGGTCCGCGCGTCATCGAGCAAACCATCCGTGAAAAATTGCCGCCCGGCTTTCAACGCTCGGAATATTTGCAGCAGCATGGCATGGTGGACATGGTTGTCCATCGCCGTGATTTGCGCGCGACATTGGCGCGGCTCTGTCGTTTGTTGATGGATCGCCCGGCCGCGGCCTGATCGGTTCAATGCAAGACACAATCAAAAGGGTCGGTTTATCCGGCCCTTTTTTGTTCGCTTTGCATTGTTCTAGCGCAGACGATTGGCTAAATGTGAAAAAACCGGCGCATTGGCGCAGAACTGGCCGGCATGTTGGGCTGCAGTGCCAGTTTCAATTTCAGCATCGCAATGATTTGTGTTCAGGCAATTCTTGCAGACACGGATCACATCCCGCATGATCGGATCAGCCATATTGATGCGCTGATCGTTTTTGACATCGAATTGATCCATCATCGCGAGATAGCGTTTGAAGACATCGTCTCCCGCCATGACGGCATCGCGCAAATCATGGCTGGATATACCGGCATCCCGCGCCAGCGCATCGATTTGCTCGCCGGTGAGTTGGTTGAGCTCCCACGCCTCGCGCATGGCACGAATGGCCAAGAGAATCCGCTCGGATAAACGCGGCTGATGGACAGGCATATGACCCATGGTCCGCACCTCCTGTGCTTGTTTGGCAAGCAGAGAATAACCCTCTGGGCCATGAATGCCTGACTGTGACGCTTGGGGCTTTGATGCAGATCAAATTTTAATCAGCCGCCTTGCGAAAGCTCAATTATTGTGAGCATTGCCCAAAAATTAATCAGACAAAAATCCGGCGAAATAATGGATTTTATAGTTATATCAATGCTCTAGGGCCTTGGCATGGACGTTGCGTTACCCTTTGCAGTGCAACACCAAACCAGGAGATGGTTTTCATGAGTCCTTTGAAATCACTTTTAGCGGCAACAGTGGCGGGTGGGCTGACCCTCGCGTCTTTTGCGGCACAGGCGCAAGACACGATTAAAGTGGGTGTATTGCACTCGCTCTCCGGCACAATGGCCATCAGTGAAACAACACTCAAAGATGTCATGTTGATGCTCATTGAAGAGCAAAACAAAAAGGGCGGTTTGCTCGGCAAAAAGCTGGAACCTGTCGTGGTTGACCCTGCGTCCAATTGGCCATTATTTGCTGAAAAAGCCCGTGAACTTCTGACCAAAGATAAAGTGGCCGCGACCTTTGGTTGCTGGACATCGGTATCGCGCAAGTCTGTGCTGCCTGTCTTTGAAGAGTTGAACGGCGTATTGTTCTACCCCGTGCAATATGAGGGTGAAGAATCATCAAAGAATATTTTCTACACCGGCGCTGCACCCAACCAGCAGGCTATTCCGGCTGTTGATTACTTGATGGAAAATGAAAAAGTCCAACGCTGGGTTTTGGCAGGCACGGATTATGTCTATCCGCGCACAACCAACAAAATCCTTGAAGCCTATTTGAAGGCCAAAGGCGTGAAGCAAGAAGATATCATGATCAATTATACGCCCTTCGGTCATTCCGATTGGCAGACGATTGTGTCTGATATCAAAAAATTCGGCACGGCTGGTAAAAAGACGGCAGTGGTCTCCACCATCAACGGTGATGCCAACGTCCCCTTCTACAAAGAGTTGGGCAATCAGGGCGTGAAAGCAACCGATATTCCTGTTGTAGCCTTCTCGGTGGGTGAAGAAGAACTGGCCGGTATTGATACCAAGCCTCTGGTTGGCCATTTGGCGGCATGGAACTATTTCCAATCCGTTGAAAACGCCGACAACAAGGCTTTCATTGAAAAGTGGAAAGCCTATACCAAGAACCCGAAGCGTGTGACCAATGATCCGATGGAAGCGCATGTGATCGGTTTCAACATGTGGGTGAAGGCCGTTGAAAAAGCAGGCAGCACAGATCCTTCAAAAGTGATCGACGCTCTGGTTGGTGTGTCGGTTCCGAACTTGACGGGTGGTTATTCAACCATGATGCCGAACCACCACATCACAAAGCCCGTATTGATTGGTGAAGTGAAAGCCGATGGTCAGTTTTCTATCGTGTCGCAAACAGCAGGCACAGTGGTTGCCAATGAATGGTCGCCCTATCTGGAAGGCTCGAAAGACCTGATTGCAGATTGGCGCGCGCCTCTCTCATGCGGCAACTTCAATGTGAAGACCGGCAAATGTGGTGGTGCTTCAAAGTAAGCGAAAGCCGCTAAGCGCATCTTGAGCGCAATGCATTCCAGTCTTCTGCCGATCTGATTTGGGGTAAGATGGGCAAAGGCACGGAAAACGGGATCGGGGTTTGGTGACCAACCAGCCCCGATCCTGATTAAAAATCAAAAAGCATCAGAGAAGATCTTGGATATACAAGGCGAAAGGACGGCCTCATCATGCGTCGGATTTTCTATAAAAGCCTCATGGCAGTGTTGGGACTTTATGTCCTGTTTGTTCAAGCTGTGCAGGCCGCAGGATATGATGAAGCGCTGGCTAAATTTACGTCCGACCAATTCCCGCAGATTGAACAAGGTATTCTTGATCTCGCAGCCATCGGCTCTCCGGAAGCCGCTCGCTTGCTGGAAGCATTAAATGACGGCCGATTGTTTTTTACCGCCGGAAAGCAGGTTGTCTTTAAAGAAGGCAATAAGGTGGTGGATGGTTTGACGTCAGCTCAGCTTGATCCGGTTCCTGACAATCTCAAAACTGTTCGCATGAACAACCGTGTTCGCCGGACATTGGAATCCGCTCTGGGAACATTGAGTCTGGTGGCGGTTGATCCTGTCAAAAGACGCGCTGCCGCAGAAGCGGTCTTCAAAGCGCGTGATCCGCAAGCCCTCCCTCTTCTTGAAACAGCGATACAAAAAGAGAAAGATCCCGCCATCAAAAGTATGATGGAGCGGGCGCGGGCCGCTATCCTCGTCGCTGATAGCAAAGCACCGGAATTGGTTCGCCTTGGTGCGGTGGAAACATTGGCGGAACGGGGTGATCAGGATGTCATGTCCTTGCTTGCCAGCGTGCGCCCGCAAGCCCCCGCCAATTTGGTGCAATCCATTGAAGCCGCGATCAAGGTGATTGAACGGCGCCTGTCTTTGCTCTCGGCCTTTCAAAACGCCATTTATGGTTTGTCCTTGGGATCGGTTTTGTTGCTGGCAGCCATTGGTTTGGCCATTACCTTTGGCGTGATGGGAATCATCAATATGGCGCATGGCGAAATGGTCATGTTGGGGGCCTATACAACCTTTCTGGTGCAAGAAATTATCCGTGCCAAATATCCCGCTTTGTTTGACTGGTCCTTGATGATTGCCTTGCCCTTGGCCTTTCTGGTGTCGGCGCTGTTTGGGGTGATTATCGAGCGGTCCATCTTAAGATTTTTATATGGACGGCCTCTTGAAACCTTGCTGGCCACATGGGGTGTTTCTCTCGTTCTTCAACAAGGTGTGCGGAGTTTGTTCGGGCCCACCAATAGGGAGGTTGGCGCACCGGCCTTCATGTCTGGCTCGGTTGATCTATGGGGTTTGACAATCACATCCGGACGGTTGTGGATTATTGTTTTCAGTTTGCTGGTGTTTTTTACACTTTTATTATTGATGCGGGCCACATCATTCGGTTTGAAAATGCGAGCAGTGACGCAAAACCGTCGGATGGCCGCAGCCATGGGTATTCCGACACCGATCATCGATCAAATGACATTTGCATTGGGGTCAGGGATTGCGGGCATTGCCGGTGTGGCCTTGTCACAGATTGATAATGTGTCTCCCAATCTGGGTCAGGGCTATATCATTGATAGCTTTATGGTGGTGGTCTTTGGCGGCGTGGGCAATTTATGGGGCACATTGGTCGGCGCTTTGACCTTGGGCGTGGCCAATAAATTCTTGGAGCCTTTGGCGGGAGCGGTGTTAGGTAAAATTGTCATGCTGGTCTTCATCATTTTGTTTATTCAAAAGCGGCCAAGGGGATTGTTTGCCCTCAAAGGCCGCTCGGTGGAGGCCTGAGCCATGTCCTTTTCACTCTTGCAAAAAGACCGTCTCGCGATTGTGTTTCTGGCAATCTTGGCAGGCTTTGGGGTCATCGTCCCTTTATTGAATTTGTTGATGCCCGAAGGATCCTTCTTCCATATCCCGACCTATGCCGTCTCCTTGCTTGGCAAATATATATGCTATGCGATTTTGGCCCTCTCACTTGATCTCGTCTGGGGATTTTGCGGTATTTTGTCGTTGGGGCACGGGGCGTTTTTCGCGCTGGGCGGTTATGCCATGGGCATGTATCTGATGCGCCAGATCGGCGCGCGCGGTGTCTATGCCAATCCGGTCTTGCCGGATTTTATGGTCTTTCTCAATATGAAAGAACTGCCTTTGCCGTGGTATGGTTTTTCGTCCTTCAGCTATGCCATGTTGATGGTCTTGCTGATCCCCGGTCTTCTGGCTTTTGTCTTTGGCTGGTTTGCGTTCCGTTCGCGTGTTTCAGGCGTTTATTTATCGATTATCACGCAAGCCATGACCTTTGCCATGATGCTGGCTTTTTTCCGCAATGATATGGGTTTTGGCGGCAATAACGGTTTAACGGATTTCAAAGATATTCTGGGCTTCAGTGTGCAGGCCAGCGGTACGCGTCTGGCCCTCTATATGCTCTCCATTTTGGCCTTGGCGGGATGCTATTTGATCGCTCGCATGATGGTGCAGTCTGCCTATGGACGTGTGCTGATCGCCATTCGTGATGCGGAAAGCCGCACCCGCTTTTTGGGCTATCGCGTCGAGCATTTCAAATTGTTGGCTTTCACGGTTTCGGCCTGTATGGCAGGACTTGCGGGCGCGCTTTATGTGCCGCAGGTCGGGATCATCAATCCATCCGAATTCGCGCCGGGCAATTCTATCGAAGCGGTGATCTGGGTGGCTGTTGGGGGGCGGGGCACCTTGGTCGGGCCGGTTCTCGGGGCCGTGCTTGTTAATTTTGCCAAGACATGGCTGACAGGTGCGTTGGCTGAATTTTGGTTATTTGCTTTGGGCGCATTGTTTATCGGAGTTACTTTGTTTTTACCCAAGGGCATCATCGGCACTCTGAGTGAAAAATTTTCAAAATCCAAAGCAGAGGCGGATGTCGCAGGGGAGGTGCGGTCATGAACCACATGGCACCGGCGGAACTGACACAGGCATTGTTATATATGGATGGTGTCTGTGTGTCCTTTGATGGTTTTCGGGCTTTGAATACATTGTCTTTGGTCATCGGTCCCGGCGAGATGCGGGCGATTATCGGTCCCAATGGCGCAGGCAAGACAACCATGATGGATGTCATGACCGGTAAGACACGGCCGGATACCGGCGTTGTTTTATATGAAGGAAAAATCGATCTGACCACTTTGGATGAAGCCTCCATTGCAGAGCTCGGTATCGGTCGCAAATTTCAAAAACCAACAGTGTTTGAAAGCCAGACTGTTTTTGACAATATTTTGCTGGCAATGGCTGGCCCACGTACGGCCTTTTCCTGCTTGTGGGGTTGGCGCAATCACGTGGATCATGCGGAAATTCATCATATTCTGGAAACGGTCGGGCTGATCCGTCATCGTGACCGATTGGCAGCCAATTTATCGCATGGCCAGAAGCAATGGCTTGAGATCGGCATGTTGCTGGCACAAGACCCCAAACTGCTTCTGGTTGATGAACCCGTTGCCGGTATGACAGATGCGGAAACAGAGCAAACAGCACAACTCCTCAAATCGATTGCCCGCGATCATGCGGTGATTGTTGTCGAGCATGACATGGCCTTTGTGCGGGCGCTGGAATGCCGTGTCACCTGTTTGCATGAAGGGTCGGTGCTGGCTGAGGGGCATATTGATGCCGTCTCGCGGGATGAGCGCGTGATCGAAGTTTATTTGGGGCGTTGATATGGTAGCCTTACACGTCAAAGAGATCGATCTTTATTACGGGGCCGCACAGGCTTTGCGGGGCGTCTCCATGCAGGCCGAGGCTGGCCGGGTCACAAGTGTGCTTGGGCGCAATGGTGTTGGCAAAACATCTTTGATGCGCGCCATTGTCGGACAGGCCTCTGTGAAACAGGGCAGCATCTTGCTTGCCGGTAAAAGCATTGATCACCTGCCCGGATATGAACGCGCCCGCCGCGGGATCGGATTTGTGCCGCAGGGGCGTGAAATTTTTCCTCTTCTGACGGTCAGAGAAAATTTGGAAACAGGCTTTTCGCCCTTGCCACGGTCAGAGCGGTTTATTCCGGAAGATGTCTTTGATCTTTTTCCGGTTCTGAAATCCATGCTGCATCGCCGCGGCGGTGACTTGTCCGGCGGGCAGCAGCAGCAATTGGCCATTGGCCGGGCTTTGGTGATGCGTCCGAAAGTTCTTGTTCTGGACGAGCCAACAGAGGGGATCCAGCCTTCCATCATCAAAGACATTGGGCGTGCGATTGAATATTTGAAGAATCGCGGTGATATGGCCATTGTTTTGGTAGAACAATATTTCGAATTTGCGCGTGATCTGTGTGACGACTATATTGTTCTGGATCGGGGACAAGTTGTCTTGGCAGGCGCAAAAGCAGAAATGAACGAAGTCGATGTTAGACGCCATCTCTCTGTCTGACTTGTCCTCTTCCGGTGTCGCAGTACCGGCTTTGCCGTCTTATATCCGTGCCCGTGGTCGTCTCTCATTGCGGTTGAAAAAAGGCCCGCATAAAAGCACCATTGTCGATTTGCATGAGGCCGGCGGCTATCGGTTGAAATTTCCCCGTGCCGATCAGTACGAAGCCATGATTGTAAATACGGGTGGCGGATTGGCGGGGGGTGACCAGCTTCATTTTGATCTCGCCTTGGATGATGGCGCAACCGCTGTGGTGAGCACCCAGTCGGCTGAAAAAATTTATCGTGCGGAGTCTGATGCCTCTGAAGTCAATCTGGATTTCACTTTGGCACCCCAAACCCATTTATATTGGCTGCCACAGGAAAGTATTGTGTTTGATGGTGCATGTTTGCGTCGCAAGATGCAGGTTCACCTCGCGCCAACGGCTTGTTTTGCTGCGTTTGAGGGATTTGTCTTTGGTCGTCAGGCCATGGGCGAAACCGTGCGGGTCGCCCATATCGAAGATGATTGGATGATCCGGCGTGAGGGCCGTTTGATTTTTGCCGAACGCTTGCGCTTGTCCGGTGATCTTACCGATCAGTTGGCAAGACCGGCCTTGGGTCATGGGGCAAGGGTGGCTGCGACCTTTCTTTATGTCGCCCCCGATGCCGAGAGCAGGCTCGATGAGGCACGCTGTCTGCTTGATGACTATCAGGGCTTTTGGGGCGCCAGCGCTTGGAACGGTCTCTTGACGATCCGTTTTCTGGACAGCGAGCCTGCGCGGTTGCGGCGGCAGGCCATTGTGTTTTTGCAAACGTTTTTGGGATTCGCATTGCCGCGTGTCTGGCAGTGCTGAGTATAGGGATAGACGGGGGTAGGCCATCATGCAATTGACACCACGCGAAAAAGACAAGTTGTTGATCTCCATGGCTGCAATGGTGGCGCGCCGCCGTTTGGAGCGTGGCGTGAAATTAAACTATCCGGAAGCCATCGCCCTGATCACCGATTTTGTTGTCGAAGGCGCGCGCGATGGACGCACGGTTTCAGAGCTGATGCAAGCGGGTGCGCATGTCATTTCAGCGGATCAGGTGATGGCCGGTGTGGCGGAAATGATCCATGATGTGCAGGTGGAGGCAACCTTTCCAGATGGTACAAAACTCGTCACCGTGCATGAGCCCATTCGCGGTGCTGCCCATGCGGTGATTCCCGGTGAGGTGCTCACCGAACCTGGCGAGATCGTCATGAACACCGGACGTGAAACGATCACCCTGACAGTGGCCAATACGGGAGATCGTCCGATACAGGTCGGCAGTCATTACCACTTTGCCGAAACCAATGCGGCGCTTTCTTTTGATCGTACAAAAGCCCACGGCATGCGGCTTGATATTCCAGCAGGCACTGCGGTGCGTTTTGAGCCGGGCCAGACACGGGATGTGCAATTGGTCGCCTTTGAGGGAGACCGCATGGTTTACGGGTTCCGGCAGCAGATCATGGGCGCGCTCTAAAGATTGATCTTTATGGGTTGAATTGGAATTATCAAAATTGATTGAGGGCTTGTGCCATGACGACATCACTTTCCCGGGCTGCTTATGCTGATATGTTTGGGCCGACAACAGGCGACCGTGTCCGCTTGGCCGATACGTCATTGATCATCGAAATCGAAAAAGATTTCACCACCTATGGGGAAGAGGTCAAATTTGGCGGCGGCAAGGTCATTCGTGACGGGATGGGCCAATCACAAATTTCCAATGCCAAAGGGGCGGTGGATACAGTCATCACCAATGCGGTGATCATCGATCATTGGGGGATTGTCAAAGCCGATATCGGATTGAAAGAAGGCAAGATTTTTGCCATCGGCAAAGCAGGTAATCCCGATATTCAAAATGGCGTGACAATTATCATCGGGCCGGGAACGGAAATCATTGCGGGGGAAGGAAAAATCCTCACAGCCGGTGGTTTTGATACGCATATTCATTTTATCTGCCCGCAACAAATCGAAGAGGCCCTGATGTCGGGTGTCACCTCTTTGTTGGGAGGCGGCACCGGTCCCGCAGCCGGAACCAATGCCACAACCTGCACACCAGGCCCTTGGCATATGGGTCGCATGATCCAGGCTGCCGATGCCTTTCCTGTGAATTTGGGTTTTACCGGCAAAGGCAATGCATCCCGCCCCGAGGCTTTGAATGAAATGGTTGAAGCGGGCGCCTGCGCTTTAAAACTGCATGAAGATTGGGGCACAACGCCCGCTGCGATTGATTGCTGCCTCTCTGTTGCAGACGCGCAGGATGTCCAAGTGATGATCCATACTGATACGCTCAATGAATCGGGTTTTGTCGAAGATACGATTGCGGCCTTTAAAGGCCGCACCATCCATGCCTTCCATACCGAAGGGGCTGGCGGGGGACATGCACCTGATATCATCAAAGTCGCCGGATTGAAAAACGTCCTTCCCTCTTCGACCAATCCGACCCGTCCCTTTACCATCAATACATTGGACGAGCATCTCGACATGCTGATGGTTTGCCATCATCTCGATAGTTCTATTCCGGAAGATCTGGCCTTTGCGGAAAGCCGCATCAGACGCGAGACGATTGCAGCGGAAGATATTTTGCATGATATGGGCGCGCTTTCGATGATGTCGTCTGACAGTCAGGCGATGGGCCGCTTGGGCGAAGTCATCATGCGGACATGGCAAACCGCTGATAAAATGAAAAAACAACGCGGCAGTCTGAAAGGCGATACACGCGCCGATAATCACCGCGTCAAACGCTATATTGCCAAATATACAATCAATCCGGCCATTACCCATGGTGTCAGCCGCCATATCGGATCTGTCGAAGTCGGCAAATTGGCTGATCTTGTTTTATGGTCGCCGGCCTTTTTTGGCGTCAAACCCGATATGATCATCAAAGCAGGCTCGATCATTGCCGCGCCGATGGGCGATCCCAATGCATCCATTCCAACGCCGCAGCCTGTTCATTATCGCCCGATGTTTGCCGCCTTCGGCAAGGCTTTGACGGCGTCATCGCTGGTCTTTGTTTCTCAGGCGGCTACGCAAAACCATTTGCGGGAGCGTCTTGGGGTCGAAAAACAATTTGTGGCGGTCGAGAATGTGCGCGACGGCATTTCCAAAAAGGCCATGATCCATAATGACGCGACACCGGACATCACGGTGGATCCCGAAACCTATGCCGTGACAGCCGATGGCGAATTGCTGGTTTGCGAACCCGCCAGCGAATTGCCCATGGCCCAACGCTATTTCCTTTTTTGAGTGTGACGA
>Ga0209189_1003371_pt1 | contig 10750 bp, 12 predicted proteins | sample C_130820_EF_Meta_FD_187308 | JGI IMG/M metagenome (GOLD analysis project Ga0209189, IMG submission 187308) | Freshwater microbial communities from Lake Croche, Canada to study carbon cycling - C_130820_EF_MetaG (SPAdes) (version 3) | ecosystem: Environmental > Aquatic > Freshwater > Lake...
TTTGCTTTTTCATTATTTGTACATAACGACATATATAAATAATAAAGATAATATTTACCATCCAAAACTCCTATAAAACATTATAGATGACACAATTATAAATCATACAAGGATTGTAGGGTTAAACAAAACGAATAATCCATATTATTTAAATCAATGACCCGACCATATTCATCCAATAACTGAATTTTCAATTTTTGTATATCCACTGGACCAAAATACTGACGCGCCGTTGTCGTAAGCATTAAATTATTCTGACTATTCGAATCTAAAAATGCAGTTCCTGTTTGTAGTGAAATCCGCGCTAAAATATTTTGGTTCAAAATAGACGAATTGAAAGCACTGTAAAAACTATTATTGACATTGTTGTTGTAATCATCCACCACCAAATACATATACTTAATGCCATTCAAATCTATTGGAGCCTCACCAACATAATTCGGACTACCGATATATTTACCATATCTAAATCCCAGTATCCATCCTAACTTCAAAGGCAATGGTGTAGACAAATCCTCTTCCCCACTGATATTTGTATTAAACTCTAAAGAAAAATCAAATAAAGTCACACCAATATTAATACCAACGATCAATTGCCCGGTACCAAAATTATTCTCAAAAGTACCACTATTATTTATAGTAAATCTTAAATCCTTGTACTTGTCCAACGTAGACAACGGTCCATATGCTCCATGGACGTAATTATCCAAAAACTCAAGCAATTTTTGCGGACTATAATTTCCGTCAGGAATAATGACGACTTCCCTAGGCGAATCACTACTACTTTCAATTCCAATCGTAAAAAAGTTATTCCCGGTTTTGCTAGAAATATAATAATAAGTCTTGGGAATTTCAAACGCCGTCAACTGCATGGTCGCAACACTAGAAAATTTAATGGGCAAATCAAAATGAAAATCAGTAGAAAGCGACCCGTAATAATTATCGCGAAACCGGGTGTCAATATTCAAATATTGCCTTAATGATCTTTTCTTGAGCGGGTTAATAATCCCTTCATAAAATTCACTAGGAAACGATTGGGCAAACGCTGTGTTGGGACGATTAATCACCATATTTGCGCCGTTCTCTTGAATTACTTTCACCGGTTTCAAGCTCATGTCAGTATTGTAAATATTCGCCGCTGAAATTTTGCTGAATACTGTGCTTTTCAAGTCGGTTAAAAGTAATTTTTTCGCTTCTTGTAGGAAGGCAATCGTTTTATTTCTCACTTCTTGATTCAATGTAAAATCTGAGTATATATTTTCTCTTAATTTACTTTCTTTCATATCGAGGGTAGACGAGTCATAATCAACCGGTAAATCAAAAATATCTTCTAATTCCTCTTTTTTGTAATTATTCAAGTTCAACTCGAAATTCATGTAATATATAATATATTAGAATAATAAAATACTTGTATTATTACCCATATTACCCATATTACCCATATTAGACATAATAAAGGGGTAAATATAATAATAATATATATATAATGAAACAATTAGGAAAATCAACAAGAACAAAAACAAGATCAACCAGAACAAAAACAAAATCAACCAGAAAAAAAATAAAATCAACCAGAAGAAAAACAACCAAAACAAAAACAAGAAGAAATAAAATCATGATTGGTGGAAAGCCAGAAATAGAATTGGGTATAACTTATGATACAATATTTGAATATTTGGTTGAATTATTCAATAGACCAGATTTCAAAACAAAAGTGTTTGAGAAAAATAAGGAATTTATACAGAGTATTAGTATAAATAATGATAATATTCCGGAGTCTTTTAATTTTTTAAACAATGTAGAATTTAGAAAATTCATAGATGATTTAGTACAATGGTTATTACTGGATTATAATCCATATATATTCAATACTTTATTAACGGTAATTTATAATTGTTTTGACAACCCAAATTTTTTAGATGATAATGCTGTTTCATTTCAAATTTTATTTGATAATTTACAAATTATGATAATTGATAAAATGAAGAATGAAAATTATAATGCGAATGATATTGAAAAAACAAATGAAATAAATTTATTAATATTGATATTATATTTATTAACTATACCAAGTGTAACTTTGGCAATATCAAATTTAATTAATAATAATAAACTCGTGTTTAGAAGCAATTTATCAGATATAAAATGTGTCATCAATGATATAAAAAAAATAAACATAAAAAATAATGAAATGATTCGTAAATTAATAACAAACTATTTTGAGTCATTGAAAATAGATAGTTCAAATATAAATGTTACAGAAGTTGTAAAATTACTAGGAAAATTTGGGGATTGTATTCCTCGTTTGTTGTTACACATAACAGGAAATATAGTAACGTCAACAGGTAAATCAATAGGCCAATCAGTAAGTCAATCATTCGGAAAACATATAATTTCACCGGCACAATCATTATATTCGCGTATTCCAAAATTTCAAATACCAAATATCTTACCAAAATAACAATAAAATACACGATTTACTATTTTATTGTTTTCTATACAAATCACAATTACAATCGTTTACGACTTGCTAAATATGCTGCAGCAGTGGTTCCAATCTTTCCATAACCACTATGCGGTTGATAAATATAATTATGATTATAGGTATAGCATAATGTATTGTTACAATTATTTAATCTTCCGATTGTCACTGGGACAAAATATCCAAAACTACTTAAATTATTAGCACGTCCAACCGGAGGAACAGAGCAAGAACCCATTTATATAGACAAATATAATAATCTCTGGACAGGACAAAGTAATCCCTAATCCCTAAACCATCTTATTTCTTTCCACACGCACTACATCCAGGAGTAGCTGTGTGAACACGGTGAATCATGTTTGATTTCAAAGAAGTCTTCATTGTAGGCTTCACGTCAGCAGCCGATTTAGAAATGATTTGAGAATAGGAAACACGCGGAACAGACCCGTTATGTAAAACCATATTTAATTTAACAGGCATTATATTATATAAATAATAAATTAATTTTTATAAAATATGAATTTTGTTTATTTTGTTTATTTTATTTTTTATTTCACAATTTTTCCATTTTTCTGTTTTATAAAAGAGATACAAAGAGAGAAAATACACCCCTAACCTAACATGTCTCACTATTACAAGGATAATAAACCAATAATTCGCTTATATTTTTTTCAGCCACGGTGCCGTCGTCATATTGAACAATATAATTCGTACCCATTCTTTCAAGAACAAGCGCCTTAACATAATACCCGTCCGCATTCGTGGCGTAAACATATGCGCCAACATCAAATTCATAATAATATTGGAATCGTTGCGGATCAGCCAATGTATCGTAAATAACATCATTTTCATCACCACAAATACAATTACCTTGATATCCGCCACCTGAAACAATACTTGTCTTGGTAGTTTTTCCACCATAAATGGGGAATGCCGGATTAAATACAATAGGTTTCCCAAAATCGGGCGGAATAACACCGCGTCGCACCGGTCCTTTTCCCTTAATACGATTCAAATAGCGATCATAGGAATTATGTTTAATATCTACTCCTGAACCACCGGGGCAACCAGCACCGGGTCTACATCGAGTAATCGTCGACCGGGTGCTACTAGCGTGATAAAAACTGCCTCCGGCAACAGTGGATGGCTGAACATGGCGCACACGACGGTCACTCATTTGATTCCAATTGACGCCATATTTTCCAGGTTTTTGATATACATTCAATGCTGCTAAATCATTCATGTATAATGAGGCAGGTACCCTTACCGTATTTTGAATAATTTTTAAAGTCTGATATTGAGATGCTGGGTCGTTATAACTCATATTGTTGTTACACCAGCGGCAGTTGGTTGTTATTTGATCATCAGTAGCAATTGGCATATTCTTTGTAATATATTATAACAAGATATTATTTCTCTCTTTGTATCCAAAGTAAAACTAAAATCCAATTTAAAAATATAAAAAAAATAAAATTGAATAATAATTCTATTTTATTGTCATTTAAAAAACAAACCACAACAACAACCATAACCACCGTAATGTTCAACTGCTCATATTGTCGTAAAGAATATACCAGAAAAACCTCTTATTCAAGACACGAATTATTGTGCGAAATCATACACAAACAAAAAAACCAGTCAAAAGCATCACAAAAACGTGAAGAAAAATGCGAAGAGGAAGAAACTCCTCCACCAAATATTTCAATACAAGCCTTATATCAGATCGTACAAGAATTAGTCTTTAAAACGAAACATATGGAAGAAGAATTACACAATATTAAACAATATATTTCAACAAATGTCAACAATATAAATGTCATGAATATGTTGAATTCCCCGACCTCGCCCATTCCCACACCAAAGATAACCTATGAAGACTGGAAAATGGGTTTCAAGGTGTCGGAAGATGATATTACTGAAATAGATAGTATCATAGAAACCATGAAATCTGTAATCAAAAAGAATCTCGCATTAACCTCATATCCCTTTATCAGTTTTACTCAAAAAAAACATGCGATTTATATATACACATTGTTCGAAGAAAACAATAACAACATTATGTATTTTTGGAAAAAACAAACCCCCGAAGAATTCCTATCATTCTTTAAATTCATTCATTCAAAAATACAGCAAGCGTTATCTGGATGGTATAAGAAAAATAAGGAAACAATATTGCGCAGTGACCATTTGACTAGGCAGTATGAACGAAACTTGAATAAATTATTGAGTATAGATTTCAAGTCACAAGCCACCATTGGAAAAATAAAATCCCATTTGTATAATTCAATACAAACAGATTTGAAAACAATCACATACAGTTTCTAATTTGATTTCTTTCAATTTCTGTCAATTTCTTTCAATTTATATTATTTATATTATTTATATTATATTTCCGAAATATAAAATCAAAGATAAATGAAAAGGTAATAAAAAGATTATTATATTTACCCTATATACAAAATAATGCACCTGCGAATTATTTTACAACAACTTTTTTTAGTTGGCTCTTTACTAATGACCACGACCTCTATTCCTATTGTATTTTCATCAGCCCTTGACGAAAATATCGACAATATTGATTTCTGGAAATCTTTTGTTTCATTTCAAGCGCGTTTCAAGAAAATCTACCCCTCCGAAACCGAATTACAACAACGTTTTGAAATATTCAAAGAAAACGTAATTACTATTTTTCAACATAATTTAGAAAAAAAGGAAAACTATACCATGGGTATTAATCAATTCACCGATTTAACCTCAATAGAATTCCAGAAAAACATAATCCACAGCGGTTTCATTGGCTCCACCGCATCATCCCTAAGAGGAAAATCAAAATGCTCACAATATACTTACCAACAAATAAAGGTCCCATCATCTATCGACTGGCGTAGTTCAGGTGCCGTTACCCCCGTAAAAGACCAAGGACAATGTGGATCATGCTGGTCTTTTTCGGCAACTGGTGCCATGGAAGGCGCCTGGTCAATCTCGACCGGAAATCTCGTCAGTTTATCCGAAGAACAATTAGTGGATTGTTCAAAGAGATATGGCAATTTGGGTTGTAACGGCGGACTCATGGACAATGCTTTTCAATACGCAATTGATAACGGTATGTGCGTTGAATCCGATTATCCTTATACAGCATCTTCGGGATCATCCGGATCATGTCAATCCACTTGTGACCCCGAGGTAACAATATCTGACTGTGCAGACGTGCCAGCGAATAACCAACTCGCTCTAAAAGAGGCTGTTTCTTTTGGACCTGTTTCGATTGCGATTGAAGCTGACCAAAGAATTTTTCAATCTTATTCAAGTGGAGTAATCACTAGTTCAGCATGTGGAACTGATTTGGATCATGGGGTACTTATTGTAGGCTACGGAACTGAACCAGAAACCCAACTCGATTATTGGTTGGTCAAGAATTCTTGGTCAACCACCTGGGGAGACGAGGGTTATGTGAAGATTCAACGAAGCGATAGCACAAATGATATAGGTATTTGTGGTATTGCGGCACAACCATCATTCCCTATTGTCTAGACGCAAGTATTGTTCTTGGTGCTAAACAAAACTCATTTTTCGGGATTTTACACGCGATATATGCTGTCTCTCTTGTTGATGCTTTAGGTATTGTATCATCAATAGACGTTTTTTTTCTTCGGGCGTTAAGCTCTCCGTAACAAAAGGTGCTTGCGCTTGTGACTGCGTTTGCGCCTGTAAAAACTTATTATAAAACTCGTTTTGTTTTGAATACGCATTCACATTTACATTTTCATTAAATTTCTGACGATTATTGATGACTTGCTTTTTTTGCTGTGGTGGAACAACGTCTGCGTCACCTCGCACAATTTGTAGTTTTCCATTGATAACTTTCATATTTAGCGACGATAATATATCATCATAGGTCACCTTTTTACTCATTTTTTTATTATCGTCCGCAATTCCATTAGTATTACCTGGTAATATTTTTTGAGAAGTAGGATAAACTCTTTTATTTTGTATATTTTGTCTTTGTGTATCATCATGAAACCTAGAATTATAAAGTTTATTATTCTCAATGAACCCAATATCTTCTACTTGTTCAGAATCATCATCAACATTATGAATATGATCATCAATATGATCATCAATATGAATAAAATCCATGATATAATGAAAAGAAATATTTTATTTTTGAATTTTAAACCATAAACCCTAAAAATAAAAATATTATTATATTTATATAATATATATCAACAAAACAACAAATGGCAATCATTTACAGCACAGGTTTTCAACAAAGTATAACGAATAATGGAGAAAATTTAAAACCATTAATCAATGAAATAGAATGGGACGCAGATTATAAAAACAATCAAGGAAAAATGAATGTCAATATAAATAAAAACGGCAAGAAAAATAAATACCAAGTCAAGCTAAATAAGAACGATTTGGAAAATATATTAAAAATGCCAACAGTAAATCAATCGTTAGACCAAAGATTAGCAAACGATTTTCCGATTTTAGAATCAGAATCATCATTTCCTAAACAAAATATTCTAAATAAATCCAAATCCAACAAAAATTACGATGAATTGGAAGATTTATTTACTTTAAGAAAAAAACTAATGACGCCATACCATTTCACACATCATGGCACAACAAATAAAACGCGTAAAGCCAATAAAGCGAAAGAAGCGAATAAAGCGAAAGAAGCGAATCAAGCGAAAGAAGCGAATCAACAAACGAAACAAAAGCCTACAAAAAAAGTAAATAATAAAAAGTCGCGAAAAAATAAAAACAACAAAGCAAAGGGTGTAACAAAGTTTTTCAACCAGTTTTTTAGATAATAATTTAATGATTTATGGATATAAATAAATACGACAAAACCCAGCATTACCTGCGTTTCCATCTGTACCGTAATTTGTATTACCTGGTGCTTGGTTAGCCCCTGCTCCTCCACTTCCACCCTGACAATAAGTAGTTCCTCCGCTTTGTAGAACTTTATTCGTTGTATTAATTGAAGAAATATTGACATAAGAAGTTCCCGCATTATAAGCAGTATATGGAGAGTTTGATGTAACACTTCCTGCTCCACCTGCCGTTCCGTTACCCCCATTAGTATTAGGAGTTCCCCCTTGACCTCCATTTCCACCTCCACCACCATTCGCTGTGAAACCGGAACCTCCACTAATTTGTACTGTTGTAGCATTACCACTTCCACCAGCATTACCATCCGCCCCACTTGGAGCATTATTAATTCCTGAATTATTATATTGACTATTAAGTCCTCCTTGTCCAGCATTTCCTGCTGTTCCAACACTAATAGTAACACTATTATAAGCAGATATTGGAAATGATGTTACAACCACAATACCACCAGCGGCTCCAGCACCAGCATCGCCTCCCGTTTTCGGTCCGTTAGAACGGTGACCAGCCCCTCCACCTCCACCTCCACCTCCGCCGCCACCGCACATAATAATTGACATATTTGAATAATTGGCAATTGGAATTGTTGCCGATCCTTGATTATAAATAGCACAAAACGAATTACCAATATCAGTACCTTGATATTTATATTTAGTTATCACAGATTCAATTGTCGAATTAACAAGTGATGAGAAAGTAATCGGAGCTCCTCCCTGTTTATATCCACTAATAGAAGATGAGCCAGGAGAAAATGTATTTGGAAATGTATTACTGCGTCCATTTGTACTATTGGTTATTTTATACTTACTCATTATAATGAATAGTTATAAAAAATATAAATAAAAATACTTAAATATATGAATATAATTCATTAAAAAGAAACTTTATGTACGGATTAGACAGATATATATATAAATGAAAATTCATTATCAAAAGAATTATGCGATGAAATAATAAATAAATTTGAAGAACAGGAAGAAAATAAAGGTCCAGGATCAACATTTGGAGGTATACAACCAAAAGTAAAGGATACAACAGATTATAATATTAAAGAAAATAATCCAAAATGGTCGCGAATACGAGAAACGTTAATCGTCGAGCTTATAAATAACATTCAAATATATGGTTCTAAATTAGACCGACCAATGTATCATTCACAACCAGCAGATATAAACGATGTAAACCGTTTCCCCAAAAAATATATTTTCAAGGAATTGAACGTAAACGAATTATTTTTTGAAACAATCATGATACAAAAATATAAATCAAATACTGGAAGATATATATATCACCATGATTTTTCTTCTGAATCAGAAAAAAAGAGATTTAGAGTTCTTACTTATATTTATTATTTAAATGATGTTGACGAGGGAGGAGAAACTCAATTTTGGGATAATTATAAAATAAAACCACAAAAAGGAAAATTAGTATTGTTTCCGGCATCATGGACGTATCCACATAGTGGATTGATGCCAATATCGCATGATAAATATATAATCACTGGTTGGATTTATCAAGAAGCTCACTAGAGAAAATCTAAGTACAACTCGCGAAAACATAATAATACTAATAATAATACTAATAATAATACTAATAATAATACTAATAATAACAAAGCAAAATGCACAACAAAGTTTTTCAACCAGTTTTTAGATATAGTTTGATTCATTATGGATATATATGGTTGTGGATATTGTGCCGTACTATTAGTAGGGCTCGTGAGAAATGTACCCAGGAAACTTTAGCGTTGTACTATCCAGGTATACATGCGAACGTAACTTGCTTACGTCATGTATTCCGTGAGGAGATGATAGTTACATGTTAGGGAAGAGAATAACGTGACCTAGTCGTAACCCTAGAGAGTAGTTCCGCTTTGCGGATAATCCACTAGTTTGTAGATTTAGATCTTTGTATCTTAATGAAACGCCACGAGTACACGTCATTGTTGATTGTGGCATTTTCCCTGTTGATGTCCGTTGCTTTCTGCTGCTTTCGTTGCCCGACTCTGTCGGTTTACCTTAACAATAGAAATATAAACGAACATAACCGTTGGATCCATCACCTCCAAGTGTTCCAGTAGTAGGACCACCCGTTCCTCCCGGTCCGCCTGGACCAAAAATTCCTACAGTAGGAACATTAATTTTTGTATTTGTTTTTTGATACTGAAGGCCTGAAACTAAGATGACATCTGAAAAATTTTGTGTAGAAGGGGTTGTATTTCCTGGCGCCCCTGGTGTTCCTGGTCCGGTGATTGGTGCGCCATCACCTCCGGCTCCACCATTTGCTATATACTGAGTTGCGCCAATATCAACTCTTGTTTCATTACCGGGAAATCCTGGTAGAGCATTTGTTCCAAATGGAGCTTGTGCCGCGGGTCCACCTTGACCACCTTGTCCAATAACTACTACTATATTATTAACACCCTCAAGCGGTACATTTTGTACAATAGTTATACCTCCAGCTCCACCAGTTCCTCCAGTTCCTCGTGCGGGATTTCTTCCCCCTCCACCCCCCCCTCCACCTGCCCCGCACATAACAATTGTACATTTTGAATAATTCGAAACAGGTACTGTATTATTACTATTTATGAAGCCAGAAATCTTCGGACAGAACAATGTACCTATATCTACACCGCCAGATTCGTAACCAGTAATAGCTGTTCCTTCAACTCCGGAATTTACGACGGGGTCATAACTAAGAGGATTAATCTGTATATATCCGGGAACTACAGTGTTGCCAGGCCTGAATAAATTCTCAAATGTATTGGATCTACCAGTTGTACTATTGGTTGTTGTATAAACACTCATTATAATGAATATTTACTTATAATAAATAGTTATAAAAATCTAAATAAAAATACTTAAATATATAAATATAATTTATTAAAAAGAAACTTTATGTACGGATTAGATAGATATATATATATAAATGAAAATTCATTATCAAAAGAATTATGCGATGAAATAATAAATAAATTTGAAGAACAAAAAGAAAATAAAGGTCCAGGATCAACATTTGGAGGTATACAACCAAAAATAAAAGATACTACAGATTATAATATTGAATTAAGTAATCCAAAATGGTCGCGAATACGAGAAGCACTGATTACAGAACTTATAAATAACATTCAAATATATGCCTCTAAATTAGATACGCCAATGTATCATTCACAACCAGCAGATATAAACGATGTAACCCGTTTCCCTAAAAAATATAATTTCAAAGAGTTAGAATTTAACTGTTTATTTTTTGAAACAATCATGATACAAAAATATAAATCAAATACTGGAAGATATATATATCACCATGATTTTTCTTCTGAATCAGAAAAAAAGAGATTTAGAGTTCTTACTTATATTTATTATTTAA
>Ga0209189_1003373_pt1 | contig 10747 bp, 7 predicted proteins | sample C_130820_EF_Meta_FD_187308 | JGI IMG/M metagenome (GOLD analysis project Ga0209189, IMG submission 187308) | Freshwater microbial communities from Lake Croche, Canada to study carbon cycling - C_130820_EF_MetaG (SPAdes) (version 3) | ecosystem: Environmental > Aquatic > Freshwater > Lake | place...
CGAGCGGCTTGAGCTGGGCTCTGGCGGCGTAGGTGGCGGCCGACCAGCCGGCCGGCCCGCTGCCGATGATGACGAGGGTTTCCTTGATCGTGTTGCCTGTGGTGGCGGCCATGGTGGCTCCCGCGTGCTTCGATTGTCCCGGGCCCTCTGCCCCAGCCGCCGATCGACTGAGGCCTCTGAATCAGGCATGATGTACGAAGTTGTCGTCTCCCGAAAGACCGGGCCCGCGAAGCCCGGGAGTTGTTCGGACCGCTGCTCGATCTTCCCGCATCCGACAGACCGACCATGAGCCTGCTTGTCGTCCTGCTGCCGAGCGCCTTCGTACTGCTCATCGCCTACCGCCTCTACGGCAGCCTGCTGGCCCGCCTCTTTCAGCTTGATCCGAATGCCGTCACGCCGGCCGTCACGCTCCGCGACGACGTCGACTACGCGCCGATCCCGCCGGAGCTGCTGCTCGGGCAGCATTTTTCGGCGATCGCGGCAGCGGGGCCCATCGTGGGGCCGATCCTCGCGGGCGTGGCCTTTGGCTGGCTGCCCGCCCTGCTCTGGATCCTGCTCGGCAGCATCTTCATCGGCGGCGTGCACGACTTCGCGGCGCTGGTGGCATCGGTGCGGCACAAGGCGCGGTCGATCGCCGAGGTGGTCCGCGACCACATGAGCCGGCGGAGCTACCTGCTGTTCCTGGCGTTCGTCTGGATCGCGCTGGTCTACATCATCGTCGCCTTCACTGACATCACTGCGTCGAGCTTCATCGGCCGACAGGTTCTCGAGCATGGCGAGACGGTGTCGGGAGGCGGGATCGCCACGTCGAGCCTGCTCTATCTCGCGCTGCCGATCATCATGGGGCTCTGCATGCGGTATGCGAAGATGCCACTCTGGCTGGCGACCGTGATCTTTCTGCCGCTGGTGGGGCTGACGATCTGGATCGGTCAGTTCATACCGTTCGATCTGGGACAGTGGCTGGGCACCTCCGATGCCACGGCCCAGAAGATCTGGGGCGTGCTCCTGCTGGCCTACTGTCTGGTGGCGGCGATGGTGCCGATGTGGCTGCTCCTGCAGCCCCGCGGCCATCTGGGAGGCTGCTTTCTCTATGTGGCACTCGCCGGGGCTGCGATCGGGCTGATCGTCAGCGATCGGTTGGTGGCAGGCGATTCCGCGATCCGCTACCCGGCCTTCACGAGTTGGCAGGCCGGCAAGACGGGCAGCCTCATCCCGATGCTCTTCATCACGATCGCCTGCGGTGCCTGCTCCGGTTTTCATTCGCTGATCGCTTCGGGCACGACCAGCAAGCAGCTTCGCAAGGAGACCGACGCCAAGGCGATCGGCTACGGCACGATGCTGCTCGAGGCTTTTGTGGCGGTGGTGAGTCTGGCCTGCGTGATGGTGCTCGCCGGTGATTCGAAGCTCGCCAACCAACCGCCGAATTTTATCTACGCGCTCGGCATGGGGCGGTTTCTGGAGATTCTCGGCGTGCCGGCGATGATCGGCGTGTCGTTCGCACTGATGGCGTTCACGACGTTTGTCTACGACACGCTCGATGTCTGTACGCGACTGGGTCGGTACATCGTCCAGGAACTCACCGGCCTCACAGGCAGGGCCGGCGGCTGGTTGGGGACGGCGTTGACGGCGGGCGTGCCCCTCGTGTTTCTCCTCCAGCCGCACGTCGATGCCCAGGGCAACACGGTGCCGGTCTGGAAGACGTTCTGGAGCCTCTTCGGTGCGAGCAACCAGTTGCTGGCGGCACTCACGCTGCTCGGTGTGACGGTCTGGCTCTGGCGGACCCGGCGCGAGGCCTGGGTCTGGCTGGTGACGGGGGTGCCAACCGTGTTCATGTATGTGATGAGCACGTGGGCGCTGGCCAGCATGACGCTGCCAAAGTTCCAAAATGCAAACGGCTTCGTGCTGCCGGCCGATCCGGTGCCGTGGGCCGGGCTGGTGCTCCTGTCGCTGGCCGCGGCCATGCTCGTGGAGGCGATTCTGGTGATCGCCACGCCGCAACGGCCGCTGCAGTCGCGGCGTGTTCCCGGTTTTGGCTGACTCAGGGCTGTGTCGCCGCGAGTTGCTCAAGCGGGGCTGACAGCACGTCGGCCGGCGAGAATCCTCGCTCTCGCAATTCCCGAATCGCCAGCCCACCGGTTCGCTTGGCGAGCCGGCGGCCGTCAGCATCCCGCACCAGTGGCACATGGCAGAATGCCGGCGCGGTGCAGCCGAGTGCCTCGTAGAGCAAGAGTTGTCGCGCCGTGCTCGTGAGCAGATCCTCGCCGCGAACCACTTCAGCGATTTCCATGGCGTGGTCGTCGGCGACCACGGCCAGTTCGTAGGCCGGCAGATCGTCTCTCCTCCAGACAACAAAATCGCCGAAGTCGACGCCTGCCGTCCGCCGCACGCGGCCGGCCAGTCCGTCGCCGAACTCGATCGTGCGGCCATCGGGCACGCGGAACCGCCACGCGACGGCGCCAGGGGTGGCCGCACGGCCCCAGGACGCGGGCCGCAGGCTTGGCGGAAAGATCGGCTCGGCATCCATCTCGGCACCAGTCTCGCCGGGCCTCGGTTCGTGTGGCGCGGTGGCGGCTTCATCGACATCGCGGCGTGAGTGCGGGCTCGGATAGATCGTGCCCGCCGCCTCCAGCCGCCGCCAGGCGTCGAGATACCAGGCGGTGCGTTCGCTCTGCCGATAGGGAGCGTGCGGTCCGCCGATCTCGGGCCCCTCGGCCCAGTCGAGCCCCAGCCAGCGAAGATCGTCGATGGCGGCCGCACAAAATGCTTCGCGGCACCGCGGTTGGTCGAGGTCTTCGATCCGCAGGACGAGCCCGGCGCTGCCGGCCCGCGTCGCCGCCACGGCAAAGGTCCTCGCATGGCCAACATGCAGAAATCCGGTAGGCGTCGGGGCGAGTCGACCGCGAAGAGACATCGACGCGTTCCTCCAGCGTGGTTCCTCTCGGGCCGCTACAGCAGCCACCAGTTGGCCGTGACCAACACGTAGGCACCGAGCGCCAGGTTGGTCGCGGCATGGGCGAGGATCGTGTCGATCGGTCGCCGCGTGGCCGCTGCAATGCCGGTGACGACTGCAAACCAGCCCACGGCTGCGACGCACTCGTTGGGATGCGATGCCGCGGCGTAGAGCATGCAGGCGGCGGCCGCAGGGAATGTCAGCATGCCAAACGGCACCGTCCAGAAGTCCTCGCGGATCACGTACCGCATCAGAAACCCCCGCAGGAAGAGTTCCTCGATCAGTGGCACCACGGCGATCAGGCCGATCGCACGGATGAAGAAAAAAATCCAGAAGCCAACTGAGCCCGTGTCGAGATCAGCGAACGGATTGAATCCCGCCCGCGCGGCTGTGGTCCCAGCCCAGCCGGCATCGCGTTGCATCGCCGCGAGCACGACCCACGGCACGACCAGGATGAGACCAATGAGCGGTGGCCACCAGGTCGGCCGGCCCCACCAGCGGCGGATCGCCGTCCAAGAACACGCGATCGCCGCCAGCGTGGCGACGATGCGGAGGCTGTAGATGAGGGGATAGGCCGCGAAGGGGATTCCCAGAGCCCCGGCCAGCCCGTCGCCGCTGCGGGTGGGCTCGAGCATTCCGACGGCCAAAAACGCGACAAACGGCACGACGCACGCCCCCCAGGGCCGCTCCGGGCCCGCAGGGTTTGAGGTCGTGGATGCGTCTTGCTGCTGCATGGCGTTCATGGTCTGTCGCGTTCAGGCTGGCTTGAGTATATTCCGTCCGGACGACAGGTCTGTGTTCTGTCGTTCCGTCGGTCATTTCCGCTCGCCGGTTCGTTCCCCGACATCCCCCGCCCTCCGCCCCCGAAAGTGTTCTTTTTCCATGGATCTGTCCAAGCTGCGCAACATGGGCATCTCGGCCCACATCGACTCTGGTAAGACCACGCTCTCGGAGCGGATTCTCTACTACGCAGGCCGCATTCACCGGATCCAGGAGGTGAAGGGTGGCGGCGACGGCGCGACCATGGACTACATGGATCTCGAGCGCGAGCGCGGCATCACGATCACCAGTGCCGCCACGAGCGTGAAGTGGCATGACTGCGACATCAACCTGATCGATACCCCTGGCCACGTCGATTTCACCGTCGAGGTGGAACGCAGTCTGCGGGTGCTCGACGGCGCGATCCTGGTGCTCTGCGCCGTGGGCGGCGTGCAGAGCCAGTCGATGACGGTCGACCGGCAGATGAAGCGGTACAAGGTGCCGCGTCTGGCCTTCGTCAACAAGATGGACCGCACCGGTGCCAACTTCGACCGCGTCGTGGGGCAGCTTCGAGACAAGCTCGGCTGCGATGCGATCCCGATGCAGATCCCGATCGGCAAGGAAGACAAACTCGAGGGCGTCATCGACCTGGTGTCGATGAAGGCGGCCTACTTCGACGGCGACAATGGCGAGACCGTTCGCGAGGAGAAAATCCCCGACGCTCTGGCGAAGGCAGCGGCCGAGAGCCGGCATGCCATGCTCGAGGCGCTCGCGATGTATTCCGACACGCTCATGGAGAAGCTGCTGAGCGAGCAGCCTGTGTCGGACGACGAGATCCACGCCGTCGTCAAGGCGGCCGTCCAGAGCCAGAGCATCACGCCGGTGTTCTGCGGATCGGCCTATAAGAACAAGGGCGTGCAGAAACTCCTCGATGCCGTCGTGCGGTATCTGCCCAGCCCGCTGGAGCGGAAGGTGATCGCCAAGAAGTGGGACAACCCCGACGAGGCATTCGATCTCAATCCCGATCCCAAGAAGCCGCTCGTGGCAATGGCGTTCAAGATCGTGGATGACCCCTACGGCCAGCTGACCTTCATGCGGATCTATCAGGGCACGATCACCAAGGGTGAGGCCTACATCAACCAGCGAACCAGCCAGAAGCAGCGGTTCAGCCGGATCGTGAAGATGCACGCCGACAAGCGCGAGGAAATCGACTCGGGCGAGGCTGGCGACATCGTCGCAGTGATGGGCGTCGACGCGGCCAGTGGCGACACCTACGCCGCCGACAACAAGTATTGCACGCTCGAGAACATGTTCGTTCCGGAGCCCGTGATCAAGATGTCGATCACGCCGACCAACCGTGACGGCCTCGACAAGCTGGGGAAGGCGTTGCAGCGGTTCAGCCGTGAGGATCCCACGTTCCGCGTGGCCACGGACGAAGAGACCGGCGAAACATTGATCGCAGGTATGGGCGAACTCCATCTCGACATCTACGTCGAGCGGATCAAGCGTGAGTTCAAGGTGGAAGTCGAAGTCGGTGCTCCGAAGGTGAGCTACCGCGAGGCGCCGACTCGGGCCACGAACTACGACTACAAGCACAAGAAGCAGACGGGCGGTTCCGGGCAGTATGCCCACATCATCGGCTCGCTCGAGCCGCTCCCGGAGGAATCGACCGAGAACTTCATCTTCGACGATGCCGTCGTCGGTGGCCGCGTGCCGAGGGAATATATTCCGTCGGTCGAGAAGGGCTTCCGGGCCGTGCTCTCCAAGGGGCCGATCGCAGGCTTTCCGATCGTGGGCGTCAAGGCATCGCTGGTCGACGGCTCCTACCACGACGTCGACTCTTCCGACATGGCCTTCCAGATCTGTGCCCGGGCCGGCTTCCGCGAGGCATTCCTCAACACGAAGCCCGTGCTGCTCGAGCCGATCATGAAGATGGAGGTGGAGGTGCCCTCCGACTTCCAGGGTCCTGTCACGGGCGAGCTCAACAAACGGCGGGGACTCATCGTCTCCACCGAAACGGTGGGCAAGACCTCGACGATCATCGCCGAGGTGCCGCTGGCGGAAACGTTTGGCTACTCGACCGACCTGCGGAGCATGACGCAGGGGCAGGGTGTCTTCACGATGGAATTCTCGAAGTACCGGCCGACGCCTGGGAACATCCAGAAGGAGATCGTGGAGGAGCGAAAGAAGGCGGACTTGGCAGCTGCCAAGTAGGCTACTGCCACGTCGCCGCGATCTCGTCCCAAAACGTGATTCGCGAGGCGAGGCAACTGCGTGCCGTCTCCGACGCCTCTGCCCAGTGGGCAGGATTGTCGCCGCAGAGACGTGCGACGATCCGCCTGCAGACAGGTGCGTGCTTTGTGTCGTCGTGGGCGATGTGCCGTTCCAGATAGAAGCGGAACGGCGCCCAAGCGGTCGGGTCTTCGACGGCCAGCGAGGCCACAAGGTGGCGGAACATGTCGGGGATCACATCCTCACGGCCATAGGTGAAGGCGGCCACGATCCGGCGAGTCGATCCTGACTCGATCACCTCGAACGATCGCCGTACGAAATCGCAGGCGGAGGTGGGGCCGCCGCAGGCTGCGAGGGCCTGGGAAATCGATTCGCCCCGCCGAATCAGGTCCAGCAGTCGCAGGATCGGCCCCGTGTCGGCGGCCGCATGCCGCATGCTCTCGAGATAGAGTTCGAAGTGGGAGGCGTGTCCACCATTTGGGAGTTCGTCCGATTCCTCGTCGAGCACGATTTCGTTGACGAGCCTTCTCGCCTCTGGATCGGGCGTGGGCAGCCAGGGGATGCTTGTGCAGGTGAGTTTCTGCTGCATCGCCTTCAAGAGACTCTGGAAATCCCAGACCGCAAAGACATGGTGCTCCATGAATCGTCGGAGACGGTCGGGGCTGTCGATGAGGGCGTAGAGCGGATGATCGACCAGGCGATCTCGGGCCTTCCCGAGATGAATCACCAGGTCCGCCGCCTGTGCCGTCGCAAGGGGATGGATGGTGGCGGTGCCGTGCGGTTGGGCTTCGACGGTCGGCATGGCGACAGGTTCCTGGAGAGTGAACGCGAATGGGGTGGGATGCGTGTTCCGGAGATTGTGTTGTAGTCGGCACCCGCCCTCCGGCGAATCGTCTCGACGAATTACCCCCGAAAACAACGGCCCAGACGCGTCCTCCTCTGCCCAACGGGGGGCATCTGCTACCCTTCGGCCATGTATCGTTCTGAGCCCCTGCCCCTGTCTGTCTGGATCGTCAATCCCTTCGATGACATCCCCGGGGAGGGCCTTCCCCCGCTGCGGTATTGGTCGCTGGCCCGGATTCTGGCCGCCCGGGGGCACGATGTGACCTGGTGGACCGCGGCCTGGAGTCACCGCCGCAAGGCTGGCCGCACCACTCCGCTGCACACGCGTGATGAGGAGGGCTTTGCCGTCAGGCTGGTAGCCGTCCGTCCGTACACGAAAAATGTCTCATTCGCCCGTCTGGCCAGCCATCGCGACTTTGGCCGCACCTTCGAACGGTTGGCCAACGAGTCGATCGCTTCAGGCAAGCTCGAGCGGCCGGACATCATCCTTGCCAGCCTGCCGCCCCTGGAGGGGCCGGAGGCAGCCGCCCGCCTTGCACAGCGTCTCGACGCCAATCTGGTCGTTGACCTGATGGACGTCTGGCCCGAGACATTCGAGCGGCTCCTACCCGGTCCACAGTGGCTGCGAAAAACGTTGTATCCGCTGCTCTTCGGCCGCATGGCGACGCGACGTCGGGCATTGCTCGAAGCGGCCGACGCGGTGTCGGCATGTGCCCACGGCTACCTCGACGTCATTCCCGAGGCTATGAGCGGTGACAAGCCCCGTCATGTCTGCCACCTCGGAGCCTGGCTGCCTGAGTTTGACGCACCTCCGCGATTGATCGACGAGATCCCAACTGCCAGTGCGGTGCCGACGGCCGAGTCGACCGCGACAGGCGTGGCTGAGGAAAAACAGCCAACGGCCGCGTCCTCCTCTGTACCGCTGGCGTGTGTCTATTCCGGCACGCTCGAAGCGGGTCAGGATCTCGACACGCTCCTCTCCGCCGCACGGCTGCTCTCCACGCAGGGCGTTTCGGCCACGCTGCACGTGGCAGGCACCGGCCGGCTGGAGCCGAGCCTACGGTCGGCAGCCGAGTCGATCCGGGGATCGTGCTCGGTGCGGGTGCATGGCCTCCTCGATCGCGGTGCCTACGTGCGACTGTTGTCGGAGTGCGACGTCGGGCTCGTGCTCGTGAAGCCGGAGTCGCTCGTGGCGGTGCCCTACAAGGTGTGCGACTACGCTTCCGCTGGTTTGGCGATCGTCAACTCACTGCCGGGAGAGTTGGAACGGTTCGTGTCGGAATACCGGGCGGGTGTGCCTTATACGGCAGGCAGCGGCGACTCGCTGGCCCGCGCGATCGCCTCTCTGGCAGGCGACCGGCGTCGACTGCTCGACATGAGGCATGGATCCCGCCGGCTTGCAGAGGCGGAGTTTGACCGCGACAAGACGTATGCACGGTTCGCAGACTGGCTCGAGGGGATCTCGCGGGCCAGCCGAGGCTGACCCTAGCCCCGCGGCCACTTTCGAGCCGGCAAGAAAGAGGTGGGGGAGCACTTCATGGCCGAGACATGCGAAGAATCCGAGCCGCCGCAGACGCTTTGGCAGTCGCTCGCCCATCTCGGACCGGGAATCGTTCTGGCAAGCTCCATCGTGGGCAGCGGCGAACTGATAGCCACGACCATCGTCGGTGCAGAAGCAGGCTTTGTGCTGCTCTGGTTGATCATTCTCGGCTGTGCGATCAAGGTGGCGGCCCAGATCGAGATCGGTCGCACGACTCTGACATGGGGCCGCACGCCGCTGGATGCCTTCAACCGCGTGCCGGGCCCCCGATTCGCCGGTCTTGGTTGGATCTATTGGGGGTGGGTGGTCATGACAGTGCTCATCATCGTGCAGCAGGGGGGTATTCTCTCCGGCGTGGCGCAGTCGCTCGCCGGTGGCCTGCCCGTCACGGCGGCCGGCCGGGAATGGAACAGGCTGCACGACAAGGCCGCGGACATGCTCGTGACAGAGGCGGCGCTGCGGCGGCGCGGCGACGCCGCTGAAGCCAATGCGGTCCATGCGCAGCGTGAGAGAGTGGCCAAGGAGATGAGCACCCAGCAGTCGCCTCCGGATGAAACAATCTGGGCCGTCATCGTGGGAGTGATGACCGCCGTGCTTCTTGCCATCGGTCGCTATCGCCTCATTGAACGCGTGTCGATCCTCTTGGTCGGCACCTTCACGGTCGTCACGCTCCTGGCCCTTGCGATGCTTCAGTGCGATCCGGCTTGGGCGATCACGTCGGGTGAAATTGCCAGCGGCCTGCTGCCGTCGATTCCGCCGGCGGTGGGCGGCCGATCGCCGTTGGTCACGGCGCTGGCCACGGTCGGCATCATCGGCGTGGGGGCGAGCGAGTTGATGATCTATCCCTACTGGTGCTTGGAGAAGGGCTACGGCCGGGCGGTGGGCCCACGGGATGATTCACCGGTCTGGGCCGCCCGTGCTCGTGGCTGGCTGAAGGTGATGCATCTCGACGCCTGGGGATCGATGATCGTCTACACCACCGTCACGATCTGTTTTTATCTGCTTGGTGCCGCCACGCTCGGCCGGCTCGGCCTGCGGCCTGCCGGTGGAGAAATGGTTCGTACGTTGGGGGCCATGTATGCGCCGGTGTTCGGCGAGTGGGCTCGGGGCGTATTTCTCATCGGGGCGTTCGCTGTGCTTTACTCGACGCTCTTCGTGGCCGCAGCGGGCAATGCCCGGATGGTCGTCGACGGACTGATTCTGGCCGGGTGGTTGCCGTCCGACGAGGTGTCGCGGTCCGCCTGGGCCCGGCGGCTGTCGGTGGCCTGGCCGCTCGTGGCGCTGGTGCTGGCGCTGATCATCCGCGAACCCGTGGCGATGGTTCTGGCCAGTGGGATTGCGCAGGCCATCATGCTGGCGGCCCTGGGCGTGGCCGTGCTCTTCTTTCGCCATCGTGATTTCGATCCCCGACTGCGGCCGTCGCGGGCCTGGGACCTACTGTTGTGGCTCTGTTCGGCCGGCTTCGTGGTGCTCGGCATGTGGACCTTGTGGCAGAAGGTCGCCGCTTTGCTCTAGCTGGCAAGAAGCTTCGGCAATACGCAAGGGTTAGGCAGTGCCCTATACTGAGGCTTTCCTAGGCAAGGAGTCAGCTCATGACCACCACTCGACGCGACTTTTTGGTGACAGGAGCGGCCAGCGTCTGTGTGGCGGCTGCTGCGGCTCCCACACTGGCCGCGGTGTCTACTCCCCGGACACGCCGCCTGCGGATCGCACATCTCACCGACATCCATTTGCAGCCGGAACTGGAGGCTGCCCGTGGCTTTGCTGCCTGCCTCGCGCACGTACAGACTCGTCCTGCCGTCGTCGACGGTGATGTGGCCGACAGCAGCCCGCCTGATCTGATCATTACCGGCGGCGACACCATCATGGACGCCTTCGAGGCCGATATGGCCCGCACAAAGCTCCAGTGGGAACTCTGGCGCAAACTGAAGGCCGATCACTGCGGCATGGAGATGCACAGCGTCGTTGGCAACCACGATGTCTGGGGCTGGGCTCGCGGGAAAGCGGGCACCACCGGCACCGAACCGCTCTACGGGAAACGGTGGGTGTGCGACGAATTTGGACGCGAGTTGCCATACACGAGCTTCGACCGTGGCGGCTGGCACCTGGTGCTGCTCGACAGCGTCTTCCCCAATGAGCAGAGCTACATTGGCCGGCTGGACGATGCCCAGTGGGACTGGCTCGAACGTGATCTGGCGGCCGTCGATCCGGCGACGCCGGTGATCATCTTCTCCCACATCCCGATCCTCTCGGCCACGCCGTTCGCGGTGGCGGGTCCGACATCGCCAGAGGCGGGAAGCATCCAGATCCCGGGTGGTCGGATCCACGTCGATGGCGATCGCTTTCAGCAGCTGTTCACCCGGCAACGCAACATCAAGGCCTGCGCGTCCGGTCACATGCACCTCGTTGAGCAGCTCGACTAT
>Ga0209189_1003374_pt1 | contig 10746 bp, 7 predicted proteins | sample C_130820_EF_Meta_FD_187308 | JGI IMG/M metagenome (GOLD analysis project Ga0209189, IMG submission 187308) | Freshwater microbial communities from Lake Croche, Canada to study carbon cycling - C_130820_EF_MetaG (SPAdes) (version 3) | ecosystem: Environmental > Aquatic > Freshwater > Lake | place...
CATTTTGTCGATTTCTTCAAGGGTGAGGCGCGCTCGCCCGCCTATCGGCAAACGGTCAATGAAATGGCGGAAGTGCCTGTTTTGCACTGGAAGGGCCAAAATCTGACCCAATCAGGGGCGATTTTGACAAGATTGGCGGAAGAAACAGGGCATTTTGTCGGAAAAACCGCCGATGAGCGCTATGAAATCCTGCGCTGGATCTTGTTTGATAATCACAAATTCACCAATCATTATGCCACATTGCGGTTTTTGCTGTCTTTTGCCAAAACAGGCGAGACAGGCGCCACCGAGTTTTTGCGCGGTCGCGCGAAAGCCGCCTTTAAAGTGGCGAATATGCATCTCTCCAAACAGGCCTTTTTTGCAGGTGAGCATGTGACAATTGCCGATCTGTCTCTGGCTGGCTATGTCTATTATCCCGAAGAGGTCGGCATTGACTGGAGCGATTATCCGCATCTGTGTGCGTGGAAGGAGCGGATCGCGGCTCTGCCGGGTTGGGTGCATCCCTATGAGCTGATGCCGGGACATCCTTTGCAAGATTAAAGGGTCTTTCCAAAAAAGACGGACAAACAGACGTGGCTCTCTTGCTGTTTGGGCCATGTCTGAGTAACGAGAATGAAGTGTGTTTGCGTGGCCTTTGCGGGATTGTCGGCCGTTGAAATTTATTCGTCACAATTATGAGAGTCTGGTTGCATCGGGTGCGATTGAGCGGGATCCGGCGCAATTGCTGATTGTCGATCATCTGGATGATCTGGCGGTGACCCTCAATCAACGCGGGATGGCCAGCAAAGGCAGCGCCTTGGGCTGGTTGTTTCACAAGAGCCGTCCCGAACCGCCCAAAGGGGTTTATATCTGGGGTTTTGTCGGACGCGGCAAAACCATGCTGATGGATTTGTTTTTTGACGCGGTGCAGTCAACCTCGAAACGGCGGGTGCATTTTCATAGCTTCATGGCCGATGTGCATAAACGCATTCACGAGTTCCGCCAAAGCGTGAAAGAAGGAACGGTCAAAGACACGGATCCCATTCCGCCCGTGGCTGCGGCTTTGGCCAATGAATCCCGCCTGATTTGTTTTGATGAGTTTACCGTCACCGATATTGCGGATGCCATGATCCTCGGGCGGTTGTTTACCGTTTTGTTTGATCAGGGCGTGGTGGTGGTCGCGACATCCAATGTCGTGCCCGATCGTCTTTATGAAGGCGGGTTGAACCGCGCTTTGTTTCTGCCCTTTATAGATTTGCTGACCTCGCGCATGACGGTCATGGAGCTTGATGCGCGCACGGATTTCCGCATGGAGAAATTGGGCGGTTTGCCGGTCTATCACACGCCTGCCAATGCGGAAGCCGCCCGTGCGGTGGATGAGGCTTTTGCGCGTTTGGGCGGCGGGCAAGTCCCCAAGCCCATGACATTGACGGTTTTGGGTCACAGCGTGGATGTGCCGCAGGCCATGGCGGGCGTGGCCCGTTTTCACTTTGCTGATCTGTGTGAAAAACCGCTGGGCGCTTCCGACTATCTGGCGATTGCCAAAAAATTCCATACCGTGATTATCGAAAACATTCCCATAATGGGTCTCGAGCGGCGCAATGAGGCGAAGCGGTTTATTACCCTGATCGATATGTTGTATGATAATCATGTGAAACTGATTGTCTCCGCCCAAAGCCAGCCGCATGAACTCTATCAAGCGGAACAAGGACGCGAGGCTTTTGAATTTGACCGGACCGTGTCACGTCTGATTGAAATGCGGTCGGAAGAGTATATGGCGCATGCCCATGGTATTGTGCGGCCCACCAGCGGCAACCTGTCGGGCGTGATCGAGGCTTGATGGGTTAATTCGAAATACGGTGACGGATCGATTCACGCAAAGAGAATATCATGCCCTCACCCAGTCCCCGACAAGACCATCTGCGGCAGGATCGCCGCATCCTCGATATCGCGCGTGAGCAAATCAAACGCTTCGGGGCCAAACGGCTGACGGTGGTGTCTGTTGCGGAAGAAGCGGGCATGACGCATGCGAATGTATACCGCTATTTTGCATCCAAACTGGCCTTGTGCGATGCCCTCACCGCGCATTGGTTGCGGGAGGTGGAGGCGCGCCTGTCGGCAGTAGTCGACTCGCCGGATCCGGCTGATGACAAGCTCGAACGCTTGCTGCTCGATCTGATGCGCCAGCACCGCAGCCACATCGACGAGGATCCCGAACTCTACAGCCTGCTGATCGACGCCTATGCCAAAAACAGGACTGTGATCCGCCAGCACCGCACCCGCATCGGCCAATTGCTGGAACAAATTCTCGAAAATGGAATGGCTACCCAGACTTTCCAGACCCGCAGTCGGGAGGCGGCGCTTGGTCTCGTTTATGACCTCGGCTATCGTTTTTTGCACCCGCAAGCCATCGGTCAGGACCGGATGATCCCCGCCAAGGCCATGGAATCCCGCCACGCCTTGGCGGCACGGTCCATTATTGTGGCTTTGAAGGCGACGCCGAGCCGTTAGAGTTTTGTTACAATATACAAAATTTGTAATTTATAACTTCTTTTTTTTGGTCTTTTGGTCAAGCGCGCGGTTTCGGCCAAGAGGGTTTCCGAAATATTAACCTCTTGAATTTAAACCACAAATCACGGTGTGAAACTGGGTTTACCCTGTTTTCGTCACAAGGGCAAAGTTGGGCTTAGTCTTTAGCTTGACTTGATCCTGTCACAGTGACGGGTTAGGCGACAAACGTCCGGCAGTTTCCGGCCGTGAGCAAAAAAGAATTTGTCTCTTCATTAGACGTGTAAGGATATCTCGAGATGGCGCGCAAGAAGATAGCATTGATTGGGTCTGGTCAGATCGGCGGTACACTCGCCCATCTCGTGGGTCTGAAGGAATTGGGCGATGTGGTGATGTTTGACATCGCCGAAGGCGTTCCGCAGGGTAAAGGTCTGGATATTGCCGAATCATCCCCTGTTGACGGGTTTGACGCCCATTATACCGGTGCAAATTCCTATGAGGCGATTGCCGGTGCGGATGTCGTGATTGTGACGGCTGGTGTGCCGCGCAAGCCCGGCATGAGCCGCGACGATCTTTTGGGAATCAATTTGAAGGTCATGGAACAGGTCGGCGCAGGCTTGAAGCAATATGCCCCCAATGCCTTCGTGATCTGCATCACCAACCCGCTTGATGCGATGGTATGGGCTTTGCAAAAATCCTCCGGACTGCCGAAAAACAAAGTGGTCGGCATGGCGGGCGTGCTTGATAGCGCCCGTTTCCGTTACTTCCTCGCCGAAGAACTCGGCGTCTCGGTGCGTGACGTGCATGCCATGACCTTGGGTGGTCATGGCGACGACATGGTTCCCTTGGTGCGTTATGCCACGGTCGGCGGCGTGCCGCTTCCCGATCTGGTGAAGATGGGCTGGTTGAAGCAAGAGCGTCTTGATGAAATCGTCAAGCGCACCCGTGGCGGTGGCGGTGAAATCGTCGCTTTGCTGAAGACCGGTTCGGCTTTTTATGCGCCTGCGGCCTCGGCCATTTCAATGGCTGAAAGCTATCTGCGTGACCAGAAGCGTGTCTTGCCTTGCGCTGCGCATTTGAACGGCGAATATGGCGTGAAAGACATGTATGTCGGCGTGCCGGTGATGATCGGATCAAACGGCGTGGAACGGATTGTCGAAGTGATCTTCGATGACACCGAAAAAGCCATGTTTGAAAAATCGGTAGCGGCTGTCAAAGGACTTGTTGACGCCTGCAAGACCATCAATCCTGCCTTTGCTTGAGGATAAAAGCGGTGGGGACGTGATGTCGCCACCGCTTGCCTCGCCCCAGACGAGCGGAGCTCATAATGAATATTCATGAATATCAGGCCAAAGCCGTATTACGGGAATTTGGTGTTCCGGTGCCGGAGGGTTTTGCGATCCTCAATGCCAATGATGCGGCGGTCGCCGGCGCGAAACTGCCGGGTCCGGTTTGGGTTGTGAAAGCCCAGATCCATGCGGGCGGGCGCGGCAAAGGCAAGTTCAAAGAAAAAGCAGCGGGTGACAAAGGCGGCGTGCGCCTTGCCAAATCCGTCGATGAAGTGAAGCAATATGCAGCCGAAATGCTCGGCCATACGCTGGTCACCATCCAGACCGGTGAAGCCGGTAAGCAGGTCAATCGTCTTTATGTGGAAGACGGCTCGGCCATTGAAAAAGAATTCTATCTCTCTTTGCTGGTGGATCGCGTCACCTCGCGGGTGGCTTTCGTGGCATCCACCGAAGGCGGCATGGACATTGAAACGGTTGCCCATGACACGCCGGAAAAAATTGTCACCTTCTCGATTGATCCGGCCACAGGTGTCATGCCCCATCATGGGCGCACATTGGCGCGGGCTTTGGGCCTGACGGGTGATCTTGCCAAGCAGGCGGCTGATCTCGCCAACAAGCTTTATGCAGCCTTCGTGTCCAAAGACATGGCGATGCTGGAAATCAATCCCCTGATCGTCACCAAAGACGGCAAATTGCGTTGCCTCGATGCCAAGATCGGGTTTGATTCCAATTCCCTTTACCGTCATCCGGACATCGCCGCCTTGCGCGACGAGACCGAGGAAGACGCCAAGGAAATCGAAGCCTCCCATTATGACCTCAACTATATCGCGCTCGATGGCACGATTGGCTGCATGGTCAACGGTGCGGGTCTCGCCATGGCAACCATGGACATCATCAAGCTTTACGGTGAAGCACCGGCCAACTTCCTCGATGTCGGCGGCGGCGCAACCCGTGAAAAGGTAACAGCGGCCTTTAAGATCATCACCGCTGATCCCAAGGTCAAAGGAATTTTGGTCAATATTTTCGGCGGCATCATGAAATGCGATGTCATCGCCGAAGGCGTGATTGCCGCTGTGCGGGAAGTGGGCTTGCAAGTCCCCTTGGTGGTGCGTCTTGAAGGCACCAATGTCGAGCTTGGCAAAGACATCATTGCCAAGTCTGGCCTCAATGTCATCCCTGCCGATGATCTTGATGACGCCGCCCAGAAAATCGTGAAAGCCGTGAAGGCCGCAGGGGGAGCACACTAATGTCCGTTCTCATCAACAAAGACACGAAAGTGATCTGTCAGGGCTTCACCGGCAAGAATGGCACGTTCCATTCCGAACAGGCTTTGGCCTATGGCACCCGCATGGTGGGTGGAACCTCGCCCGGCAAAGGCGGCACAACCCATATCGGTTTGCCGGTCTTTGATACGGTCGCCGAAGCCAAGTCGAAAACCGGTGCCGATGCATCGGTGATCTATGTGCCGCCACCCGGTGCGGCGGATGCGATTTGCGAGGCGATTGATGCGGAAATTCCGTTGATCGTCTGCATCACCGAAGGCATTCCGGTGCTCGACATGGTGCGCGTGAAGCGTTCGCTCGAAGGCTCCAAATCACGCTTGATCGGACCCAACTGCCCGGGCGTCATGACGGCGGGCGAGTGCAAGATCGGCATCATGCCCGGCAATATTTTCAAGTCCGGCAATGTTGGGATCGTGTCGCGTTCGGGCACCTTGACCTATGAGGCTGTGTTCCAGACCACGATGGAAGGTCTCGGCCAGACCACCGCGGTCGGCATCGGCGGCGATCCGGTGAAGGGCACCGAATTCATCGACATTTTGGAAATGTTTTTGGCAGACCCCAAGACAGAATCCATCATCATGATCGGTGAAATCGGTGGTTCGGCGGAAGAAGACGCCGCGCAATTCTTGGCCGACGAAGCCAAGCGCGGTCGCAAAAAGCCCGTGGTTGGATTTATTGCCGGTCGTACGGCCCCTCCCGGTCGTCGCATGGGTCATGCCGGTGCGATTATCTCGGGCGGCAAAGGCGGCGCGGAAGACAAGATTGCCGCCATGGAGGCTGCGGGCATCCGCGTGTCGCCATCGCCCGCCCGCTTGGGTCATACGCTGGTTGATCTCTTGAAGGGCAAATAAGCCGTTTTTCGGTTTGACCACAAAGCCTACAAAATTTTGCCTTAATGCTCCCCGATGACCATCGGGGGGCGCAAGGGTCCCGCCTGAGGGATCCGGTTTTATTGTTGATGATGCGTTGAAAAAAGAGAGGGATAAACGCCATGGCTCGACAGGACCAGAACGAAAGCTTTTTGCAGACGTCGTTTCTGTATGGCGCGAATGCCGCGTATATTGAAGATCTCTATGCTCGTTATCAGGCTGACCCCCATTCGGTGGATGCCGAATGGCAGACCTTTTTCGGCGCCTTGAATGATGATGCGCAGGCCGTCAAGAAAAGTGCCGAAGGCGCGTCTTGGCAACGCAAGAACTGGCCGATTGCCGCCAATGGCGAATTGATCTCGGCCCTTGACGGCAATTGGGGCGCGGTTGAAAAAATCGTCGCCGACAAACTCAAAGGCAAGGCAGACGCCAAAGGGGCAGCCAAGGGTGCTGCGCTGTCCAATGCCGATATCCAGCAAGCCACGCGCGACAGCGTGCGCGCTTTGATGATGATCCGCGCCTATCGCATGCGCGGCCATTTGTATGCGCAGCTTGATCCGCTCAATATCGGCCCGCCCAAAGATGCGTCCGAACTCCATCCTTCAGCCTTTGGCTTTACCGAGGCGGATTGGGATCGCCAGATTTTCATCGATCACGTTTTGGGTCTTGAATATGCCACCATCCGCCAGATGCAGAGCATTTTGCAGCGGACCTATTGCTCGACGCTGGGCTGGGAATTCATGCATATTTCCAATCCCGCCGAAAAGGCATGGATTCAGGAGCGCATCGAAGGGCAGGACAAAGAAGTCGCTTTCACCAAAGAGGGTCGCAAGGCCATTTTGAATAAATTGGTGGAGGCCGAAGGCTTCGAAAAATTCATCGACGTCAAATATACCGGTACCAAGCGCTTCGGTCTGGATGGCGGTGAATCCATGGTGCCGGCGCTCGAGCAGATTATCAAGCGCGGCGGTGCCTTGGGCGTCAACGAGATTGTTCTGGGCATGGCGCATCGTGGCCGCTTGAATGTGTTGTCACAGGTGATGGGCAAGCCGCATCGTGCCATCTTCCACGAATTCAAAGGCGGCTCTTATGCGCCCGAGGATGTCGAGGGATCGGGCGATGTGAAATATCATCTGGGCGCCTCATCGGACCGCGTGTTTGACGGCAATACCGTGCATCTGTCTCTGACAGCCAATCCCTCGCATCTCGAAATTGTGGATCCGGTGGTGCTGGGGAAAGTCCGCGCCAAGCAGGACCAGCATCAGGACCAAGGCGAACGCACCACCGTGATGCCTTTGTTGATCCATGGCGATGCCGCCTTTGCGGGTCAGGGCGTGGTGGCGGAATGTCTGGGCCTGTCGGGATTGAAAGGCCATCGCACCGGTGGCTCGATTCATTTCATCATCAATAACCAGATCGGCTTCACCACCTATCCGCGCTATTCGCGCTCCTCGCCCTATCCTTCCGATGTGGCGAAGATGATCGAGGCGCCGATTTTCCATTGCAATGGCGATGATCCGGAATCGGTCGTGTTTGCCGCTAAAGTCGCGACGGAATTCCGTCAGCGTTTCCACAAGCCCGTTGTCATCGATATGTTCTGCTATCGCCGCTTCGGTCACAACGAAGGCGACGAGCCGTCCTTCACGCAGCCTTTGATGTATAAAATCATCCGCGCGCACAAGTCGACGCTTGAACTCTATGCCGAGCGTCTGATTGCCGAACAGGTTGTCACATCCGACGAAGTCGAAAGCATGAAAGCGGATTGGCGCGCCAAGCTCGAAACCGAGCATGAGGCCGGTCAAACCTACAAGCCCAACAAAGCCGATTGGCTTGACGGTCGTTGGGCCGGTTTGAAATCCGCTTCCGACAGTCAGGACGATGCCCGCCGCGGCCAGACAGCGGTCGCTTTGGACCAGTTGAAAGACATCGGTTTGAAACTGACCGATTATCCCGCCGAGTTCAAATTGCATCGCACGATCCAGCGTTTTCTGGATAATCGTCGCAAGGCGATTGAAACGGGTGAAGGCATCGATTGGGCCACCGCTGAAGCTTTGGCTTTCGGCTCCTTGTTGCTGGAAGGACATCGCGTGCGCCTGTCCGGTCAGGATTGCGAGCGCGGCACCTTCTCGCAGCGTCATTCGGTTTTGACCGATCAGGAAAATGAAGCGCGGTTCAAACCGCTCAATCATATCCGCCCCGGTCATCAGGCCAAATATGAAGTCATCAATTCCATGTTGTCGGAAGAGGCCGTTCTGGGCTTTGAATATGGCTACTCTCTGTCAGAGCCCAATGCTTTGACCTTGTGGGAAGGCCAGTTCGGTGATTTCGCCAACGGCGCGCAGGTGGTCTTTGATCAGTTCATCTCATCGGGTGAGCGAAAATGGCTGCGCATGTCGGGTCTCGTTTGTCTGTTGCCGCATGGCTATGAAGGACAGGGGCCCGAACATTCCTCAGCGCGTCTCGAACGCTTCCTGCAAATGTGCGCGGAAGATAATATGCAGGTGGCCAATTGCACGACACCGTCCAATTATTTCCACATTCTGCGCCGTCAGTTAAAGCGTGAATTCCGCAAACCGCTGATCCTGATGACCCCCAAATCCTTGTTGCGTCACAAGCGCGCCGTCTCGCGTCTGGACGAGATGGCGGGTGCATCGACCTTCCACCGGATTTTGTGGGATGATGCACAATTCCTGAAGGGCGAAAAAATCAAACTCGCCAAGGACAACAAAATCCGCCGTGTGGTTTTGTGCTCCGGCAAGGTCTATTATGATCTGTATGAGGAGCGCGAAAAGCGTGGCATCGATGATGTCTATCTGTTGCGCGTCGAACAGCTCTATCCGTTCCCGGTCAAGGCCTTGGTGACAGAGCTGTCACGCTTCGGAAATGCCGACATTGTTTGGTGTCAGGAAGAGCCCAAAAATATGGGGTCATGGAGCTTTGTCGAACCCTATCTGGAATGGGTGCTCTCGCATGCAGGCAGCAAGGTGAAGCGCGCGCGCTATTGCGGTCGTCCGGCTTCTGCTGCAACTGCCACAGGCTTGATGTCACGCCATCTCGCACAATTGCAGGCCTTCCTCGACGAAGCCTTCGCCGTCTAATCTCAGAACGGCAGGGCTTGCCGTTCTCATTGTCAACTCGATCCGGAAGAAACCATCATGGCAACAGAAATTCGCGTTCCGACCCTCGGTGAGTCGGTTTCAGAAGCAACAATCGGTAAATGGTTCAAGAAAGTCGGCGATGCCGTAAAAGCGGACGAGCCCTTGCTCGAACTCGAAACCGACAAAGTCACGCTTGAAGTCAATGCTCCCGCAGCGGGTGTGTTGAGCGAGATTGTCGCGCATGACGGTGACACCGTCGGTGTCGGTGCCTTGCTGGGCAATATTGCCGCCGGTGGCACAGCTATACCCTCTGCGGCGCCTGCCCCTGCTGCTGCTCCTGCCAAGGCGGCAGCGCCAGCCCCCGCGCCTGCACCAGCCCCTGTTGCCTCGACTGGTCACGGTCCTGCTGTCAATCGTCTGGCGGCGGAAAGCGGTGTCAATCCGGCCTCTGTTGCAGCCTCCGGCAAAGACGGACGCGTCACCAAAGGCGATATGCTCGCAGCCATTGCAGCTGGTCCTGCCGTGACAGCGCCAGCCCCTGTGCGCGCGCCGTCACCTGCGGACGATGCCAGCCGCGAAGAGCGTGTCAAAATGACCAAGCTGCGCCAGACCATTGCGCGCCGTTTGAAGGAAGCCCAAAACACGGCAGCCATGCTCACCACCTTCAACGAGGTGGACATGACGGAAGTGATGGCTTTGCGCAATCGCTACAAAGATGTGTTTGAGAAAAAGCACGGCAACAAACTCGGCTTCATGGGCTTCTTTGTGAAAGCCTGTGTGCAGGCCTTGAAAGATCTGCCCGCCGTGAATGCCGAAATCGACGGCACCGATCTGGTCTATAAAAATTATTACCATATCGGCATTGCGGTCGGTACCGACAAAGGCCTTGTGGTGCCTGTGGTCCGCGATGCCGATCAATTGTCGATCTCGGGTGTTGAACGCACCATTGCCGATTTCGGCAAGCGTGCGCGTGACGGCTCCTTGAAAATCGACGAGATGCAGGGCGGCACTTTCACCATCACCAATGGCGGCATTTATGGCTCGCTGATGTCAACGCCCATTTTGAACGCACCGCAGTCGGGTATTCTCGGCATGCATAAAATTCAGGACCGTCCGATGGTGGTCGGCGGCAAGATCGAGATCCGTCCGATGATGTATCTGGCTCTGTCCTATGATCACCGGATTGTGGACGGCAAAGAAGCCGTCACCTTCCTTGTGCGCGTCAAGGAAGCGCTTGAGGATCCCGCCCGCCTCGTCCTCGATCTGTAATCTGGAGTTTAGACATGACAGCATCTCCGTCTCGTGCCGTTGCCATTGTCACCGGCGGTAGCCGTGGCATCGGTCGGGCCTGTGCGCGCATTCTCGCGTCGCGTGGCTTGGCGGTGGTGGTCAATTATGTGTCCGATGAAGGGGCCGCCAACAGTCTGGTCTCCGAGATTGCTGCGGCGGGTGGCCACGCCATTGCCGTTAAAGGCGATGTCGGCGTCGAGGCGGATGTGTTGGCGATCTTCAAAGCCGCTGACAGCCTTGGTCGGTTGTCCGTGCTCATCAACAATGCCGGTGTGGTGGATGTTGTGGCGCGCGTCGATGAAATGAGTGTCGCACGTCTGCAACGGATGATGACCATCAATATTATCGGCACCATCATTCCCTCGCGTGAGGCGGTGTTGCGCATGTCGACCAAACATGGCGGCAAAGGCGGGGTGATCGTCAATCTCTC
>Ga0209189_1003375_pt1 | contig 10745 bp, 12 predicted proteins | sample C_130820_EF_Meta_FD_187308 | JGI IMG/M metagenome (GOLD analysis project Ga0209189, IMG submission 187308) | Freshwater microbial communities from Lake Croche, Canada to study carbon cycling - C_130820_EF_MetaG (SPAdes) (version 3) | ecosystem: Environmental > Aquatic > Freshwater > Lake...
CCCTTCCGTGTGCAGTCGCGAAACCCTCAGACGCTGATATTTATGCACGAAAGGTGCATGATGCCCGTAGGACGCCCACCAAAACCGACCGAACAAAAGCGGAAATTGGGCAACCCCGGCAAGCGTCCACTTCCAAACGGCTCCGCCTTGGTTGCGGTCGCCGCCATCAATCCTGAGCCGGTTGACCTTGACCCAGAAGCCACGCTGGCCGCTGTGTTTGAGGCCGGAAAAGCATGGCTCGCCGCTTCCGACTCGCTCGCCTGCGTTCTTTTGCGCGAGTCCATTGAGGAGCGCTCCACGCTTCGGGAGCTGGTCATGCAAACCCAAGGCAGCGACGCTCGCAAGGCGCTGCGTGACCTAGACAAGCAGATCATCGCCCAACTGTCGCAACTCGGATTTGATCCGGCTGCCCGCAGCCGTCTCGGACTTGCTGAAGTGAAGGCTGCATCCACCCTTGAGAAGTTGCGCCAGAACCGTGGCAGCTAGGACGGCTGGATGGCCGCCACGCTGGATCACGCTGAGTCCTACTGCCAGAACTCGCACTCGAGGTTCCGAGGTCGCCGAGTTCATCAACACCTACTGCCGGATCACCAAGGCTTCGGTCGGTGGCGACGCTGGCGAGTTGATCACTCTTCGCCCCTGGCAACTGAAACTCCTTGACGGACTGTTCGCCGAGGACAAGGCCGGCAGACTCAAACACCGCTCGGCGCTGATCGGGATGCCCCGCAAGTCGGGCAAGTCCGCACTTGGCGCCGGTATCGCTCTCTACTCGCTGTTTTGCGGCGACGTTGGCGGCGAGGTCTACAGCTGCGCCGGAACCAGAGATCAGGCCCGCATCGTGTTCGGCACCGCCCGACGCATGATCGAACTTGACCCGGAATTGGCCGGAATGGCCAAGCTCTTTCGCGATGCCATTGAGATCCCCGACACTGGCTCGGTCTATCGGGTTCTGTCCCGTGAGGCCGGCACCTCGGAAGGTTTGAGCCCCACCGCCATCATCTTCGACGAGCTGCACGTTCAGCCAGACGATGAGATGTACAACGTGATGCAGCTCGGCTCCGCTGCGCGACGTGAACCGCTCAACATTGCGATCACCACCGCTGGCAGTCGAACCGACAGCCTCGGCCGTGACTCGATCTGCTACCGGCTGTACCAGCACGGCACGAAGGTTGCCTCCAAAGAGATTGTCGACCCATCGTTCTTCTTCGCCTGGTGGGAACCAAAGGCCGGAGCCGAAGCTGACCACACCGATCCCAAGGTGTGGGCTGAATCCAATCCTGGCTTCGGAGATCTCAACTCCCGAGAAGACTTTGAGTCAACTCTGGTGCGAACCCCTGAAGCCGAGTTCCGAACCAAACGCACCAACGTGTGGGTGGTCGGATCTCAGGCTGCGCTGCCGAACGGCGCGTGGAACCGTTGCGCCGAACCTGACCGTGTCGTTGACCCCGATGTGCCAGTGGTGCTGATGGGTGACGGCTCTTGGTCTGGTGACTCCACCGGAATCATCGCCATTTCCGTTGAGGACCGCCCACACATGTGGGTTGTTGGCCTCTGGGAAAAGACCGAAGAGTCATCGGACTGGCGTGTGCCAGTCGCCGAAGTTGAGCAGACACTGCGCGACTCGGCCCGATCGCTCGGCGTGATTGAGATCGGGATGGACCCGTACCGCTGGCAACGCTCCATGCAGGTGCTGTCCGACGAAGGCTTGCCGATGATCGAATACCCCATGGGCTCGGTCGATCGAATGGTCAAGGCGTGGAAGTTGTTCTACGACGCAGTCCTGGACAACACCTTCACTCACGATGGCGACCCACGCTTAGCCCGCCATGTTGAGTCCATGGTGCTCAAGTTGGACGCTCGAGGGGCACGCCCCACGAAAGAAACCAAGAACAGCACCCGCCACATTGATCTTGGCGTGTGCGCCGTGGCCGGCTTGGACCGTGCCGTATTCAATGCGAACGCCGCTCCCCCCTTGGATGTGGTGGCGCAGATCTTCTGACCCTCACCCTTGGAGGTGGCGATGCGCAAAGCACAGGTCATTTCCACTGTCATTGAAATTGTCGGGATGTGTGCTGTCGTCGCAGGAGCAGCGTGCATCTACTGGCCGGCCGCAGCGATCCTTGGAGGCTTGTGCCTCATGGTGATCGGCTATGCGCTCGGCGTTGATTCGGAGGCTTCGTGAGCATCCTGCGTGGCCTTACGGCCGAGCGACGTTCCAGCGGCGGCGACGTGTTGCTGTCACAGGCAGCGATCCCCCCTCCGGGCTTCTACTACCCAACCGACGCTGGCGAAACGGTCAACACTGACTCCGCCATGCGCATCGCTTCGGTTTGGGGTTGCGTCAACCTCCTCACCGACATCGTGGCACCACTGCCCTGGCACGCTTTCCGTCAGAACCCGGACGGCACCGAGTCAATGATCGCCGATCACCCCCTGCTGGTCTCGCCGTCCAACGAGCCGGCCCTGACCGCTGCCGACTGGCGCGGTCAAATGATGCGCTCACTGTTGCTTCGAGGCAACGCCTACGGGCTCATCAAGCAGGTCGGAGCGTTCGGCGAACCCACCCAGATCCAACTGATCCATCCCGACTATGTGTCGGTCGTTCGCCTCGGCCCGCTCGGCCCGTTCGAGTACCGGGTACTCGGCGAACGCAAGAAACTGTGGCAGGCAGGCGGCGACCTTCTACACATCCCCGCCTACACCGTGCCCGGCACCCCCGTTGGATTATCCCCGATTGACTACGCACGCCAGCAACTGGGCATCTCGCTCGGCGCTGAACGCTTCGGCGCCAAGTGGTTCGGTGACAACGCAACACCGTCTGCGGTGCTGTCCACCGATCAGCAGTTGACCGGCGAACAAGCCGACGCCATGAAGCAACGCTGGAACGAAGCCATGCACGGCAACCGTGGCGTCGCTGTGCTCGGCGCCGGCCTTGACTACGCCCCCGTCAGCGTCCCGGCAAATGAATCTCAGTTCCTTGAGACCATGAAGTTCACCGCCACCCAGATCGCCCGCATCTATGGCGTACCGCCCGAAATGATCGGCGCCGACTCCGGCTCATCCATGACTTACAGCAATGTGGAGTCACGGATGCTTCACCTGCTGGTGCTCGCTGGCCGGCCATGGATCGCACGCCTTGAGCACGCACTGTCGGCGCTGCTGCGCTCCACCGTCCAGGTGCGAGCCAACACCGACGAGCTGCTGCGCACCGATGCCCGCACTCGAGTCGACATTCAAACGGCGCGCCTGCGCATGGGTGTCCGCTCTGTTGACGAGATTCGTGCCGAGGACAATCTGCCGCCGCTGCCGAACAACGACGGCGCCCAGTACCTGTGGCCTCCGTATGCCTCCAAGATCGACTCAACCGAACCACTGGTTGTGCCGACCGCACCCGATCCGAACAATGGCTGAGTCGTTCAAACCGACCGAGTCCATGAAAACCGAAGCCCAGCGCGGCCTTGATTGGCGCAGCGAACACGGCCGAGGTGGCACCGAAGTCGGTATTGCACGCGCTCGAGACATCGTCAACGGCAAGAACCTTCCCCTGGACACGGTTCGCCGCATGCGATCGTTCTTCGCACGCCATGAGGTCGACAAAAAAGGCCAAGGCTTCAATCCCGGCGAAGACGGCTATCCCTCGAACGGTCGCATCGCTTGGGCGCTATGGGGTGGAGATGCCGGCCAAGGATGGGCCGAACGCATCGTCACCTCCGCCGATTCCGATCCAAACAGGAGCTCCGTGATGTCATCCGACTCACTCCCAGAGGTTGTGCTTGCACGCCTCAGCGACGAACAGCGCGCCAAGATCACCGACCAACGCACCACCCGCAAGGGCAAGGTGCCCGTCGAGGTGCGAGTGCTTGCCGCCTCGCCGACAATCACCGCACCGACCGAGGGCGAGTTCAAGCTGCGTGGCTACGCCACCGTCTACGACGTTCCCTACCCGATCGCTGGCGGTCCCGAGGCCGGCGGCTGGATGGAAACCGTTGCTCGAGGAGCAACTGCAAAGTCCATCAAGGACGGCGCCGATGTTCGGCTCCTGTACGACCACGGCGGCATCGCCCTTGCCCGCACGGCAAGCGGAACCATGCGCCTGGTCTCCGATGACATGGGGATGATGGTCGACGCCGACCTTGACCCCGAAAGCCCCTACGCCCAGTCGGTTCGTTCCGCTGTGCTTCGTGGTGATGTTGACCAGATGTCTTTCGCCTTCCGAGTCACCCGGCAGGAATGGAACGACGACTACACCGAACGACGAATCACCGAGGTCGCCTTGTACGACGCCTCGCTCGTCACCTACCCAGCAAGCGAGGCCACCGTGGCACAGATGAACGCCGCTCACCCGAACACCGAAGCGCGCGACCTTGACCCCGAGGCCGAAGCTGCTGAGGATTCAATCGTTGACCAGATCCGTCAGCTGCTCGCACAGCTGATCGCCGGCGAAGCCGCCGAGCTTGAGTCAGGCTCACCAGCCGCTCAGTCGCTTCGTGCGCTTGTCGGAGTGCTGTGCGCTCTTGACTGGTGGGAAGAAGTCGACGAATGCGAAGACGCCACTGGCGACTCCGAAGAGATGACCGAGATGTACCCGGCTATGGCCCGGTCCGTTTCGCTCGCTGACGCGCTGGCGGAGTTCGCCGCGATCAGCACCCCTGCCGCCTAGCGGCATCGCACTATCCCACGCCGCGCTTCGCGCCGCCGCTGACGCCGCCCAGTAGCTCTGGGCACCTCAGCGCGCACCCGATGACGCACCTGGGCTCCTAATCCGTCAACTGAAAGGAGACTCCCATGGAGTTTCTGGACAAGCTGCGCGCACAGCTCAAAGCGCGCCTTGACGAGCGATCTGCTGTTGCTTCGGAAATCGAAGCGCTACTGGCAGTCCCCGCCGCTGAGGAACGGTCCGAGCTCAACGAGCTTGAGGTCGTGGAGTTCTCCGAGAAGCGCTCACGCATCTCCGAGATCGACGAAGAGACCACCGAGCTCCGTGCTCGCATCCAAGAAATGGAGTCATTCGTGACTGCAGACAACGAAGCGCGTGCCGAGGCAGCGCAGATCAGCGTCCCCACCGACGCAACCGAGGCGCGCATCAGCGTCAAGTCCAACGAACTGACCTACCGCCAGGGCGGCGAAGCTTCCTACTTCAAGGATCTCGCTCTCGCTTCGGCTCCCGGTCGTTTCGACACCGAGGCCCGCAACCGTCTTCAGCGTCACGCTGACGAGATGGCCATCGAGTCCCGTACCAACATGAGCCGCACCGACGGTCAGGGCGGCGAGTTCGTTCCTCCGCTGTGGCTTCTCAACCAGTACATCAAGCTCGCTCGCGCCGGTCGTGTGACCGCCGATCTTGCTTCGAAGTACGAGCTGCCCGCCGGCACCGACTCGATCAACCTCCCGAAGATCTCGGGTGGAGCATCGGTCGCCGCTCAGGTCGACAACGCTGCTGCGTCGAACACCGACATGACCACCTCCACGGTCACTGCCCCGGTGAACACCTACGCCGGCCAGCAGGTTTTCGCCCTGCAATTGTTGGAACAGTCACCTATTAATTTCGATCAGGTGGTATTTGCCGATTTGATCGCCGCCCATGCGACGGCGATTGGTTCGGCTGTCATCGCCGGCGCCGGTAGCAGCGGAGCTCACGAAGGGATTTTGACCAACACAAGCGTCACGTCGGTCACCTACACCGCTACGACCCCCACCGCTGCCGGCGTTTACGCCGCCATTGCTCAGGGCATCTCGAACGTCGCCAAGAACCGGTACCTGCCGGCCGACGCCGTCGTGATGAACCCGTCGCTGTGGTACTGGCTGGTCAGCCAGGTTGACACCAACGGCCGTCCGTTCGTGGTGCCCACCGGTGGCGCTCCGTTCAACGCCGCTGGCGTCATGTCCGACACGCAGGCCGAGTCCCTTGTGGGAACCATCGCCGGCGTGCCGGTGTACCTCGACCCGAACATCGGCTCGACCTACAGCACCAACCAGACCCGAGTCATCGTGGGCCGCTTCAGCGACCTTGCGCTGTTCGAAGGTCCGGCCCGCAGCCGTGTCCTGTTCGAGACCGATGCGAACACGCTTCAGGTTCGTCTCCAGGTTTACAACTACTCGGCGTTCACCTCACGGCGCTACAGCACAGCGTTCTCGGTTTGCTCCGGCACCGGGTTCGTGGCCCCCACCGGTTACTGATCTGTTGATCAGTAGTTCGTAGTTCGTGGTGGTCGGTGGCGCTGAGGGTCGCCGCCGATCACCACACCCTCACCCTCACCCTCAAGGAGCTCTCATGGCCATCAAAGGTCGTGTCACCATCGCTTGGCTAGATCCCGGCATGGTCACCTCTGACTTCGCTGTGTCGATCGCTGATTTGTGTCGGCTTCGCACCAACAAGATCTCCGGGCGCATCGTTGTCCGCTCCGGCGGTGCGATCTGCCGTGGCCGCAACCAAACCGTCGACCAGTTCCTTGCCACCAAGGATGACTGGCTGCTGCTCATCGACTCCGACATGGTGTTCGACAACGCAGCGTTCGACATCATCTGCGACGCCGCCCACGTTGATCGTGCACCGGTCGTTGGTGGTCTGTGCTTCGGTCAATCCGGTGAAGTCGGTCCGTTCGCCGGGCTGGTCCCCACCGTGTTCGACGCTGACGGCAACGGTGGCTATCTGCCCCGCTGGGATTACCCCGCCGGCCAGCTCGTCAAATGTGACGCCACCGGCGCAGCGTTTCTCCTGGTGCACCGTTCGGTGCTTGAGAAGATCCGCACCGACGCCGGTCTTGGCCGCTGGTCATGGTTCGCCGAGCATCCCGCTGTCGGTGTTGACGGTTGGGTTGGCGAGGATCTGACGTTCTGCGAGCGCATCAAAGCCGCAGGCTTCCCGATCCACGTCCACACCGGTTGCCGCATCGGTCACGTCAAGGGCATCAACTACACCCTCACCGAGGACATGTACCGAATCCTGCGAGGTTCGATGCGATGAGCCTCACTCCTGACGGTGTCCGCTATTTTGCAGCTGCTTCGCAGCGTGTCGCCCGCCCGTTCCACCTGCGCTGGCTGCTGCCCCGTCTGCTGGGCGCTGACAGCCGCCGCTGGCAATACGTCACCCGCTTCTCAGTTCTCGCCATAGGCGCACTCACCGCCGTCTACGCCCACAGCGTGTGGATGGTCGCAGTGATCGCCCTGCCGGGCATCTGGTTCAACTGGCGTCACCCTGTGCTCGTTGACGCACCAGCCATGGCGCTCGCTCTCGCAGCTGCGGTCCTGTGGCCGATCTGTTGGCCGGCAGCGATCGCCTTGGTGCTGATTGCTGGTTGTGTTCGAGAGACCGCACCTGTGTGGTCTGCCGTGTACGCCTGGCAACCATGGCTGCTGATCGGGCTGGTCCCGGTCGCTGTTCGCTGGTTGATGCGCCAAGGCCACGACGTTCTTGATGCTGAGAACGCATGGATTATCGCCCACCCTGTTCAAGCCTCAAGGAAGTACCACCGAGGGTTGTGGGTTGACGCTGGCACGATGCTCACCCCCTGGGGTGGACTCGTTGCCGCTGTTGCGTTCCTTGACGCTCGCCTCGAGGTGGCACTGGCACTTGCCTACGGGCAGCTCGTCGCCGCCACCGACTCGGTGCGGCTCTACCAATGGGCAGCCCCTGTGCTCGCTCTGCGCTGCGTGGACGGTCTGCCCTCATGGGCGCTGCCACTTGTGGCGCTTTCGCTTCTCTTTAATCCGTGGAAAGGACAAGGGCTATGACCGTCTCAGTGACCAACGGCTACGCCACCACGGCTGATCTCGCCGGCTACATGACCGTCAACGCAGTGACCTACGGCGACGATCTTGCCCATGCCATCACCACGGCATCACGCCAGATTGACGCCTACTGCGCTCGCCGGTTCTGGGCTGATAGCACCGCCACCGCTCGGGTCTATTACTCGAAGGACACCCGAGTTGTTCTCATTGATGACGCCTGGTCAATCACCTCGGTGAAAGCCTCGAGCGCCGATGACGGCACATACGACAAGACCTACACCGTGTCCACCGATTACCAAGTGGAACCGCTGAACGGCACCGCTGATGGTCTTGATGGTCTGCCCACATGGCGACTTCGGTTCAACAAGCCGATCCTGCCGATGAACACGCAGACACCGACCATTCAGGTCACCGCCAAGTGGGGCTGGACTGCTGTGCCCGAAGCGATCCGCCAGTCGTGTTTGATCATGGCCGGCGAGATCTTCAAGCTTCGTGAAGCACCGTTTGGTGTTGCCGGTTTCAACGAGATGGGCGCCGTTCGTATCGGGCGCATGTCCCCGCAGGCTGTTGCTTTGCTGCGCCCGTATCGCAACGGTGACTCCATTCTCGGTATGGCCTGATGGCCACGATCGCCCAGCTGCGCGCTGGCCTCGTTGACCGACTCTCCACCATTCAAGGGTTGCAGGTGTACGGCGCCGAGCCCGGCTCGATCACACCACCAGCAGCGGTGGTGGTCACACCGTCAATCACCTATCACGCCAGCTTCAACAGCGATGGCGCTTTGAAGCAGTACAGCTTCCGCGTCATGGTCCTCGTCGCCCAGGGGCTACTTGACGAAGCGGCCCACAACCTTGACGAGTACGCCGATCCGACCGGTGTCCTGTCGGTGCGTGCCGCCATTGAAGATGACCCCACCCTCAATGGTTTCGCCGAGTCGCTGATCGTCACCGACTTCCGCCCGTTGAACGCCGAAGAGGTTGCCTCCTTGCAGTACTGGGGCGGCTCTTTCGATGTCACCGTTTACGCCCGCTAGGAGCACCAATGCCGGTTTTGAAAGATTGCAACATCTGGTTCGGTGGCTACGACCTCACGTCGGTCGCCAACGAGCTCTCCATTGAGACCATGTACGCCGATGTGGACGTGACCACGTTCGGCTCGGCCGGCGCTCACACTCGCATCGGGGGGCTGCAGGACTCCAACATCTCACTGATGACGTTCCTTGACACCTCCATCTCCGAGCCGGCGTTTTTCGGTGACCGTGGCGGTGTTGTAGAGCTCGTCACCGCTGTTGCGTTTCCGACTGGCGGCACTGTCACTGCCGGTGATCGTTGCTACGCCGCTCGTGCAATGCTGAAGTCAATCTCGGACCCGATGAAAGTCGGTGACGCCGCCAAGATCAACGCCACGCTTTCCGGAGCGCAAGCCGAAGGTGTGTTGCAGGGAACGGTGCTTGCCGCTAAGCAAACAGTCTCAACGGGAACTCCGACTAGCGCGCTTTTCAATCTTGGGCCAGTGGCCGCCGGTCAAAGCGTCTATTTCGGCGTGCACGTCTTTTCAATAACCGGTGACAGGTCGCCGACGTTCAATTGCCAGCGAAACCCAACAACACCCGGCACTGCTGGTGCTTACACCACGTCAGTAAGCCTCTCACGCAGCACGACCGGCGGTTCGTTTGGTTCGTCCGCCACCGTAACCACTGACGCCTACTGGCGCGTCGCTTGTGCCTTGGGAGGCACGACCGGCTCGGTCACATACGCCGCATTTGTCGCCATTCAGTAACCGCAGTATCCAATCCAACTGAAGCCGCCTGCGGGCGGTTTCTTCGCGTACCAAGGAGGCCATCATGGCCGTTTTTGTTCTGACCAGCCCGGTCATCACCGTCAACTCGGTGGACCTCAGCGACCACGTCACTTCGGTGACAATCGATGACAGCACCGCTGACATCGACACCACCAACTTCGGTTCCTCTGGTGCGCATACCCGCATCGGTGGGCTCAAAGATGGTGGCATCACCATTGAGTTCCAACAGGACTACGCCGCCGGCAAGGTTGACTCCACACTGTGGAGCGCTCGAGGCACGGTCATCACATGCACCGTGAAGGCCACCTCGGCTGCGACTTCAGCCACCAACCCGCTGTACTCCGGTTCGTACCTTGTGACCGCCACCGGCGCTGGAGTCAAGGGCAAGGTGGGGGACCTTTCAACGACAAGCGTTACATGGCCCCGCTCGGGCGACCTCACCCGCACCACCTCCTGATTCATGCCCGGCCTCTTCAAGCCTGGCGAAGTGCGTCACCTTGTCGACGGCTGCAAAAAAGCGGCTAACACCATGCCCGACGCGACCCGTGCAGCTGCCGGGTCCGTCGGCATGGAGGTCAAGACCGCCTGGCTTGGCGTTGCTGCCCGTCACGGTGCAAAGCTCGGCGCCAAGATCGGCCGGCGCAAGTGGAACGTCGGTTACGACGTCAAAGGTGGCACTGGTGCCACCACGCTGGTCTCGTATCGAGGCCCGATCCACTTGCTGTACATGCCGACCAAAGGGCACTTCATCGGCGCCAAGTTGCTTGGCACTCGCAGTTCGCTTCGCAAGAAATCGCAACGGCTCGGCATCGGCGCAGCGTTCTCGGATCGGTCCGCTTCCGGTGGTTTCAAAGCCAACCGTGGCGTGATTGGCAAGAAGCAGATCAAAGTCAATTACAACCAGTACGGCTCGGTGCGTCAGCAAGCAAAGACGGGGACGCTGCGCACTCGCAGCGGGGCTCATGCGCTCACCATCGGCGGCAACCTGCGCGCGTATGCCTTTCACCCTGGAACTCGAGGTGAGCAAAGCGCTTGGCCCGAGTCAAAAGCGGCAGCACAGCGGATCGCTCCTGCCGGTTATGGCCACGCAGTGCGTGGCGAGCTCGCTAAGTCCTTCGGCAAGCAGGCCGGCGGCGCATTGAAAGGAATACTGTGACTTCACCCTCAGGTCAGAACATCGCTAACCGGATCGCCGCAGGCGACTACGACGATCACCT
>Ga0209189_1003376_pt1 | contig 10741 bp, 8 predicted proteins | sample C_130820_EF_Meta_FD_187308 | JGI IMG/M metagenome (GOLD analysis project Ga0209189, IMG submission 187308) | Freshwater microbial communities from Lake Croche, Canada to study carbon cycling - C_130820_EF_MetaG (SPAdes) (version 3) | ecosystem: Environmental > Aquatic > Freshwater > Lake | place...
ACATGACCGGCCACGACCGTGCCGGCATACACAGGGAGTCCGATGGGACCGCCCACGAGGCCTTCGACGCCGCCGCCGATATATGTCCCGTACGCCGGGTAGAGGATCCTGTAGGACTCCTCCTCGAGGCTCCTGTCCTCGTGTCTGCCGGCGTAGGCCAGCACGTCGCCCGTCGCGATCGCCTCCGGCCAGAGGTCGGTGACGGGCAGGCCCGCCACGAGGGCGTACGTGCCCGGATAGGCGCGCCGGGTGAAGTCCTTGGCGTGACCGGCCTCGTGCAGCGCGATCGCCGGCACGTCGCTGAAGAGGTGCACCGTGGCCGTGTACGGATTGTAGTGGTCGCCGCCGAATAGCCGGCCCGGCAGGAGCGCCTCGACGGCGACCGAGACGACGCCGAAGGTGTAGCGGTAGGGCCACCCGACGGTCGTGTTCGTCCGCAGCCGCCGCCAGTCTTCGAGCGGCGCATATTGATTGATCCGCACCTTCACGTGGTCGAGCTCGTTGTCGTGCAGGTAGTCGTCGATCGCCTGCTCGGTCGCGGCGGAGACTTTGTGATTCTCGACGCGGCGGTCCCAAAGGATGATCTTCTCCGGGATGCCGAAGACCCACCCGATCCCGTCGACCACGGGGCGGGGCCTGCCGCGCTCGATGGGGCTGGGGGTCGTCGCCTCCACCAGCGCCGGGGCGACGTTGCGCCGGGCGAGCGGAATCTCCCGGGGCTCCAGCCGGGATCGCAGCGGGCGACAGGCCGTCGCCGTCAGGATGCCGGCCGACGCGACGAGCCAGATCACGATCCTGAGCATGTCGCCGCGTTCCGGAGATTCCTGGCGGGGTGCGCGCGGGCCTTCGGGGCGGACGAATAGCGCGCCTCGCCCGTCGGGTAAAGGCCGGTCGGCCGACCGGAGCCGCTCGCCGCCGCCGACGCCCCTCCCCCAGTCGCCGCAACCCGCCCCCCGCGGACCGGCCCGCCGGGTCAGTACTTGGGGAAGAAGTCCGGGGACGGGAAGCGCTGCTCGATGGATTCGTTGCCGTCGAGCAGAAACTCCTCCCGGGGCACGTTCACGAGCGGCCAGTCGCCGGATCGGACGCGGACGACCCGCCCGGGCCGGATGCCTTCGATGACGAGGTCCGTCTCGAACCGGATCCGGATCCCGCTGCTCCCCAGCGGAACGTCGCCCGACGGCCCCGTGACGTCGAGGATCGAGCCTTTCGACGCCATGTGCGCGGGGCCGTACGCGGCCCCCACGTGCTTGAGCGTGTTCTCCGCCGCGTTGATGTGCGCCGGCACGCCCTTCCTGAAGTCGGCGTACAGGTCGGGGTCCATCCCGCCGAAGAGGGTCGCCGTCACGGTCGCGCGGCCGAAGGATCCATACTCCACCGCGTCGATCCAGGCGGGCATCCACCGGGAGCGGATGAAGGCCTTGTGCACCTCGGCCTGATCCCGGGCGGAGTGCTGCATCGCCGCGTCGTCGAGCCAGATGTCCGCGACGTGGAAGCGGGTGAAAACCCCTTCGGGAGTCGGCCTCCAGGTGATGCCGAGCAGCACGGGCTCTCCGCCGAGGGTCTTCTTGCCTTCAGCGGGCCACGCGCCCTCGGCGATCAGGTGCTCGATTCGCAGCCGCTCCCGGCCGCGCCAGACGCGCGTGGCGGCATCGACGGTGAGCGTCTCCCGAACGGCCTTCTCGTCGCGGGCCGCCTTCGGCTCGCGGCGCGCGACGATCACCCCCGCATTCTTGCGGATCTCCACCTCCTCGAGCCGCCAGACCTTCTCCTCGCGGAGGCAGTGGCTGGGCTCGTCCTCCAGCAGGAGCACGTGGTTCTCCGCGGGGGCGGTGCCGGCCCCGCGGTTGTGGTTGCCGTCCTTCGTGCGGTTGTCGACCGGCAGCACCGGCACGGCGGAGATCCGCGGGTCGGGCGGAAGGAAAGCTCGCACGTGCAGCACGGTGCCCAGCGGGATGTCCCGCAGGTCCGCCGGTGCACCGTGGTGGCGGACGATGCCGTAGGGGAGCATGGCGAAGGGGTGCGGGTCGTTGCGGAAGAACATGCCCGTTCCCTGCACCCGGATGCTGCCGCGCCGGTTGGCGTGATCCACGAACACGAGCTCGCCCCGGTAGGCGTGCGCCTGCTCCACGGCCGGAAACCGGCCCGCCTCGGGGCGAAAGGGCTCCTCCTGCGCGCCGCCGGCGGCGTCCGCGGCCATGGCGCGGTCAGGCAGGCCCACACTGCCGGCGAAGGCGGCGAGAACCGCGACATGAAGAAGCCCGCGGCGGGTGGGGCGGCTCACAGTGTGATCGCCCCGTTGCTGTCGCCGAACGTGTCGGTCTCCACGCCCATCGTCCGGGCCATCAGGAGCAGGAGATTGCTCATGCGGGCGGCGGGGTTCACCGGTCGGCTGCAGATGGCGTAGTGCTCGCCGGGCTTGTCGAGCCGGTAGCCCGTGAAGTGGCCCTGGTTGAAGTCCCGGTGGCCGCCATGCGCGAGGCCGAGATCGGAGCCGCCGGCGAGCACGAGGGGCAGGTTCGCGTTGCCATGGCTATGGCCGTAGGACATGCCGCTCCCGAACAGCGCCATGGTCGAGCCGAGGAGCGGCCTGCCGTCGAGCCCCTTCGTCTCGGTGAGCCGCGTGAGGAAGTGGCCGAATTGCTCGATGGCGAAGGTGTCGTAGAGCGTGAGCTTCTCCATGTAGCCCGGATCGCCGCCATGGTGGCTGAGCTGGTGCCGCGACTCGGTGATGCCGATCTCGGGGATCGCGAAGGCGTCCCCCTCGCCGCCGAGACTGAAGGTGGCCACCCGCGTGACGTCCGTCTGGAAGGCCAGCAGAATCAGGTCGTACACGGTGCGGAAATAGTCGCCGGCCATCGTCGGGGCCACGTCGCGGTTGGTCCGCCGGCGATCCTCGGCGGAGACGGCGGGCAGCGGCGTGTCGAGCCAGGCGTCGGCCCGCCGCGTGCGGATCTCCGCCTCGCGGACGGAGGTGAGGTAGTGCTCGAGGCGGCCCTTGTCGGCGGCGCCCATCCTGCCCACGAGTTGCCGCACCTCCTCGAGGTTGGCGTCGAGCACGCTGCCCTTGCGCCGCAGGCTCCGCCGCTGCGCCGCCTTGCCCCCCTTCGGCTCCTCGAAGAGCGAGGCGAAGATCTCGCTCGTGCGACGCAGCGCCGGCAGCCGCACGCCGTCGGCTGTCCAGGCGAGCGACTCGCCCGTGAGGGCGATCTCGAGCGACGGGTAGCGGGTGTGCCGGGCCGTGATCTCGGCCATCTTCTGGTCCACGGAGATCGTGTTGCGGTCGGAGGGGCCCAGTCCGCCGCCGGTGAGCCAGGTCGAGATGCAGCCGTGGTGGTGGGCGAGGGCTCCCGGGTGGTGCAGGCCGCTGATCGGCGTGATCACGTCGCGGTGCCGCTCCAGCGGCTTGAGCGACCGCGAAAACGCGTAGTCCCTGCCCGGCGTCGTGATCTGGTAGTTGAGCGAGTGGACGCCGTTGGCGAGGTAGATGAAGGCGGCCCGCCGGGGCGTCGCGGTCGCCTGCTCGGCGGCCCGCAGCGGCACCATGCACTCGAGGAAGGGCAGCGCGATGGAGCTGCCCATGGCGCGGAGGGCGTGGCGGCGGTCGATCAGCCACGACTGCGAGAGATAGCGGGCCATGGGAGGTGCTCCGGTGCGGGATTGCTCGTGGGGAAGCCGCCGGCGGCGGCTCAGCGTTTGCGGAGAAGGTCGGAGAGGGCCACGGCGCGGACGATGTCGGCGACGCGGAAGTCGTGCCGCTTCGACTCCGCCACGATCGCGGCGACGTCGGCGCGATCGTCGACGGTGAGCACGCGGCGGAGCGCGTAGGTGCAGAGGTGCTCGATGAAGGCCCGCGCGACCTGCTCTCGGTCGTCGAGCAGGAGCCGCTTGAACTGGACCGGGTCGGCGAACGACCGGCCGTCGGGCAGCGTGCCCGACGCATCGATCGCGGGGTCGGCGCCGACGCCCTGCGGCACCTGCTCGTGGGTCCGCCAGCGCCCGACGGCGTCGTAATTGTCCCAGGCGAGCCCCAGCGGGTCGATCCTCGCGTGGCAGGCGGCGCAGTTGGCGTCGCTGCGGTGCGCCTCGATCTTCTGCCGGAGGGTGGCCTTGGGGCTCTCCGGCGGGCTCGGCTCGATCGCGCTCACGTTCGCCGGCGGTGGCGGCGGCGTCCTGCCGAGGATCGTCTCGCTCACCCACACGCCGCGGTGCACCGGACGATGCCGGGTGCCGTCGGAGGTGAGACCGAGCACCGCCCCCATCGTGAGCAGGCCGCCGCGGTGAGCCTCCGGCGCGAGCGACACCCGCTGGAAGCCGCTCGTCTTCGGCTCCGGCAGCCCGTAGAACTCGCAGAGCCGCGCGTTGGCGATCGTCCAGTCGGAATCGATGAAGCCGTCGACGGGAAGATTCCCGGCGACCAGCGCACGGAAAAACTCGACCGGCTCGGCCCGCATGCTCGTTTCGAGCCAGGCGTCGTAGGTCGGATAGAGCTTCTTGTCGGGGGGGAACATGCCGAGGCGATGGAGCTGCAGCCACTGCCGCGAAAAGTCGTCGATGAAGCGGTTCACCTTCGCGTCGGCGAGCAGCCGGCCCACTTCCCGGGCGAGCCCGTCGCCCGCCAGCCCGCCCGTCCCGGCCGCGGCGAGGAGGGCGTCGTCGGGCATGGAGCTCCAGAGGAAATACGACAGCCGCGAGGCGAGCTCCCAGTCGGTGAGCCGCTCGCGGCCGGCGGGGTCGCCCTCGACGAGGTAGATGAAATGCCTCGACGTGAGCACGCCCGCGAGCGCGGCCCGGAACGCCTCGGCCGTCGTCTCGCCCGCCTCCCGCTCGCGGGCGTGGGAGCCGAGAAACGCCGCCAGCTCCTCCGGCTCGACCGGCCGCCGCCAGGCCCGTGCGGCGAACCGCCGCAGGTGCTCCGCGACCGTCTCGGGGGAGGCGTCCTCGGGGGGCACGAGCCCGGCGCGGCGGGATGACTCGGCCGCCGTCTCGACGGGCCCCTCCCACTCGACCCAGTCGAGCAGCACGGTGGAAAAGAGGCCGTTGCCCTTGTTGTCGAACATCTGCGGGGCGCTCGGGTTCAGCAGCCGCGTGTCGCTGGAATGGGTGAAGATGTGGCCCGTCGAGTTCTGGAGGGCGTTGCGGTAGGCCGCGCCGTGCCGGCGGTCGACGACGTCGGTCACGGCGACGCAGAAGCTCAGCGACACCGGCATCTCGAGGAACACCTCGAACTCGTACACCTGCGGGCTGTCCTCCGGCGCGGTGACGTCGAACTCGACGAGGCCGTCCACCGTCTCCTCGCCGGTCGCCCTGCCGATGCTCAGGTGGGCGAGCTGCCCTCCCGGCGGACGGATCCCGCTGGCCTGGATGCGGAGCTTGTAGAGCCCGCTGTGTTCCGGTCCGGTCCGCCCGAACCAGTGGGGCGCGAGCGCGGGCTGGTTGCGTCCCGGAAAGAGCAGATACCGCACCGGCCGCTTGATGCCGAACCGCGCGAGCAGCTCCGCCCGCTTGCGGGCGTCGCCGGAGGCCAGTTCGTCGGCGGTCTTGCGGATCGTCCGCGCCGCGCCGGCGCCGGCCGCGGGGAAAGCCCGGTCGAGCACGATCCCGGCGGCGCGGACGTAGCGGTCGACGTGCGACGGCGAGAGGGAGAGCTCCGAACCGAGCCGCTCGTAGCCGTGCCAGAGCGTGTCGGCGTTCAGTTCACCCGGCTTGGTCGGGTCATACCGCACGCCGAGCAGGTCGTAGATCGTGTTCTCATATTCCCTGCGGCTCAGGCGGTAGAGCGTGACGGGCGGCCGCGCCGCCATCCGCGTCGCCCGGCCCTCCGCGAGCAGCCCGTGGAGATGCGTGACGAACGCCGCGATCTCCTGCTGGGTGGGGCGCGGTTCCTTCTCCGGGGGCATCTCCCCGGAGTTCACCCGCTCGACGACCTCCGCCCAATGGTGCGTGTCTGCGGCCGACGTGAAGTCCCGGGAAAGCCGGTCGAGGCGAAGCTCACCCTCCGCCCCCTTCGGGCCGTGGCAGCGAACGCAGTGCCGCTCGAGGAAGGACTCGAACGGCTCCGCCGCGCGGATGGCACCGGCCGATCCGAGACCTGCCGCGAGAGCGAGCACGACGACGATCGCGAGGCAGGGGCCCCCTCGACGCCTCTCACGACGCATCTCACGGTGCCTCTCACGGTCCGCCCGCGCCCCGATCACGTGACGGCGTGCCATGCGATGTCCTCGGGGGCCGGGCTGCGGATCCTCCCGCACGAGCGGTGCGTCGCCGGGCGTCAGGCCCAGACGGTCGCACCGCGGTTTCCTGCCACGGCGACGGCGCCGAGGCAGGCCGTCCGGTGGGAATCCAGGGACTCCCACCGGACGGTCGTGCGGGACAGATCATGCAGTGTTTTCGACCGATCCCCTGCCGTCAAGCACGGTTAAAACCGCGTTCCCGGCGGGGCGAACTTGGCCGTGTACACCCCGTTGGCTTCCTTGGCCTGCAGGTAGACGTAGGTGCTGTTGGGGAAGTTGTAATCCAGCAGGTCCCCTGCCGTTTTGTCGCTGTTGCCGACACCGAACTGTCCCGGCCCCTTCCTCAGCACGAACTGCGTGACCGCGTTCTGGGAGAGGAGGCGGGACCCACCCGACGTGGGGGTCAGCGGGCTGTTCGACGCGAGTACCCGCACGGTCGTCGAGCCGATGTTCTTGATCCGCACGTACTGGGTCTTCGAACCGCCGCCGCCGGCGAAGGCCGTGCTCGTCACACAGACCATGGCAGCCACCGCCATGGCGATCACGCAACGTCGATACATGAAATTGTCCTCACGAATACGAGGGAAGTCATTCAAGGCCACGCCCGCACGAACGCCGTGCGACCGATTTCGGGAAGTTTCCCGCCGTGTGTTTCCGGGGCGGATGAGATCCGCGGGGCCCTGATGCCGGGCGACCGAGGCGTGTCCGCCGGGGTCAACCCAGCCATCCCAAACCCGTTCCGCGCGTCACACACGACGCTCTGGCGACGGTCGAATCCCCTCCGTCGCGTCGAGGATTCCGTCGGCAGGCCGGGCAGTATGCGCAAACCTTGCCGGCGCGCCTACCAGCTTTCCAACAACCGCCGCCGTAGTTCGCGAACGTGAGCGGCAGCCGCGGCTCGAGAGGCTCGAGCGTGGGCGAAGTCCGGGATGCCTGGCGAGCCTTCGCGCCGACCCTCTGGCGACGCATCGTCACGACCGTCACGCGTGGGCCGGTCGACGGGCGGCGAGCTTGCCGCCGGGATGCTCGCTCGTGATCCCGTGCCCGAGCGTGGCGGTCCATTCGGCGAGCCTGCGGCCGAGCAGCCTGCACGCGGCCCTGCCGTGCTCGTCGGACGGCGCCTTCGCCGCCACGGCCCCGTAGTGCAGCGTCAGGTCGCGGGACGCGTAGTCCGTCACGCCGAACACCAGCAAGCCGAAGTTCATGAGCACGGTGAGGATGCTCTGGCAGGCGAGTTCCATGCCGCCCCCCCAGCCCCCCGCGGAGCTGAACGCGCAGCCGATCTTGCCGTCGATCTTCATCCAGTGCGGCCCCATCTCCTCGTCCCAGAACTGCTTCATCCTCCACGACAGCACGCCCATGTTGGTCGGGCTGCCCACCGCGAGACCGTCGGCCCAGAGGACGTCGTCCGGCGTGGCCCGCAGGTCGCCGGCTCCCCCGACCTTGCGGATGCGCACCTCGGTGTTCGTGATCTCGCGGGCACCCTCCGCGACGAGCGCGGCCATGTGCTCGACGTTGCCTGTTTGGGAGTCGTACAGCACCAGGATCTTGACGGGCGACGTGACAGCCAAGGTCGTCGGCTCCTCGGGGAATACGGAACACCAACGGAACGCGAGGGGCTCAGCTTACCCGGGCCCGATCCGCGCGGAGGAAAACGTGCCGGGAATGCCGGTCACCGTGAGCGCGGCATCGACACGGAGGGCGTCGTTGGCCGAGAGCGCGCCGGACGCCTGGAATTGACTGAACGCCGCCCGGTCCGGTGATGCTGCCGGTCGTCGTCATGGTTGGCATCACCCCCGACGCGGACGTGTCGAAGATGACCGACCAGAGGGTCACCAGCAGTCCGCGCGCCTATCAGCCCGTGGAAAAAATCCTCCGGGACTTTTTCCAGGAATGAAAACCTCCGGTTTTCACAGGAGCTGCGCTCCCGGGATCGCATCCCTGCGATCCAGCAGGCTGTTTATCCACAGCCTGCTATGAGAAGACCGCCGATGCGAGCCCCATTCGCGATGCGGGCTCGGGGAAGACGCGGCAGCCCGCCCTTGCACGAATAGACACAATCCGCTGGTCCGACCCAGACTGCCAGGTATTCAATCCAAATCTCCATGCCTCTCTGGCATTCGGGGCATCCGTCGGACATCCCCCAAGGAAGATCTCATGCCCATCAGACGTTGGATCGCCGTCGGATTCTCGTACGCACTCCTCGTCTTCCTCGCCGGGCCGATCCAGTCCGCCACGATCAGCGGGCTCTTCATCTTCGGAGACAGCCTGTCCGACCCGGGCAACAACGCCATATCTTTCGGATCGACCGCGTCCCCCCCGTACCACGTCACGCTCCAGGGCGAGATCACGTCGAACTCGTTCATCCCGGACTATCCCTACGCCACGTCGTATCAATACAGCAACAGCGACGTCTGGGCATATCAATTCGCCACGATGCTCGGGCTGCCGTCACAGGTCGCCGGGCCCGCGCTTGGCGGAGGCGTCGGCGGCAACTACGCGTTCGGCGGCGCGACGACCGGGCCGTTGAACAACGTCGGCATTCCGAGCCTGCTGACGCAGGCGGCGATCTTCGAGTCGTCGCTCGGAACAAACCCGGCGCCCGCCGGGGCGCTGTACGTGATCGCGGGCGGTGGCAACAACGCGAGGGCCGCGCTGACGGCCATCGCCGGCGGGGCGGATGCCGCAGCGACCATCGCCGCAACCTCCGTGCAGTTCGCGGCCGACGTCGGTGCGATCGTCGACAGCCTGCAGAGCAAGGGCGCCCACGACTTCGTCGTGTGGGACGTCGCGAATCTGGGACTCACGCCGGCGATCAGCGTGAGCGGGCCGGTCCCCTCGGCGCTGGCCACCTTGCTCAGCCAATCGATGAACGCGGCGCTCGCGCAGCGCCTCGCCAGCGAGACCAACGTCCACACGTTCGACCTCTTCGCGCTCCTGACGGCGGTGAACGCGGATCCGGCCGCCTACGGGCTCACCAACGTCACGGATGCCGTGGGCGCCGTCCCGGGGGCGGATCTTTCGAAGTATCTCTGCTGGGACGGCATCCACCCGACCGCCGCCGGGCACGCCATCCTCGCCAGCTCGATGTACACGCTCGTCACCAGCGTGCCGGAGATCGACCCGACCGGCTGTGGCAGCGTCGTGGCAATGGTCGTGGGATGTGTGGGCCTCCTCGAGCGGCGCCGCGCGAGGGCGAGCGTCGCCTGACGCCGCCCCGACTCATACTGCACCCCCACAGTCGTCGGCCATCTTGATCAAGAGAGCGGCTCGGGATCGCACCTTCCTCCGGTGAAGCGCAGAGACAGCTGCGGGATGTCGGTGTCGGCCGAGAACTACGCCGCCAGCGACACCACCGCTCCCGCCGCGACACCGATCGCCATCGCGAACAGAAACCGGCTCCGTGGACGCGCGAACCCGCCCCACGCCCAGCCGGCGAGCCCAGCGCCGGCACCGCAGGCGAGCGCAGCGATCGATTCGGCCTGCGAGACATGTTCCGGTGGCAGTCCCGAGACGAGCCATAGCGCGCCCATGCCCACCATCACGAACGCAGGCACGGCGATGATCGCCACGCCCGCCGCCCGTCGACGGAGGCTCCCGGGGATCGGGGAGGGCGTCCACCGGATTCCGGCCCCGAGGCTGGCCGCGACGGCAGACGCGAGCACGACTGCCGGGACGTTCTTCGCCAGAAGCCGCTCGATCGGCAGTCCGGTCGCCGACAGGCTCCAGAGCGACAGCGCCGCCACCACCGGCATGACCCAGGCCGTGGCGATCCGGGCCGTGCGTGGAATCTCGAACGCCGCCGCAAGCCACACGAGGCCGAGGGCGACCGTGCCGTCGAGCACCCAGGCGTAGGGGGGCGTGCCCGCCCGGTCGCCGACCCAGTCGAGCAGCGGCCGCACGAACGACCGCACCGGATCGTCCTCCGGCACCCCGACGAAGAAGCCGGCGAAGACCCGCAGCCCGAACGCCACGAACGGGATCAGCCCCGACACGAGTTCCGCCCGCCCGCGAAGCCGGGGCAGCGGCACGATCCAGACGGCCGTCCAGACGACCGTGAACAGGAGCAGCCGCGTCGCCTCCGGTGTCGACGTCACTCGCGGTCTCCCCTCTCCCCGTCGGGCATCGCTTCGGTGTCGCCGGCCAGGCGATCACGACGCATCTTATGCCTGCGCACGGCCGCACGGTCGCCGCCGGCGCCGGTCTTCAGGCGGATCGGATCCTCGGCGAACGGCGTCTCCGTCCGGCAGATCGCCCCGGTCGCGCCGGCTCTCAGGCCTGCCCGGGCGGCGGCCGTCGAAGGCGACTCTGCGGCCTCGGCCGACCGGATTGGCGAAGGCTTGAGAAGCTTTCCATCGACGGCAGCCCGGCAATGAATCCGCTCTAGCTTCGACTTTTGCAGTTTTTGTCGGTATCAGAAGGCGCCCGCCGCATAGGTCGGGGATGCCCACGCCCCGTCGCCGGACGTTCACTCCGGCCCTCCGGGCCTCCGCTCTCTCGGAGATGGC
>Ga0209189_1003377_pt1 | contig 10741 bp, 10 predicted proteins | sample C_130820_EF_Meta_FD_187308 | JGI IMG/M metagenome (GOLD analysis project Ga0209189, IMG submission 187308) | Freshwater microbial communities from Lake Croche, Canada to study carbon cycling - C_130820_EF_MetaG (SPAdes) (version 3) | ecosystem: Environmental > Aquatic > Freshwater > Lake...
CAAGGTACTGTGATTCGAGTACCTATGCCTGCATTAACTGAAGAGCGTCGCCGTGATTTAACTAAGGTTGTCAAAAACGAAGGTGAAGATACGAAAATTGCTGTACGAAATTTACGTCGTGATGCCAATGAGCATTTAAAGCGCCTCACCAAAGATAAAGAAATTTCTGAGGACGATGAGCGTCGTGCAACCGATGATATTCAGAAGATGACTGACCGTGCGGTGATTGATATCGACAAGATCGTTTCTGAAAAAGAAAAAGAGATCATGACGGTTTAATCGTCAGATCCATTCTTATTATTCGACTTATGACTCAGCACACTAGCTCAACTTTAGTTATCCCAGAGGTTAGCGCTATTCCTCGTCATGTCGCCATCATCATGGACGGCAACGGGCGCTGGGCTGGTAAGCGTTTCATGCCACGGGTAGCAGGACACTCAGAGGGTTTGGGTACTGTTCGTAAGATTGTTCAAGAGTGTCGCCAGCTAGGTGTGGAATATCTCACTTTGTTTGCATTCAGCTCTGAAAATTGGCGCCGCCCTCCCGAAGAAGTCAGCTTTTTAATGAAGCTATTCCTGAAATCCTTGAAGGGTGAGGTCTCTCGTTTAGCTGAAAACGATATCCGTCTTCGCCTCATTGGGGATTTAAGCCGCTTTGATTCTGGGATTCAGGAGATGGTCCAGTTCTCCGAAGAAAAAACAGCGGCTTGCAAAGGGCTTACGCTCACCATTGCTGCTAACTATGGTGGACGTTGGGATATCTTGCAGGCGATGCGCCAAGCTTTGGCTGCCAACCCAAGCCTGAAACCAGACCAAGTGTCTGAAGAATTATTACAACCCTATCTTTCTATGGCTTATGCGCCAGAACCAGATTTGTTTATTCGAACTGGTGGCGAGCAGCGCGTCAGTAACTTCCTGCTATGGCAACTGGCCTATACCGAGTTGTATTTCACGGATACCCTCTGGCCTGATTTTGATGAAGTTCAGTTACATAAAGCTTTTGATTGGTTTAGTCAGCGCGAGCGTCGCTTTGGGCGGACTAGCGCTCAATTAGCATCTGAGTCATTGATTGACGCAGTCTAAAACTCCCCTTATTTCCCCATGCTAAAAACCCGAATCATTACTGCCACAATCCTGATGGCAGTGCTATTACCCATCTTATTTTTCTTGCCACCAATTTACTTGGGCATATTTTTCCTGATTGCCCTAGTTGTTGCCGCTTGGGAATGGAGTCGTATGATTGCTCCAGAAGCGAAAAAGGCAGCATGGCTCTACGCTGTTTTTTGTCTAGTGATCATTTCATTGTTACTGGGCATGCAAGCAATCACATGGCAGTTTTCTTTGCTCATGATGGCGGTTTTATTTTGGTTCTTTTTGGCGCCATTCATCTTAGCCAAAGGAATGGACCTCTCACTTCAAAAATTCAAACCTTTCTACAGTATTGTCGGCTTGATCATTCTGCCGGCAACTTGGTTTGCATTAGTCTTCTTGCGTGAATTAGGCTTAGTATTTTTATTAACAACGATGGCCTTGGTTTGGGTTGCTGATATCGGCGCCTATTTTGTTGGTAAAGCTTTTGGTAAACACAAACTGGCTTTGAACATCAGCCCAGGAAAATCAATTGAGGGCGCGCTGGGTGGTTTACTGCTTTGCTATCTCTATGCATTTTTATGCGTCACGTATTTACCGTTAGGCGATACTTTATTTGGTGCTTGGGCTATTCAATTTGGTTGGGTGCCAATGTTCCTGATGGTGACAGTATTAACCGCGTTCAGCATCTTTGGGGATTTATTTGAGTCTCAGTTAAAGCGTTTGGCTGGCGTCAAAGATAGCAGTCATTTACTGCCAGGCCATGGTGGTGTTCTAGATCGTGTTGATGCACTCATTCCAACAATGCCGATTGCCGCATTACTGGCAGGGTGGATTTAATGATTCTTAAGCAGCTTGCCATCTTGGGATCTACTGGATCGATTGGTGTTAACACCCTAGATGTCATCCGTGCCCATCCTGATCGCTTTAAGGTAGTCGCTCTGACAGCCGCAAAACAAATTGAGCGTTTAGCCGAGCAATGTATCGAGTTCAAACCTGCTATTGCAGCGGTGGCTGATGCGAATGGCGCTGCTCAACTTAGCCAACTGTTGCAAGAAAAAAAGATTCCTACTCACGTTCTCTATGGACCAGAGGCTTTGGTCAGTGCAGTAACTGAATCTGGGTGCGATACGGTGATGGCAGCGATTGTGGGAGCTGCCGGCCTAGTCCCAACTTTAGCAGCTGCAAACGCAGGCAAGAGAGTATTGCTCGCCAATAAAGAAGCTCTAGTGATGTCGGGTAATTTATTTATGCAGGCAATGAAAGCGGGCGGTGGCGAATTGCTACCCATTGATAGCGAGCACAATGCGATTTTTCAATGCTTACCGGATCGCTTTACAACAAACCCATCCGTCCATTTAGGTGTTGAAGAGCTCTGGTTAACCGCTTCTGGTGGACCGTTTAGGGATAGACCTATTGCAGACTTGGCGAGTATTACTCCTGATCAAGCCTGCGCCCATCCGAATTGGGTGATGGGTCGAAAGATTTCGGTGGACTCTGCGACGATGATGAATAAAGGTCTTGAGGTCATTGAGGCTTTTTGGTTATTTGGTTTGCCACTAGAAAAAATTAAAGTTTTGATTCATCCGCAGAGCGTAGTGCACTCGATGGTGCGTTATCGCGATGGTTCAGTTTTAGCGCAAATGGGTCAACCGGATATGCGCACGCCGATTGCCTATGGACTGGCTTGGCCTGAACGGATTGCTGCTGGTGTTGCTCCTTTAAATCTGACGCAGTTGAGCAGCCTCAGTTTTACAGAGCCTAATTTTGCTCAATTTCCTTGCTTAAGCTTGGCCTTTGCAGCAGCAAAAGCAGGGGGAACTTCACCTGCCGTTCTCAATGCTGCCAATGAAGTTGCCGTTGCAGCTTTCTTAGGAGATGGGTTACCTTACTTAAGCATTCCGAAGGTAGTGGAACACTGTTTAAATGCGCTGCCATCGGCTCCTGCGGATTCTTTAGAAGCAATCCTTGGCGCTGATGCTCAGGCTCGTCAAGCTGCCAATCAATTCATTCGCAACATTCAGAAATAGATTGGTCTTTTGATGCAGGCCTTAATCACACTTGCTGCATTCTTAGTCACGCTTGGTGTGTTGGTGAGCTTCCATGAGTATGGCCATTTTCTAGCGGCTCGTTTGTGTGGAGTCAAAGTACTTCGCTTTGCCCTAGGATTTGGTAAGCCGCTATTCACTTATCACGCTAGTAACGGCACTGAGTGGGTTCTTGCTTCTATTCCTTTGGGTGGTTATGTCAAATTACTGGACGGCCGTGATCGTGAGCAAATCATTTCAGCGCAAGAGCGCTCTCAATCCTTCGATGTAAAGCCTCTGTGGCAACGCTCCACAATCGTGGCGGCAGGCCCCTTCGCTAATTTCCTATTGGCAGTTATTTTGTTCTCCGTGATTTATGTTTCGGGTGTGCCCCAGCTTCCCGCTCGACTACAAGCTCCGCCCGAGCAATCGATTGCTGCAAAACTGGGGGTAAAGGCAGGTGATCAGGTTATTGGTTGGCAATCCCTTTCATCTGATTACAACGGCGCCCCCATTCTTGAAGAATTTGACTCAGTCCCCAGTTGGAATGCATTGCGTTGGCTTCTCTTGGATGCCATTACCGGAGAGCAAGGTTTTGCCCTAGAGATCCGGGATATTGCTGGCACCCGTCAGGTCAAATCCTTTAGGCAGGGTGATTTACCGCCGATTGCACCCGAATCCGATCCATTTCAGGCGCTAGGCTTGTTTCCCCAAGTGAGTCCACCCTCGGAGTGGATAGAGCTCAAGTTAGGGCCGATAGATGCCATCGGTTTTGCATATCAGCGGGTTTGTCTGATAACCAAGGTCTCCGTAAGGCTAATGTTGGGTTTATTTACGGGTAAAACGACCTTAAAGCAGCTCGGTGGGCCCTTAAGTATTGCGGATATGGCTGGTAAGTCTGCTCAGGTTGGCTGGCAGCCATTTGTAGCCTTTTTAGCCCTCATGAGTATCAGTATTGGACTCTTGAATTTAGTGCCTTTACCAATGCTCGACGGGGGTCAGCTCCTGTATGATGCATGGGAGTTGGTTGCTGGTAAGCGAATATCTTTATCACTGCAGGAAAAGCTCCAAAAAGTGGGTTTTTTGCTTCTGATATCTCTTTCCTTGCTAGCCTTGTTTAACGATTTGCAACGCTACCTTTCATCTTGAATTTTCTGATTCCACCTATTCGCTCTGTGACTCGATTTCTTGCTCAGTTGGTCCTGGTTATTGCTGCCAGTGTTTGTGTAAATGCACAGGCTGCCGACTCCTTTGTAATCAAAGATATTCGAATCGAGGGATTGCAACGAGTGGAGCCAGGAACTGTGTTTAGTTATTTGCCTGTTCAAGTGGGCGACACCTTTACAGATGAGAAGAGTGCTGAAGCTATTAAGGCTTTGTACAGCACTGGCTTTTTCCGAGATGTACAGATTCAGGCTCAGGGCAATGTTTTGATTGTGATTGTTGAAGAGCGTCCCACTATCTCCCGAATTGAATTTACTGGGATGAAAGAGTTTGATCAAGAAATTGTCCGTAAATCCTTAAAGGCCGTAGGTGTGGCTGAAGCCCGCTTCTATGACAAAGCGCTGATCGATAAAGCCGAGCAAGAGCTCAAGCGTCAGTATGTTGGTAAGGGCATGTATGCCGCTGAGGTGGTTGCAACTGTTACCCCAGTAGAGCGCAATCAAGTGGCGATTTACTTCAATATTGATGAAGGCCCTGTAGCCAAGATCCAAGAGATTAATTTCATTGGCAATAAAGTCTTTAGCGAGAGCACTCTCAAAAGCGAGATGCAACTAAAGACGGGAGGATGGCTTTCTTGGTACAGCAAAGATAATTTGTACTCTAAGCAAAAGCTCACTGCTGACTTAGAGAACATTCGCTCTTACTATCTCAATCGTGGTTATCTCGAGTTTGTCATCGAATCCACTCAGGTTTCTATTACTCCGGATAAAAAAGGTATCTTTCTTACGGTGAGTATTCGTGAGGGTAATAAGTTCACAGTCAAGAATGTGCGTTTAGCTGGGGATTTATTAGGCAAAGAGGCTGAGTTAATTCAGTTGGTAAGCCTTAAGGCAGGCGACACCTTTTCGTCGGCTAAGTTAACTGAGAGCACCAAGGCAATTGCTGAAATTCTGGGTTCGTATGGCTATGCGTTTGCAACCATCAACCCGCAGCCGGATATTCGTCGCGAATTAAGTGAGGTAGATTTGACCTTAGTGGTCGATCCAGGTCGACGTGTTTATGTTCGTCAAGTGAACGTTACCGGTAATGCCAAGACAAGAGACATGGTGATTCGTCGTGAGGTACGCCAGTTTGAAAGTGCTTGGTTCGATAGTGAAAAGATTGATCTCTCCAAGAAGCGTTTAGGTCGTTTGGGCTACTTCACGGAGACTGATATTTCTACTCAGGACGTTCCTGGGTCACCAGATCAAGTCGATGTGAATGTAAAAGTAACTGAGAAGCCAACTGGTGCAGTCACCATTGGTGCGGGCTTCTCCTCAACTGAAAAATTGATCCTCTCTGCCGGTATTAATCAAGAGAATGCATTTGGTACAGGTACTGCAGTAGGTTTGAATATGTCTTTGGGTAAGATCAACCAAAGTTTAGCTCTGTCAAACTACGACCCGTATTTCACTGAGGATGGTATTAGTCGTTATACCGATCTGTACTACAGATCATCCAAGCCTTTGTATTATGTTGGCGATCCTAATTATCAAATTAAGTCTGTTGGTAGCAATATTAAGTTCGGTGTCCCATACACAGAAGTTGACAGAGTATTCTTTGGAACGGGTATAGAGGCATTTCAGATTCAAACTACGGTGAATACTCCTATTCCTTATTTAAATTATGCTCAGAGTTATGGCATAGCTTCACCTGGATATCCTGCCACATTAACTACCTATAACGTACCGGTTACAGTGGGCTGGTCTCGCGATGGTCGTGATAGCGCTTTAATTCCATCTACTGGTTCATTGCAGCAATTAAGTGCCGAGGTGGGAACCCCTGTTGGAAATATGACTTTCTACCGTATATTCGGCCAGTACCAGAAATACCATTCTTTCTCAAAAGGCAATATTTTGTCCTACAACGGGGAGTTAGGTTACGGCGAAGCTTATGGTAAAAATCCGTTTCCGATTACTAAAAACTATTATGTCGGCGGTATCGGATCGGTTCGTGGCTATGCTCCTGGCTCACTTGGGCCGACTTATTACAACTCCTACATCGGTCGCTATCAGCCCACCGGCGGACAGTCAAAAATCGTCAATAATGTGGAATACACCGTGCCGGTTCCTGGCTCAGGAGTGGATAAAACCCTGCGAGTATTTGGTTTCGTAGACGGTGGTAATGTTTATAACGAGAATATCAATCTGGTCTTGCGATATTCTTATGGCTTGGGTTTATCATGGATATCACCATTGGGCCCGCTCAAGTTTAGTTACGGTATTCCGATCAAATCATTACCGACGGATAACATCCAACGTTTGCAGTTCCAAGTGGGTACAGCGTTTTAATTGTTTAAGGAAAGTTTTATGAAGCTCCATCAATCTTCCAAATGGATTCAGTACGGCTTAATTGCTGTTTCATCATTTATTGCTATGCCATCGGCATTTGCTCAGGATGCTGGAACTCGAGTTGGAGCTGTGAACGTTGAAAAAGTATTCAATGAATCTAATATGGCTAAAGCTAGTCAAACTAAGTTGCAGAATGAGTTTACAAAACGCCAAAACGAAATTCGTGACAGCGCCCAAAAAATCAAATCTGCTGCAGAAAAGTTAGATCGTGATTCAGCAGTCATGTCTGAAGCTGAGCGTGCACGTCGTCAACGCGAGTTAGCCGATCAGGATCGTGAATTGCAGCGTAAACAGCGTGAGTACACCGAGGATCTCAATCAGCGTAACTTTGAAGAGCGTGCCAAGATTGCTGAAAAAGCCAATCAAGCCCTCAAACAAATTGCTGAACAAAGAAAAATTGATGTCATTATTCAAGATCCAGCCTATGCCAATCCCAAGGTTGACGTTACTGATGATGTCATCAAGGCTTTGAATAGTCTTAAGTAAGTTTTATGCCCACCGCCATCGAGCTGGCCGAACAGTTTCAAGTAAGCTTGGTGGGGGATGGCTCCCTCTCGCTTCAGGGCCTCGCTCCTCTCGAGCGAGCGCAATCAAGTCAAATCTCCTTTCTTTCTAATCCGCTGTATCGCCAACAGGCAAGTGATAGTGCTGCAGGTGGCTTGATTGTCAGTCAGGCGGATTTAGATTTTCTCCAAGCGAACCCAGGAAGTAACAAGGCAGGACGCGTGTTTTTTGTTTCTAAAAACTCTTACGCTACTTTTGCCAGAATGGCTCAGCACTTTGCTAAGGCTGCTGCACCTATTTATGAGCATGGAGTGCATGCTAGTGCCGCCATTGATCCTAGCGTCAGTATTCCAGCAACATGCCATATCGGACCGTTTGTGCAAATCGGTTCTGGCGTTATATTAGGTGAGCGGGTTGTCTTGCTGGGAAACACTTCTGTCGCCAGAAATTCCACTATCGGTAGCGATACTCTGATTTATCCCAATGTATCTATTTATTCAGAAACTAAGCTTGGTGAGCGCTGCATTATTCATAGCGGAGCGGTCATTGGTGCGGATGGTTTTGGTTTTGCCCCTGACTTTTCGGCTACCGGTGCTGAGTGGATCAAGATACCGCAAACGGGTGCTGTTGTAATCGGTAATGATGTCGAGGTGGGCGCGTCAAGCACAATCGATCGTGGCGCTATGAGTGACACTATCATCGGTAACGGCACTAAGATCGATAATCAAGTTCAAATTGCTCACAACGTTGTAGTAGGCAATTGTTGTGTGATTGCTGGTTGTGCTGCCATTTCGGGAAGTACTAAGATTGGCAACTTTTGTATTATTGGTGGCGCAGCCAATTTTGCCGGTCACCTGACGATTGCAGATAGAACAACCGTGTCCGGTAATACCTCAATTATTCGTTCAATTACTGAGCCAGGGCAGCATTACACGGGTGTTTACCCTTCAATGCTCCACAGCGCTTGGGAGAAAAATGCGGCAATTCTGCGGGGTCTCGATAAAATCCGTCAACGCCTACGATTATTAGATAAAACTAAATAGCCATATCTCCCCATTACAAAAAATCTAAAAACTTTATTCAGCAGGTAATTACATGAGCAAACCCATCGCCATCGACATCAATCAAATTTTGAAGTTGCTGCCACATCGCTATCCATTTCTGTTAGTTGATCGCGTATTGGAGATTGAGCCTCGTCAAAGCATTACTGCGCTGAAGAACGTCACCATGAACGAACCCTTCTTTCAGGGTCACTTCCCCGATTTTCCGGTCATGCCGGGGGTGTTAATTATTGAGGCGCTTGCCCAAACAGCAGCACTTCTGACCTTTTCTGAAGTGCGTGAAGAAAATGCGGTTTATTACTTCGCCGGTATTGATGGTGCTCGTTTTAAGAAGCCGGTATTACCTGGCGATCAACTGATCATGACGGCTAAGTTAGAGCGTGAACGTGCTGGTATCTATAAGTTCCAAGTGCAAGCGACCGTGGATGGTGAGTTAGCCGCCGAAGCGAATATCACTTGTGCCGTTCGTACGAAAGGTGCGTAATGACTCGGATTCATGCAACTGCTGTAGTTGATAGTAAGGCGGAGATTGCCAGCGATGTAGAGATTGGTCCGTACTCCGTAATTGGACCAAACGTCAAAATTGGTGCTGCTTGCAAGATTGGTTCTCACGCTGTGATCGAGGGTTACACCACGATCGGCAAAGAAAACAACTTTGCCCACTTCGCCGCTATTGGTGGCGCTCCCCAGGATATGAAATACCGCGGCGAACCTACCGAGTTGATTATTGGCGATCGCAACACCATTCGTGAGTTCACGACCATTCATACGGGTACATCGCAGGATGAGGGCATCACCAGAATCGGTGATGACAACTGGATCATGGCTTATGTACACATTGCACATGACTGCCAAATCGGTAATCACACGATTTTTTCGAGTAACGCACAAATCGCTGGTCATGTAAAAGTAAGTGACTGGGCGATCATGGGTGGCATGTCTGGAGTCCATCAATTTGTCCGCATCGGTCAACATGCGATGTTAGGTGGCGCCTCTGCATTAGTGCAAGATATTCCGCCATTTGTGATTGCAGCTGGAGATAAAGCTTCCCCTCATGGCATTAATGTGGAAGGTCTGAAGCGTCGTGGTTTCTCAAGCGAAACGATTTCTGCTTTGCGGCAGGCGTATAAGGTTCTCTATAAAGATGGCCTCAGCTTTGAGGAAGCTAAAGTGGAGATTCAGAAGATGGTGCTTGCTAGTGCATCTGATGCCCAAACTGCAGAAAAGCTAACCGAGTTCCATGACTTTATTGCCGCCTCTACGCGCGGCATTATTCGATAGAGCAAATCTAGTGTCTAAACTTGCTTGTGTTGCCGGAGAGCCTTCGGGTGACTTGCTGGCAGCGCCAGTATTGAGTGCACTAAAGCAGATCCCCGACACCTCTGATCTAGAGGTTTATGGTGTCGGTGGTCCTCGTATGCAGGCCGAGGGCCTGCGCTCAGATTGGCCAATGGAGACATTGAGTGTTCGTGGTTACGTAGAGGCAATTAAACAGTTACCCGCTATTCTGAAATTGCGTAAAGAGTTGATTGCCAATCTCACGGGCGAAGGTCGCCCCGATGTATATCTAGGGATTGATGCACCAGATTTTAATTTAGGCGTTGAGTTGGCTTTGCGCAAAGCAGGTATTCCGACGCTGCATTTTGTGTCGCCATCTATTTGGGCTTGGAGAGCAGGGCGCATCAAAAAAATCAAGCAAGCAGTTGAACGTATGCTCTGTATCTTCCCGTTTGAGGCGGAGATCTATGAGCGTGCTGGTATTAGTGCAACTTATGTCGGACATCCGCTTGCCAGTGAAATACCTCTTGAGCCCAATTCAGCAAGCGCTAAGCAAAGAATAGAGGAAATCCTAAGCCTGCCAGCCAATACATTAGATGGAATTGTGGTTTCCGTTTTGCCTGGTAGCCGCGGTTCTGAGATCGAACTAATTGCACCAGTCTTTTTTGAGACCATGGCTGAGCTTGTAAAGCGGATGCCAGGACAGCTTCTGCATTTTATAATCCCGGTAGCAACGCCGCGCCTGCGTGAACCCCTTGAGCTTTTACTTAAAAGTACAGTAGCAATCAATCCTGATCTAAAAATTGATCTGATTGATGGCGAGGCTGATGCAGTACTTGAAGCAGCTGATGTTGTGCTGATTGCCAGTGGCACTGCAACATTGCAGGCTGCGCTCTGGAAAAAGCCCATGGTGATTTCGTATAAGGTACCTTGGTTGACTGCGCAGATCATGAAACGACAGGGCTATCTGCCGTATGTTGGTTTACCGAATATTCTCTGCGGTGAGTTTGTTGTTCCTGAGCTTCTACAAGATGAAGCTACCCCGAATAAGTTGGCCGATGCTTTGCTAGCCTGGTTAAACAGCCCTAGTAAAGTCACTCAATTAAAAACCCGCTTTACAGAAATGCATGAGACATTACGTAGGCCAACTGGTTTATTGGTTGCGCAGGCCGTAGCGCAAACTATTACTGCTACAAAAAATCGGGTTACTGTGTGAGTCTGATTTGGGT
>Ga0209189_1003380_pt1 | contig 10735 bp, 6 predicted proteins | sample C_130820_EF_Meta_FD_187308 | JGI IMG/M metagenome (GOLD analysis project Ga0209189, IMG submission 187308) | Freshwater microbial communities from Lake Croche, Canada to study carbon cycling - C_130820_EF_MetaG (SPAdes) (version 3) | ecosystem: Environmental > Aquatic > Freshwater > Lake | place...
CGGGGCCATCATGCCCCATCAGGACAACGTCCTCACGTAGATCCATGGCATAGTACTCGGTGAAGGATCCCCCCGCGCCAAAACTATCCATGATCTTCATCGCTTGCGCGTTCTTGACCTCATACTCGCCCGCCACAGGGATCCCTCGAGCCGTAAGCAAAGAGTTGCCCAAAATAACGGAACTCATCACATCCTCATGCTCTCCCTGCCCTGTACCCATGTGATAGTAAGCAAGGGAACCGAGTTCTTTCTGCGCAACCAACCGATCCAGAGCAACCGAAGTACGGGCCGCGCGCTTCAACTCTTCATGCGAACAGTCAGGTTGTATCTCAAACGCACGCTTGAATTCAGCCAGCTTCCCGGCGATCTGCTTGGTGCTCAGGCCCCGCCGTAGGGCGGCCAACTCCTCAACCTCGAGAATCTCAATATGACCCCCAAAACAGCCAAGCTGGCGGGTCGTATCTGTGTAGATATCCAACATGCCATTGTAATAATGCCCTAGCAGCCCCAAACGATTGTGGGCCATAATATGGGCAACACGAGACGCCTCGATCCATTCATGAATTTCTTCCCACGCAGGATCCTTCGCTTCCAATGTGCCCGTCACCTGATGAAAGGGAATCCGGGCCCGGTTGAAGGCATTTGCAATCTCAGGAACGGGACAGGCGGAACAGTAAGCCAGCCATTCTCCGGTCATTTTGGTTCGGTTCCCCAGCTTGTTAAAGGAGTTGTAATCAATCGCCTGAGTCGGTTGAAGATTCAGAATCACGACAGGAACTTTGGCCCTCTGAACAACGGGCAAAACGGTCGAACTGAGGGCATAGGTGGTAACGTGCAGAAAGATGACATCCACATCAGCCCGCCGGAAGGCATGCCCCGCTTCCATGGCTTTCCCCGGGGAATCGATCAAACCAAGATTCACCACCTCCACCCCCGACCGTTGAAGACGGCCCCCCACCTGCCCCACATACCCCTCTAGGCGTTTCTTAAGACCGGAGAACTGAGACCAGTAAGCCTCCAGACCGATTCCGAATAGTCCGACTCGAAGCACGGGCGAAGTTGATCTCATGTGACTTACCCTTAGAGAAAATATTTCTCGGAATATTTCGAACTTAAATCCTTCAAACGCTTTCTCTACGATGCCTCTTGTTTACTCCTGCCTAGGAATCCATCTCTGCCAATCAATCGTGGTGCGGGTTTCATATTCCCTCGGAGCAAGGTTGACCTTCAACCAAGCCACCGGGTCTTTTTTAAATTCAGCCAGCTTTTGCTTCATTTCCGGGCGACCCCCCTGATTTTCCAAATCCTTTTTCAATAAATCCTCCAGCCGCTTCGTCACAAGAGCGAATTGCTTGGGGTCAGCCTGAACCAACCTCGCATCCTGAGCCGCCAGAGTCTCGAGAAAATGAAGCCCCTTGGATCGGAGGGAACGCCCGGTCTGCCAGACCGTTTCGCGCTGAGTCCGAATATCCGACTCTCGAGGGGATTTTTCCGCCAAAGCCTTGTCGTAAAATTCCACCGCACGGAAAGACATTGCGGCTGCCTCTTCCAGACGAATTCCAGAATCCTCAAATAGCCACGGATGTGCCTTCGGTTCGTCCGTCAGCATGAAATTGCCTCGGCGGTTTGCCTTCCAGATGGGGGTCTCCCAAGTGGAACTCAAGATGACGACAGGCTCCCAGCTGTGCGAACCATTCGCCCCGCGGTCCAGACCCATCGGACCGATGAGATACGTCGTGTCCCAAGGATATACCTCCAACGACTGTGCGACATACTCCCATGCCTGGAGAAGCAAGGGAGCGGCCTTCTCTCCATAGGGAGCAGCCACTTCGTCCAAAAGCCTTTTTAAAGGTGCATCTGGAGTCCGTACCCACGCCTTCAACATCGCCGCATTGACCGAGAAGGTGGTCGGGGAAAATCCGTAGTACTCCTTAATGGCCACCACTCCTTTCATCTCCCGCCAGCCATTCATCTGCTCATAAATCAACCTCGGGAAAAAATCCTCAATCAAATACAGAGGTTTGTAAAAGGTGTGATCAAACTCCCCCATCACAGGAATGTTCCGTTCCAATGCGATCTGGACGAAACGCCGCACCCCGAGATCAGAGTAAAACGACCGATCATTGAACGGATAAACTTCGTTGCTTGTCGACGGATTGAGGGACAACCCGAATCCCTCGGCCTTCACCTTCCTCAAAATCGACCCCACCTGCCCCTTGGTAAGTTCCCACGGCTTCCACCACAGCGTGGTGCCGGGACGACAGGAACGCATGGTATCGTTGAGCATATTGAGAAACTGGGGGAGCCTTTCATCCAACGGAATCCCACTGCACCGGGGACAGGGTCCATATTCGCTGCAAAGCCAAGCCTGCTGATCAAACGTATAAACCATCACGTCGTTGACTTCAGGGAATGAAACCATGAAGTCTTTCAGGAGTTTCTGGTACTTCTGCTGAACTTCCGGATCCAAAATGCATGCAGGTCGCACCGGATTAAAATTCACCATCTTCGGGATCCCAAACTGGGCCATCGTCCGAAGTCCGTGTTTCTGGGCCTGAGCGATGCGGAATTTGAATTTTTTCCTTTGGTCCGCATTCAAATCCTCAAGATTGATCACCTCATCCGCCGGTTTCCCCCCCCAAGCGATGCTCAACTGAACCATGTTCACCCCCAAAGCCTTGATTTGCTCGAGTTCTTCGTCACTCCAACTGATGTCGGGCACAGAGGGATTGCCTACGATACCGATAAAGTATTTAAATCCAGCAGGACCGGTTGATTCTGTTCTCCAACTCGTTTCACTCAAACAATCCAGACTCATGACCATAAAAGCGAAAAGAGCAACCCAACCCACCTGCTTATTTACGCACCGTTCGATCCTTACCCCCTTCAAAGCCGCCACACTCAGTTTTGCAATATGAATCATTTCGTATAAATAGCGAATTTTACTATCTTATCAAGCCTTAGCATCCCTGTTTTCCATCGTACCATACACCATTTTGCCGCTCACCACCCCTGCCTTACTGATTCTTTGAAGCCGCTTTTTCAATCCGACCAGACTGCAAAGATGTCCGGCATTGGCCAGTCCGATCCTTCATTTCCTCAAGTACGAGCGCAAAATCTGGACTCGAACTGAGATCCACTGTCTCTCCCGGATCCTTTTTCAGATCAAACAACTGCTCCACCACCGGTTTCCGATTAAAAAAGCGAATATATTTCCAATCAGCCGAACGTATCCCCTCACTCGGAACGATCCTCCCATCCGCCGTCCATGTGAACTCATGATAGAACTCCTTCCTCCAGGGTATCGTCTCCCCACAAACCAGCGGCTCAAAGCTCCTCCCCTGCATCTCGCTCGGAATATTTAATCCAGCCCATGACAAGAAAGTAGGAGCAAGGTCGATATTCAGAATCATCTGATCCCGTGATTTTCCCTGTTGGGCCTTCGCCAACCTGGGGTCATAGACAATCAACGGAACACGGAGCGACTCCTCATATGGCAACCACTTCCCCCAGAATCCGTGCTCCCCATAAAAATGTCCGTTGTCCGATGTGAAGACGATGATGGTGTTGGTATCCAGCCCCTGCTTGGTAAGGATCTCCCGCAAGTTCCCCACCGTCTGGTCGATGGTCGAAACAAGCCGATAGTTTTTCCCTATCTCATCCGCCAACTTGCCCGGGTTTTTCACGAGGAATAGGCCGTAGTCCGAAGCCATGGAGGCCCGGAGAAAGGCAGGCTGCCCATTAGCATCTTTCTCCGTCGCCGTGTCCGGGATCACCACAGAGTTGGATCGATATAATCCTCCCATATCTGAAGGAAAGTCGGACCAGGGATCTTTGGGTCCCCGAAAAGCAATCGCCAAAAAAAATGGTTTTTCACGATTCCGACCTTCGAGGAATTGCTTGGTTTTAATCGGAACAATGTCCCGATCGAAGTGCACAGGATGAATCATGCCGGTTGAACCAACACGGGGATCTGAACCTTTCGGAGGGCAGGTGCACTGGATCTGCTCCTTGGACTGCCGCCCATCATTCGTCACGAAAGGGCAGTCGGCTTCGTGCCAATAGTTCCCGTGAAGACGGTCTGCCCCCCAATAATCAAACAGCTTCATCCCCATCCGGAACCCCTCCTCCCCGGATCCCACATCCCACTTTCCGATGTATCCTGTCTCATACCCCCCAGCCCGCAAAACCGATGGGTAGGTTGCCGTTACACTCTTGGGTTTGACCATGGCAACCAAGTCACCTGAACCTCGCGAGCAAGGATAGGCACCGGTAAGAATCGCCGCCCGACTCACCGAACAAACGGATGCCGTGACAAAAGCGTTGCGAAAAAGGCTCCCCTCGGCCGCCAATCGATCAAGATTGGGCGTTTGGATCATCTTGTTTCCCATGCAACCCAGCGAGTCCCAGTGCTGATCGTCCGTGAGAAGAAAAACAATGTTCGGTGGCTTCGAATCAGCGGCATGCAATACGCCGACCCCGGATAAAACCCAAAGCGAAAGAAATATCATGAGAGCAAGGGGCTGAGTCACGAAAACGACTCTACCACGCCCAAAACCAATAGAAGCAGGCCGTTTCGCACTCATACCCTGCCCCGATCCAGTAAACCAAAAGATCGTTTTATTTTCCCGACCAGACGGAAATGACAATTTTCCCAGGCTTCTTTTCCGTGTCGACATCCACCGAATATTCCATCGAGGCATCCGTCCTCTGCACTGTGATGAGTTTGGTGTTATCAATCCAGTATCGGACGTTCCTCAGATTCTCCTCTGAATTCGGAAGGATTAGCTTCCCCGATCCAACGAGAATTATTTTGGCAACTCCGGCCTCATGAATGGAAAGGCCCTCGGCATTCACCGTTCCCGAGTCGATCTTGAGACCCCCTTCAAATCCGTTGTGCCCGATCAGAAGGACTCCCCCCACCGTTAAAGTTCCGCCAGCAACATCAGTCATGCCGGCATGGCCATTGTTGCCGGTCACAAAATTCCCCGCAGTCGCAAGCATCCCCTCTTTTTTGATCACCAAACTCCCTCCGGACATAATGTAGACCTGTCCGACGGTGGTGTTTCCAGATGTGGTGACAACCGGTGCACGTTTGCCGGAGCCACTTTGAATCACCGTATTTGCCACCCCTTTGTCCGAGGGGAGGCCCTTGCTCCAGTTGGCCGAATCAGCCCAGGCATCGCTGGCGGTACCGGTCCAAACGGTATCAGCGACCGGCACAGGATCCGCCGCAAAAAGACGAACCCCAAGCGCCATCAGAAGGAAAAGTGCTTTAAAGAAATCTTTCATAATAAAGCCAGGTGATAGTCCGTTTTAAAAATTCGTTAAGAGGAGTTAGATCAACAAAAAACCGGCTCAAGTTTTCTTTGAGCCGGTTTTTGTTTAAAACTAAAATCAACTATGCAGCTTTAGCTTTTCCGCCGGAGACTGCGTGTGGCACACAGCAACACAAGCCCCGTTCCCAAGGTGGCAAAAGTTGACGGTTCAGGAACAGAGGCAACGTTTACTGCAGTCAGTACAACCTTCCCTGCTTGGCTCGCAGTATCGACGTTAACTTGCCAACCCGCCGCACCGCTATTGGCCGTGATTGTATTAGCAGCGACCCAGTAGTTGAGATTACTAATATTTTGTGCACTTGATGTAAGCACGAATGAACCATTGGTTCCTATGTTTATTCCTGCCCCTCCCGTCGAATTAATCGTGAGATTATTGGCGAGTATACTTCCATCGGAAATATTCACTTTTCCATCAAACGCCCCTGCTCCGAGGTTCAAATAGCCTGATAAGGTGATCCGTCCACCCCCCGAAATATCTACAACATTTGAAGCTCCATTTTGACCAGTAATCAGGTCTGTGGCGGTGAGTAAACCACCAGCCCTAACGGAGAGTCCGGCTCCAGAACGCACGTAAATCTGATCAGCGTAGTTGTTCGCAGTACTGACAATTGGCATATTTCCCGAAGTGAAACTCCACTCCGTCCCCATAATAAAAGCGGTATCCGCTCTGGTTGGTGCTCCACCACTCCAGTTGGACGATACCGACCAGGAACGGTCTCCAAGTCCATTATTATTGTTCCAGTATACCACGGTTGCACTGGCCTTTTCAGCTTGAGATACAATGATGATGGTGGCGACAACTCCGAGGAAGATTTGTTTCATATGAAACATTAATAGTCACGTTTGCTATTTTGTCAAGAGGTGCACTTTAATTAATTATTATATTTCACATGTCCTTGTTTGGTATCTATTTATAGCTTTTTTTGGATGTCTAATTAAGGCCTAGTAAATTCTATCGAGATATTTCTCGTCTTTTTCATCGGGACGTAGGTTTAATTCCAATTAATTTCGACTTGGCAGGAAGCTTAAATCATCGCCAAAGGTCGCATTTGTCCCGGCGTTGCATGGGATAATGGCCGTCATGTTCATCAAGGCAGCCACTGTTAATGTAGTTCGTGTCACAGTCGCATCTCCGAGCAGAACGCATCAAGGCTTGCGGGTCACCCGCGCTGCCATGCCGGGATCCGGTGCGTCCCAACGCAAAGGTTGAATGAGAATGCCATCCAGGTCGTGGGCAGCCGGCGTGGCGCTGGGCACCGTTGAAACCATCGAGCACGCCATGTAATCCGTTCCGTGATCGGAAACGATTTCCGGCGCATGGCCCGGTTGTTCCTCAATCCGGTTTGCGGCGGGGTCGCCAAAGTTCAACGGGTCTTCCGAGATGTAGAGCGAGACGCGACTGTAATCAATCCCGCTGACCCAAAGATAGTAGTAGCCGTCACGATAGATGACCAAAGGGGATTCAGCACACTGGTAGCCACCGGGCGGCGGCCCCATAACCGTAACCGGTTCCGACCAATGCAGAAGGTCTTTCGAGGTTCGCACCCGGATGATGGTGTTGAGGCCCGGCAGTCCTGGATAAGTGCCCGCGCAAGCATAATACATAAGGTAAGAGTTCAGCCGATCATCCCAAAAAATGCAGAAGTCCCGATCATCCTGCTCCCGAAAGACCATATTCTTTTCTAGGAGTCTAGTCCCGTCATAGGGCTGCCAGACCGCAAGATCCGGAGAGTGGGAAACGAGCAACCGACAACAGTTTTCTTTGAATTCCGATGATCCGAGGTAATGGAAATAGAACAGAAAGGCTGTCGTATTATCCTGACTCCAGACTATGCCTGGAGCCCACATGAATGCTCGGGGCGAGGCAATCTGGTAGGAAATTTTTTTGGTGAACATCATGGGCGCGTTCAGGGAGCTTCCTACCGCGTGGAACAACGCATAGCCATCACTCTCCGCATACCCGTTGCCAATCCCATTCCCGTCCTTGCCAAAAGTGCCGATGCAGTGCCATTGGCCCACTTGGTCTTTGATCAGCGCAAAATCGCTGCACAAGGTCTTGCCGTCCCCCACCAACCGCAAAGCATCCTTCCAGGGCTTGGTCACCCGTGGAATCCTCAACTCCACTTTCGCCACTGACGATTGCTGAGATTTGGAACTGCAGCCGAGAATCGGCAGCAATAACCCAGCCAGGGCAGTTACGGTCAATCCGGCTATTTTGTATTTTACAGGGGTTTTCACCCTGCTTTCAAAATGCTTATTCAGTCACTTCTCTGACTGGAACACATCAAGGCTTGCGGGTCACCCGCGCTGCCATGCCGGGATCCGGTGCGTCCCAACGCAAAGGCTGGATCAGAATGCCATCCAGATTGCATCGGGATATTTCTCCTATTTATCATCGAAAAGTAATTTGATTTCCAACTACTTTCGACTTGGCACTGCCGGATTTTCGTTCGTTTGCATAACTACGAAATCAAATGTTTTTCGCGATTTTGAAGGTAGTTGCACATCTGATAACCGCGCCCATCCAGCTTCGATCTGAACCCTGCTTTCAGAATCACGAAGACGCGTCGTTCCTTCAGGTAATCGTACTCTCAAATCCCGACTACAGCTTTCATTCAGGCAGTTCTCCAATGTCACTCGAACTCGATCCACCTCAAATTCACCTGAAACCAGTACGCCCCCCTTTGCCGCGAGTTTCTGAAACGATACCCCTTTCTTCTCCCACTCGATAGGGATGGCTGGGAAAAGGGTAATTTCCTTTTCATCATCCGGCCCGAGCAACATTTGGGTCAGATTACAGATGAATGCTCCGTGGGCTGCCACTTCGGGGGTTTTCTTAAAGTCTTCAAAATCAGCCACGATCTCCCCAAAACAGGTGTCATCAAAAAGAGCTACTCCAGGTTGCAGAAAGTTTTTCGCCCACCGCACGGCCTCCTTTCCATCCTTCAGCTTTGCCGCGATGACCCCCATCCAGCCGTTGTTAAATGTGTAGTCCCCAGTCTTGGAGGTGCGGAACAAATCGTAACTATCGCGGACAATCGGATCTTCATCCGCCACTACCCCATAGTACCAGACAGGAATCAACCAAGTGGAATCCCCAGCATGTTCCACAAGGTCCGCCCCAGGTCCAACCGCAAAAAGTTTTTTCCCCTTATACTCAGCCGTGGGTATGAGGACTTTGTCCGCCTTTTCCGCCCAATCCGGTTCCGCAACCCCACGCCGAACCGACTCCCGCAGAGCATACAGAGTGCCCGCCTGCTGGACTGTCGCAGGCATATATTTATTCAAGTACGATTTAAATTCGTCACGCCACTGGAGGTCCTGCACGGAAATCTCCGTCGTCTCGCGGAGGATCTTCTTAGCCGAACCTTCGCAACTTTTGTCTCCGCTCCAATCGACATAATTCAGCGCCATGAGGGCCGCGTGATTCCCCGAAAAGTCCTCATGAGCCCAACCCGCCTCTCCCATCGTGGGCGGAAGCAAAATCGTGCCGTCATAGCCCATCAGTGGAGCAAACTTTGCCCCTCCCGTGTATTTGACGGAGGTCTGATGCAATGTCAGCCCCTCCTTTGCGTATTTCTCCGCTCGCGGTAGCACCCGCTCCAGCCAACCCACCACCCGGCGAGCTTCCTTGAAATGGTTGCCATAAAGAAACGCCATCTGACTCAGCACCAGGTCATACTCGGGACAGACAGCACCTGCAAAACTCTCGATGCTTGTCCCATTGCATCCAGGCGGGACATCGGTGTTGCCAAAGAATACACCCATGTAGTAGGTCGACCGGGCAAACCACTTTTGCAAATCGAGATCAGGCACGGAGATGGCAGATCGCTCATAGTATTCCTTCCACCACTGGGCAGTCTCTTGGCGAAGGGCTTGAAAGCCACGAGATTTGGCCGCCTCCGCTTTTTTCCATGCACTCCCCGCTGGGTCATCGACTGCGTACGATGAACTAGGAGCAATATAAAAAGTGATACTCTTTCCAGCTTGAACCGACCCTAACTCCAGCATTTTTGCATCCACAGAAGTTTCCACCCCCTCCACCGCTATCCCCAAGACGGCGGTGCAGGATTTCGGGCGCTTCGCCACGACCACTAACCCACCTTTCTTTCTCTCCCCCTCCCCTGTCCAAGGATCGTGGGCTTTATCATACACCCCGCTGTTCAGATAAATCCGTACGTCCTGATTGATTCCCACACCGATTCGGAATGGCTTGGGTGCATCGGCCGTATCCGTAACCCGCATCACCAGAATCCCATCAGGCGTAATAAACATCTCCCGATGGCTTTGAAATGACTTCGAACCCTTGCCATCCTCCTGCAGTCCCAAATCAATCTCGAGCAGGCCGGTGGCGATATCGAGACGGTTCCGAAAGGTCGTCACCAGCCCAGATTCCAACTTTTTTCCATAGCCACCTACAAAATCAAACGGGAGATGCCGATGACCCTCCTCATCCCACCAGTACTGGTAGGACAGATAAGGGCGGTGCTTCAGCCACCCGTTTGTCTGAGTTAACACGGCACCCCTTCGGGTGAACCCGTCGGAACCGACCCGCATCATCGTTCCTCCAAGACCCAGACACTCGTACTGATACTTGGGATTCTGAAACCGATCCATCCCCTCCTTTACGAAAGCCGCATCCTCCAGGGTTTTTCCCCAAGTGACTTTGCTAGGTTCGTATGCGTTCGCGAGATTCTGCACCAGCACGACTACTACGGCTAGGACGTCAAAGACCCAACGAGACGAAAAACGCCCGGACGCAGGATGAAATGAGTTAATCATTTTTTCTCAAAGAATTCATTGGGTGATGTGATCGTCCAGTTGGCGGCGCTTCCCCAGTCTGCCCAGTCCTGATTTTTGTCCGATTGCGCCCACGGCAGGAAATAGGTTTTTAGAAACTTCTTCAAATCCGTGTCGAGCATCCGGATTGCGGTCCCCATCGGCTCCTCCGCTCCCATATTCTGCTGATCCCTTACCATCACGGCTCTAAGCTCCTCGATATTCTTTTTATTTATTTCGAGCCCGTACTGGGAGGCTCCACGGATCAGGTTGGCCAGATTTGTCTCGCGAAGGTGATAGGCATAGGCCAAGACACGGATGCGAAAAGCCTTTAGCTCTTCGATGCTTTTTCTGAATGTTGCCTGGAAGGAGTTGGATATTTTGTTTTGAACCGATTCAGCCGTCTGAATCGCTTTTTCCAGTTTGTCTGCCGTTTGCTCGAACCGCATTTGAATATCCTCGCACATCCAGAAGTTGGGGGGCGCTGTCTCATCGGTTCTCATGAAGGCAACCCTGCGGTTCGCCTGCCAACTCGGCGTCTGCCAACTGGCTCCCTTGAGAATGGCTGCCGTTAGGGTGTGCTTGGGGGTGCTTCTCCCCACTTCGCGGGCCAACCA
>Ga0209189_1003383_pt1 | contig 10731 bp, 8 predicted proteins | sample C_130820_EF_Meta_FD_187308 | JGI IMG/M metagenome (GOLD analysis project Ga0209189, IMG submission 187308) | Freshwater microbial communities from Lake Croche, Canada to study carbon cycling - C_130820_EF_MetaG (SPAdes) (version 3) | ecosystem: Environmental > Aquatic > Freshwater > Lake | place...
CTTGGGTTGTGAGAACCCCTTCTACCACCCAATTACTCTAATTTCCCGTGCCTAATCCCAGGGGAGAAGGTCAAGCTCAGTTCAACCCCGTCAACTTCGCTGCCGTGAGGCTGGGCTAGGCGCCCAAGCGCAGCTGTATGAGACATACTGCAAGCGCCGGGCAACAACGCCCCGCACGAAAAGCGCAGGCTTCCTCATTGGCAAATGCCAATGAGGGTGGAGTCCGGGTCATATTGCAGATAGGGTCCGAGCCACTTCTCCACCTCGGCAACCGGCATCCCCTTCCGCTTCGCATAATCCTCGATCTGATCGCGGCCGAGCTTTCCGACGGCAAAGTAGCGGGATTCGGGAGCCGCAAAATACAATCCTGATACGGAGCTGGCGGGATTCATCGCGAGGCTTTCGGTGAGGGTGATCCCGGTGTGCTTGGTGGCATCGAGCAGGCGGAAGAGTTCCCACTTCTCGGTGTGGTCGGGCCCGGCGGGATAGCCGGCGGCGGGGCGGATGCCTCGGTATTTCTCACGGATGATCTCTTCCTTGGTGAGTTTCTCCGTGTTGCCGAATCCCCAGAGTTCGCGGGCCTGCTTATGCAACCATTCTGCGGCGGCCTCGGCAAATCGGTCGCCCAAGGCCTTCACGAGAAGGGCGGTGTAGTCGTCGTGCTTCTTCTCGAAGGACTCGGCGTACTCGCCGACCTCAGGGCCGGCCGTGACAGCAAATCCCCCGATGTAGTCGAGGCGTCCGCTCTCGCGCGGCGCGATGAAGTCCGCAAGGGAGTAGTTGGGCTGGCCCTCGGGCTTCTTGTTCTGCTGGCGGAGCATCCGGAAGTGTCCGATCACGGAGGAGCGCTCTCCGTCGGAGTACAACTCGACATCATCCCCCACCCTGTTGGCGGGCCAGAAGCCGATCACGCCGCGGACACGGAACTTTTTCCCGGCGACGATCTCATCCAGCACCTTGAGGGCATCCTTGTGGAGCTCGGTGGCCTGGGCTCCGATCTCTGGATCGCTGAGGAGACCGGGGTAGCGGCCGCGCATTTCCCAGGCGGCGAAGAAGGGGGACCAGTCGAAATACCCGACCAACTCGGCAAGCGGGATCTCCTCAAAGGTGAGCACACCTGTTTTCTCGGGAACGGCGATGTCGGCCTTGGCCCAGTCGATGGCGGTCGCATTCTCACGCGCGACTTTGATGGGGAGGAGTTCTCCCTTCGCACGCTTTCCGGCATGTTCCTCGCGGAGCCGCTTGTGATTGGCCTCCACCTCGGCACGGTAGGCTTCCTTGCGGTCCTCGGAGAGGAGCTCGGCGGCCACGCCGACGACACGGGAGGCATCGAGCACATGGACGACGGGATGCCCGTACTCCCCGGCGATCTTCACCGCGGTATGGGCGGGGCTCGTCGTGGCTCCCCCGATGAGAAGGGGGATGTCGAAGTTCGCGCGCTTCATCTCGCGGGCGACATGAACCATCTCGTCGAGCGACGGGGTGATGAGCCCGCTCAGGCCGATGATGTCGACCTTGTGCTCCTTGGCGGCGGCCAGGATCTTGTCGCACGGCACCATGACGCCGAGGTCGACGACCTCGTAGCCGTTGCAGGCGAGGACGACGCCGACGATGTTCTTGCCGATGTCGTGGACATCGCCCTTGACCGTGGCCATGAGGATCTTGGCGGAGGAGGAAGTATCCGCGGCAGCGGCCTTCTCGGCCTCCATGAAGGGGGTGAGGTAGGCGACGGCCTTCTTCATGACACGGGCGCTCTTGACCACCTGGGGAAGGAACATTTTCCCGGCGCCGAAGAGATCGCCAACGACACGCATGCCATCCATGAGGGGTCCCTCGATGACCAGAAGCGGGCGACCGAGTTTTTGCCGGGCCTCCTCGGTATCCTCGTCGATGTGGTCGACGATTCCCTTGATGAGTGCGTGCTGGAGACGTTCCTCGACGGTGCCGCTTCTCCAGGCCTGCTCAGTCTTCACCTCTTTGGCGGAGACATCACCCGCGGCTTTCAGTCCCTCAGCAAAGTCGACAAGACGCTCGGTGGCGTCAGGACGACGGTTCAGGAGTACATCCTCCACCATCGTGAGCAACTTGGGATTAATCTCCTCGTAGACCTCGAGCATGCCGGCATTGACGATCGCCATGTCGAGTCCCGCCTTGATCGCATGATAGAGGAAGGCCGAGTGCATGGCCTCGCGGACGGGGTTATTACCTCGGAAGGAGAACGAAATATTCGAGAGGCCTCCGCTGGTCTTGGCACCCGGCAAGGTCTGCTTGATTTCACGCACCGCCTCGATGAAGTCGACGGCGTAGTTGTTGTGCTCCTCAATGCCGGTGGCGACCGTCAGGATATTCGGATCGAAGATGATGTCCTCGGGATCAAAGCCGATCTTGTCCAGCAGCAGGCGGTAGGCGCGGGTACAGATGCGGACCTTGTCCTCCTTGGTGGCGGCCTGTCCCTCCTCGTCGAAGGCCATGACGATGACGGCGGCGCCGTAGCGCTGGGCGAGACGGGCGCGCTTGAGGAAGGTCTCCTCTCCATCCTTGAGACTGATGGAGTTGAGGACGCACTTCCCCTGGAGGCACTTCACCCCCTTCTCCAGCACAGACCACTTGGAGCTGTCGATCATGATCGGCACGCGGCTGATCTCGGGATCGGCGGCCAGCAGATTCAGGAAGGTCTCCATCACCGCCTCGCTGTCGAGCATCCCCTCGTCGACGTTGACGTCCAAAATATTCGCGCCGCTCTCGACCTGTTGGCGGGCCACCGAGAGGGCGGTCTCGTAATCACCGGCAATGATGAGCTTGGAGAAGCGGGGCGATCCGGTGACGTTCGTCCGCTCGCCGACCATCATGAAGGAGCTCCCCTTCCCTACCGTGAGGGCCTCGAGTCCGCTCAGGCGTGTCGCAGGGGAAGGAGTGGAGGGCTTGCGGGGAGGATGGGGACGCACCGCCTCCGCGATCGCGGCGATGTGCTCGGGGGTGGAACCGCAGCAACCGCCAACTACATTGATCCACCCCTCGGAGGCGAAGTCGGCAACAAGCGCTGCCATCTCGACAGCCGACTGATCGTAACCCCCGAAGGCATTGGGCAATCCGGCATTCGGATAGCAACTGATGTAGCAGTCGGAGATCCGCGAGAGTTCCTCGATGTAGGGACGCATCTCGGAGGCACCGAGGGCGCAGTTGATGCCGACGGCCAGCGGCTTGGAGTGACGGACGGAGTTCCAAAAGGCCTCGACGGTCTGGCCGGAGAGGGTGCGGCCCGAGGCGTCGGTGATCGTCACCGAGAGGATGACCGGCCATCGCATGCCCCGTTTCTCGAAGACCTCCTCGCAGGCAAAGATCGCGGCCTTGAGGTTCAGCGTGTCGAAGACCGTCTCGAGCAGGAGCAGGTCGACCCCGCCGTCGAGAAGCGCCTCGATCTGCTCGGCATAGGAAACCACGAGTCCGTCGAAGGTGACGGCGCGGTAGCCGGGATTGTTCACGTCCGGCGACATGGAGGCGGTGCGGTTGGTCGGCCCGACCGAACCCGCCACAAAGACGCGGCGTCCGGGATTGGCAGCCATGTATTCCTCCGCCGCTTCCCGCGCCACCTTCGCGCCGGCGAGGTTGATCTCGCGCACGGCATCCTCGAGGGCGTAGTCGGCCTGCGAGACGGTGGTGGTGCTGAATGTATTGGTCTCGACGATATCACTGCCGGCCTCGAAGTAGGCTCGGTGAATCCCCTTGATCACACCGGGGCGGGTGATGGAGAGGATGTCGTTGTTACCCTTGAGATCATGGCCGTGATCCTTGAACCGCTCGCCGCGGAAGTCGGTCTCGGTCAGCGGATGGCGCTGGATCATCGTTCCCATGGCTCCGTCGAGCAAGGCGATGCGGCGAGCGAAGAGTTCCCTCAGCAGGGCATCGGATTCGTGATTGGGAAGCATGGTCTGCATGATGATCAGGGATTGGAGAGGACTACGGCGCCTGCTACGGCTGAAGAATGACAAAGGATCTGACGATTTCCCTGCCGGAAGGGTACGGAAGCGGCACGAGTCGCCATGCACTCCTGCTGACGCTCGATCCCGGACTGCCGGCCGCGGACATCGCCGCACAACTGAGGAAAGAAGGCGTCCTGCCGTCGATGATCGTGGCGGCGCGGACTAAGGGATCCACGGCGGATGCCGCGGAACTGATCGGGTATCTTGTTTCCAAGCATCGGATTCTGGAGGCCCCGGAGGCGCGCTGGGTCTGCGGGACGGGACACTCCGCTGCCGAGGCCCTCCGCTTGGTCATCAACCGACCCGATCTGACAACCCGGGCGGCCTGCCTCTCGACTTCCTTTGAAGGTGCTGAGGGGGCGCCGCCCCTTCACTCGCGCCTGCTCCGGGAACAGGAGGAACGGACGGATCTTCCGACCGGACTCCTCATCTACTTCGACTATGGCACCATTGGTCTCGACGAGTGCTACGAGCCGTACCACCGCGATGCCGGCGCGATCTTCCGTACGAAGGGATGGAAGGATGATCGCGAGTTCCGAATCACCCGCATCGTGGGAGGATCGCACGATCCTGCCTCCTGGCAGAACCGCCTCGGACCCGCACTGCACTGGCTCGCCGGACGCTGACATTTCAGGCAATCACCACTGCTTTGCGCGTCGCCAAGGCCCGTTCCACGGCCACGAAGAAGGCGGCGAAGAGCAGATCACCCGCGAGGCTGTTGCGGAAGAAGGTCCAGGTCGGGGGGTAGCCGGGGAGACCGACGGTAAGGGCCTCTACCCAGCCGGCAAAGGTCTGGGGATAGGCGGCAAGTCCGAGCCAGCTTCCCGTGTTGGTGATGACGTAGAAAATCACCGAGGCGGCCAGCGTACCGCCCAGCACCGGAATCAATCCCGGTCGGCCCCGGAGACTCCAACCGAACGCCACCGCCACGACGTAACCGGGGAGGGTCCAGAGGAGTTGGGAAGAAAGGACCGGAGCGCCGTAGTGAGCATTGAGCACGACATCGGAGACCAGCAGCGCCGCAATCGGTACAATGAGACCGATCCATCCCGGCAGGAAGAGCGCTCCGCAGAGGGCGGAGGCCATGAGGGGTGAGAAATTTGGCAGGACCTCGGGCGCCACCTCGACGCGGAGGACGCGGAAAAGGGTGCCGAGAAGCAGGAGGGCAAGAGCCCCAGCTATGGATGCGGAAGTGAAAACAAATCGACTCATGGAGATGGGAATGGTTGCAGGGGTGGCGGGATCGTCAAGGAGGCTATGCAGGGGTGAGATGGAGCCATTGCAGAAGGAAGTTCCAAAAACGACTGATCCGTCCCGTCATCCTCTGGAGAAACCCCGTTGCGGCACCTTCCCTTCTTTCCGCAAGGTTTCCCTCCCCCACTCCCGAGTCATGAGAGGCGGCAAGGCCTGCCTGATTCCTGATCGGCAATTTCTCCGGCTCAAACGGAGTCAGGACCTTCAAGGAACCGAATGGCCCGGTTGACTTGGGATCGGATCGCCGAGGCGTGGTCTTGGAGACATGGACAGGCGCAAGGAATCCCGACGCCTGCAACCAAGCCGGAGCCGAGTAACCTCCCTGTCCTGCGACAGCCATGACAGGGGTGCTTTCCTGAACGGAGGCTGTACTGCCACCTTCGGCACCGGACGGCGAATCGGAGGAAGCCGCACGGGTGGCGGGACCCGTTGCGTTCACGGAGGAAGGTGCAGCACCCTGAGTAACCGACTGGGGAAGAGCCACCGGAGAGATTCCTCCTGACAGGGCACCTCCGCCGCTGCTTGCCTGTGGCGTCGAGGAGGCACCCTTGGGGGAAGGCGATGGCGTCGGACTCGCCGAAGTCACCCCGGTCACGGTACCGGAGCCTGTAGCGAGCGAGGCAAGGAATGTCGGATCGATGGCGGGGGGAACATCCATGCCGTTGGTTCCCTGCCAACTTGCCAGGGTCCAGCCGTCGCAGGATCCGGGAGCGATCGTCCGACTCTCAAACCCAAACTGCGAGTAGGACCAATTATTGGTGCCGATCGCACCGCTTCCGTCATAACCGCCGCAGAGATAATACGACCAATAGAAGCCGCTCCCGCCATCGGGGGCCGTGCTGGCGGAGACGGTCACTCCCCTAAAACGGAACGCATCGAGGCTCTTTCCGAAGGAATACTGCGTCGTGGCAAAATCAAAGTCCGGATAGTCGTCATGGATCGCCAGAAGCAGTTGGTACCCGTTGATCGGTGGGCTGGAGGCATTGGTGTAGTGGTAGGCAAAGACGATCGGTCGGGAGGAAAGGCTCGATTCCTGGATCACGACGTAGGAAACGTCCGGTCCCCTTCCGATGCTTATCGCCATGGGATTGGTGTCCGCTATCGGGACGGGCGTCGGAGTCGGTGTTGGAGTCGGAGTGACTGCGGCTGCCGCTACCAGGGAAGCAATGTTGGTTACATCTAAAGACGGCGGCAAATCACTCGGCTGGTTGGTGCCCTGCCAATTGGCAAAGGTCCAGCCGTCGCAGGATCCCGGGGCGATGGTCCGGCTATCAAAGCCATATTGGGAGTAGAGCCATTGGCTCGTAGCGACCGCACCACTACCGTCGTATCCCCCGCTCACGTAATACGACCAGTAAGTGCCGCTGTTTCCGTCGGGGGCCGTACTGGAAGAAACGGTCGTTCCCTGCACATCAAAGGCATCCAGACTTTTACCGAACGAATACTGCGTGGTCTGGATCTGTAATTCCGGAAAGCTGGCTGAAATGACCGATAGCAACCCGTCGCCGGTCATCGGAGGGTTGGAGGCGTAGGTGTACCGATAGGCGAAAATCAGGGGAACAACGCTGAGGCTCTTCTCTTGGATGATGACGTAGGAAACGTCCGGCCCCGTCCCGAACACATGAACCTCCGGAGTAACAGCAGCCGCAAGCCCTCGGAGGGCAAACAGCACCGGCATGAGTCGGAGGAGTCTTAAGAACACCTTGGGATATTATCATGAAACAATAAATATGTATATGATGATATGTTTTTACCTCCCCTCTTCTAAAACCCGGTTCGGCTTCCTGATCACCTCGATCGGCTTCAGCACCTCCGCCCTGATCGGGACAATGCCGTCACCAATCATCTCGATCTTCCGAGCCGCCACCATGCTCAGATCAAGGATGCGACCCTTGGCATAGGGGCCGCGGTTGTTGATCCGGACGATGACGCTTTTTCCATTCTTCAGGTTGGTTACCCGAACCATGGTATTGAACGGCAACTTCTTATGAGCGGCCGTACAATCCCCTGCATGGTAGTGCTCGCCGTTGGCGGTGAGCCGTCCGATCCATCGCCCCCCGTAAAAGGAGGCTTTTCCTAACTCGACCGAGATAGGCTTGGGCTCATAGAGAGCAACCATGGAGCCCTTTTCCGGTAGCAAAGTGGAACACCCCGTCATCAGGAGCGCACCAACGGCAAGAAAAGAGCAAGAGACCGGCACGGGGGAGATGCGCATCGCATGATCAAGTGCGGAAATCCCGAGTGAAGCAAGCCCTGAGCGACAGACGGGACTGGCTTGCCGTCCCCACCCGCAAGCGTGTACCTCTTCCCATATTCCATGAGCCACGCCCGAAAAAAGAAGAAGACCGCAGCCACCCCAATCGCCAAAGCGGCGGAGTCTCTGGCCTTCATCGCCCGATTCGCCACGGAGGGCACCAAGGTCGGAGCCCTTTTCCCGAGTTCCCGGGAACTGGCCGAAGCGATGCTGGAGGGGATCACCTTCACAACCGGCGACATCATCGTCGAATATGGCCCCGGCACGGGAGCATTCACGGAACTCATTCTGGAACGTCTTCCCGAAGGCGCCCGTTACCTTGGGATCGAACGCGACCCCCATTTCCACGGGCATCTGGTTGAGCGCTTTCCCGGAGTCGATTTTCACAAGGGATCCGCCGAGGAGATCCGAGAGCTTCTCGACGACCGGGGATGGAGCAACCCGCGGCTGATCCTTTCAGGACTTCCCTTTGCGAGCATGCCTTTCGATATCCAGGAACTCATCCTGACCGCCACCCGCGATGTGCTCCACGATGAGGGGGAATTCCGCACCTTCACCTATCCTATCTGCTGGTACCTATCCGGCAGTATGCGTTTCCGCAAAATCGCACTCAATCACTTCGGGGAACACCGCAAGAGCAGGACCGTCCATAAGAATATTCCACCGGCCAAGATACTCAGCTACACGAAACCCGCCAAAAGGCTGAAGGCTGAAGGCTGAAGGCTGTTGTTTTGGCGGCATCAAGGCCGCAGGCGTTCGGAGTAAACATCACATACTTCCCCAGCCACCTGGAAAGTGGCTGCCTCGCATGGATTCGAACCATGACAAGCAGATCCAGAATCTGCTGTGCTACCGTTACACCACAAGGCAGTGATCAATCGGGCCGGAAACCTTGCCTCATCAAGGCCCCTGTTTCAAGCCTTTGATTTCTCTTCTTTTGCTTTTGGAAAAATGACCGGAGCACCGATCCCACCGAACTTGGGATAGACATGTCGTGAAGCAACCGACCGGCCACGGGTGACACCGCTTGCAGTCTCCAATCCGGCCTCACGGAGAGTGTTCAGCGATGCGTGCAGCAGGCGGGAACCGATGCCTCGGTTGCGGTACTCCATGAGCACGGCGGGACCGCTGACAAGATGGGAAGAGGCTTCGGGAGTGGGATCCATCAACGATGCGGCGATGATCCTGTTTCCCTTGGGAATCACGAGGCAGAGCGGTTCCGTGCCGTTGAAAAGCCTTCCCACCTCGGCCTTCAGATGCTGTTCGGCAAGCGCCAGCGAGTCGTTCCATGCGGAATCCATGGAGAGCGCCAGAAGGAAGATTTTCAGGACATCGCCCCCCTCCTCACGCGTGGCCGGACGGATCAGATCCGCTCCCTCAGGGGCAGCGCCGATGCCGGCGGACTGCCAAGTGAAACGGATCCAGGCGGGGGTGCCGTGACTCGGGAACGGGGCGCCACCAGAATCGGGCGAACGGGAAAGGGAACCCGGGATGGAGGAAGCGAAGGATTGACTGTATGCCATCGTGAAGGTCGGGAAGCGAACGGGAAAAACTCCCGTGGGTCAACGGATTTTTCTGCGGTTGGATGCCCGGTAACGCTTTTTCCAAATCGTGTTTGATGGCAGGGGGAAAAAATGAAACCTTCTCGTGAACGGCCCGCCACCAACTCTCCACCTCCACCTCCGCCTTCCTTGTCCGAATCCCATCGTCCCAAACATGAATGCGGCGTCTTCGCCGTCTACGGCCACAAGGACGCTGCCCTGTTGAGCTACTACGGCCTCTTCGCCCTGCAGCACCGGGGACAGGAAAGCGCGGGCATCGCATCCAGCAACGGTGACGGAAAGACCTTCCGGCTTCACAAGGGAATGGGACTGGTCTCCCAGGTCTTTGCGCAGGAGCATCTCGAGTCCCTGGTTGGCACGCGCGCGATCGGCCATGTCCGCTACTCCACGACTGGATCGAGCACCCTGCTCAACTCGCAACCACTGGGTGTCGACACGGCCCGCGGACAACTCGCAGTCGCCCACAACGGCAACCTTGTCAACGCTTCCGCCCTCCGGGACGAACTCGAGTGCCGCGGTTCGATTTTCCAGACGACGGTCGACAGCGAGATCGTACTCCACCTGCTTGCCCAACCCGACGATACAATGGGCGGGCCGATCGGCTCGCTACGCCGACTGGAGGGTGCCTTTTCCATCGTCGTGATGGGTGAAAACGAGATTGTCGGCGTGCGCGATCCGAGCGGCCTCCGACCCCTCTCCCTCGGCAAACTCGGTGATGCCTGGATCCTTTCCTCCGAAACATGCGCCTTCGACCTGATCGGGGCCACGTTTGTCCGCGATCTCAAGCCGGGCGAGGTGATCGTGATCAACGACCATGGGATCCGCACCGAGTTCCCCTTCACCGAATCGCGAGAGGCCTTCTGCATCTTCGAGTATGTCTATTTTGCCCGCCCCGACAGCCGCCTGCGCGGCGTGACGGTCAGCAAGGCGCGCATCAATATGGGCCGGGAACTCGCGCGCCTCCACCCCGTCGAAGCCGACGTGGTCGTTCCCGTGCCGGACTCGGGCATCTATGCGGCCCTTGGTTTCTCCGAAGAGCTTGGAATTCCCTACGATCCCGCCTTCGTGCGCAACCACTACATAGGACGCACCTTCATCCAACCGACACAGCTCATCCGCGACTTCAATGTCCGGGTGAAGCTCAACCTCATCGGCGAGTCGGTGAAGGGAAAAAGGGTCGTCGTGGTTGACGATTCGGTGGTCCGCGGGACCACCGCGAAGGCGCGCGTCGTGAACCTCCGCGAAGCCGGCGCCAAGGAGGTCCATCTCCGCATCAGTTGTCCGCCACACCGCCACGCCTGCTACTACGGCATCGACTTTCCGGATCCCGAGAAACTTATCGCCAACCAGCACACCCATCAGGAGATCTGCGACTACCTCGGAGCCGACAGCATCGGTTACCTCGATCTCGACGGGATGGTCCGGGCAACCGGACTGGAGAAAAACACGTTCTGCACGGCCTGCTTCAACGGCGACTATCCCGTTCCCTTCGACGCGGCCTTCGACAAGCTGATCATGGAGCGCCGCAAGGGGAGTGCCCAACTCCTTCCCGACCAGAGTTCGCAACCGCGGCTCTTCGCCCATAAATCCTGAGCAGCCATCGACCGCATGACATCATCCATGAGCACCAAGAACATGAAGAGTCCCGAAAAGAAGAAGGCCATCAAGAAAAGACCCGCAC